>TARA_R110002033_G_scaffold1501_6_pt1 | contig 14805 bp, 12 predicted proteins | sample TARA_R110002033 | Tara Oceans TARA_R110002033 (sample SAMEA4397051) | marine metagenome | biome: Polar Biome; feature: [SRF] surface water layer (ENVO:00010504); material: water (ENVO:00002006), including particulate matter (ENVO:01000060) such as... | depth 5 m
TAATAATATTGAAGGTTTACCAAAAACACTTTTTTTAGATCTAAATATGCCAGTCATGGATGGCTGGGACTTCTTAAAACTTCACAAATTATTTAAAAAAAAATATAATTACAACCCAAAAATTTATATTCTAACATCATCAATTGATAACAAAGATTATGACCATGCAATGAAATTTACAAACATAGAAGGGTATTTAACAAAACCAATAAATGAGATTGTTTTAACCAAAATAATTGATAAAAAACAATAGTATTACGTTTACTAATATATAACCTTTGAAATAAAAAAATGATTACTTATGGGTTAAAAATTTGAATTTTTAGAGTTTCTCTATTTGATTGCTTGTTAATTTAGTTATCGTTTTTTTTTATTTCTTCAAAATAAAAATGTATATTTAAGAGTCTGTAAATCAGAGACTCTATGAATAGAATTGACGTTATAAAATCCAATCAAGATAAACTTATTAAGCGCTACAAAGATCTTATAGAGCAAGCTTATAATGTACGTCAAACAGACAGCGCCCTAAGCGATATTTCGGAATATAAAGCTATTAAACTTCTTAATAAACTTCATAGATTAAATTTTCTTTCTAGAAAGTAATGAAACTCTTCGTTAAAAATTATTATTCTTTTAACTTTTAAATGACATCTAATTCATCTTAGCGCACGTATTTTATATAAAAAAGAACCTAATGAGCGCACATAATTGTAGAGTTGGAAAAATAGTTCCAAATTCTGATATAGAATTTAATGAAGATATAATGACTCACTCAAAAAATAGTGAGGATTTAAATGATAACAACCATCTAGAATCTCTAGATTAAGTTATTTATAATATCTTGCATTTGCTGCTGTAATTCTGAAGCTTTTAGAGCAGCTTCAGAAGCAAAATTCGTGTCTTTAGAGGCATAAATAATACCTCTTGAAGAATTAATAAGCAAGCCAACATGTTTATTCATTCCAAACTTACAAACATCCTGTAAATTACCTCCTTGTGCTCCAACACCTGGCACCAATAAAAAACTATCTGGAATAATCTGCCGTATATCTGCTAAATATTCAGCTTTGGTCGCTCCAACCACATACATTAAGTTTTCTGAATTCTTCCAGGATTTAGATATTTCTAAAACTGTTTTATAAAGTTCTTTACCTTCAAGATTTTTTGTTTGAAAATCAAAAGCACCTTCATTAGATGTTAAAGCTAGAAGAATAGTATGTTTGTTTTCAAAAGCTAAAAACGGTTCTACAGAATCTTTCCCCATATATGGCGCTACTGTAACACTATCAAACCCTAAATCTTCAAAAAAAGCTTTGGCATACATACTACTGGTATTACCAATATCACCTCGCTTTGCATCAGCAATTGTAAAGATTTCGGGATAATTTTCATTGAGATACTCAATGGTTTTCTCTAAAGCTTTCCATCCTTTTAAACCATACGCTTCATAAAACGCTGTGTTAGGTTTGTAAGCAACACATAAGTGATGTGTGGCATCAATAATCGCTTTATTAAACTCAAAAATAGGATCTTCATTTTCTAAAAGATGCTTTGGGATTTTATTTAAATCGACATCTAATCCTATACAGAGAAAGGATTTTTTTTTATGAATTTGGTTTATTAATTGTTGAGTTGTCATATTTTAAAAAAGCCTCTATAAAGAGGCTCATTATTTTAAATTACATCATCACTAGCTTTCAATTTTTCTGTGTTCTCAGCTAATTGTAATTCGTCAATTATTTTTTGAATATCACCATTTACTATATTAGACAAATCGTAAAGCGTTAAGCCTATTCTATGGTCAGTTACTCGTCCCTGTGGATAATTATACGTTCTAATTTTTGCACTTCTATCACCTGAAGACACCATAGACCCTCTTTTTGCCGCATCCTCTTCATTTTTCTTGGCTAGCTCCATTTCGTACAAACGAGAGCGCAATACTTTAAAGGCTTTCTCTTTATTTTTATGTTGCGATTTTTGGTCTTGACATTGCGCGACTAAACCTGTTGGAATATGCGTTAAACGAACAGCAGAATAAGTGGTGTTTACCGATTGTCCACCAGGACCAGACGAACAGAAAAAGTCAATTCTAACATCTTTAGGGTTAATTTCAATATCAAATTCTTCTGCTTCAGGAAAAACCATCACGGTTGCGGCACTTGTATGAACACGTCCTTGAGTTTCTGTTTGTGGAACACGTTGTACACGATGTACACCCGCTTCAAATTTTAAAGTTCCGTAAACATCGTCGCCTGTTACTTCAAACTGGATTTCTTTAAAGCCTCCGTTAGTTCCTTCACTAAAATCTACAGTATCGACTTTCCATCCTTTACTTTCACAGTATTTTGAATACATTCTAAACAAATCACCTGCAAAAATACTCGCTTCATCACCTCCTGTTCCCGCTCGTAATTCTACAACTGCATTTTTAGTATCTTCAGGATCTTTAGGTATTAAAAGGAATTTTATTTCATCTTCCAGTTTAGGAATTCGTTCTTTAGCTTCTTCATATTGCATTTTGGCCATATCAACCATTTCTGGATCACCGCCTTCAGACATAATCGCTTCAGCTTCAGACAAATTATATAAAAGCGATTGATATTCGTCTCGTTTATCAACAAGTACTTTTAAGTCTTTATATTCCTTATTTAAAGCTATATAACGCTTTTGATCTGTCATTATATCTGGCTGAATGATTAAATCACTCACCTCATCAAAACGTTGTTTAATTATTTGTAATTTCTCTAACATCTACCTTTTAAATTGTTCCCCAAAAATACGATAATTTATGAATTTTCAATATGAATGATATATTTAGAATTGAATTACAAAAAATATCGTCTACTAAGACTTAACATAATAAATAATGGTTTTTAAGATTACCCACATTTTGAAGACCCACAATCTTTACAGGTTAAGCAGCCTTCTTGATAGATTAAATTTTCAGATTTACAATTATCACAAACATGTCCTTTAGCTTGCGTTCCGTCTTCAACATACCGTTTAAGAGCTCTCACAACACCATTTTTCCAAGTATTGATTGATTCACTATCTAGTTGTAAACTATTAATTAAATCTACAATTTTATCGATAGGCATTCCATGGCGGAGTGTACTTGAAATTAGTTTGGCATAATTCCAGAACTCTGGATTAAATTTATGAGACAGTCCTTCTATCGTTGTTTTGTAACCTCGTTTGTTTTGATATTGAAAATCATAACGCGAACTTCCATCATCATTTCTACTTTTTATAATAAGCCCTTTTGCGACCCATCTCGGAATTAAAATACCATCTTCATCATCGGCTAACCCTGTGAAAATTTCATAAGGTTTATCATCGATCAAACCGATAAACGCAATCCATTTTTCTTTACTATTTTGAAAACGTACTACGTCTGCTTCTAAAACTTCTGGTCGCTTGGTAGGAAATACGGTTAATAAATCTTGTGCTTTTTCTTCTTTATCTTCCTCATTTGAGATTAAAACACCTGATCGAGAACCATCGCGATACACGGTTACACCTTTACATCCTACTTCCCAAGCTTTTAAATACAAGTCTCCTACCAATTCTTCGGTAGCATCGTTAGGTAAGTTAATGGTAACACTAATAGAATGATCAACCCATTTTTGAATAGCGCCTTGCATACTCACTTTACTCATCCAATCGACATCATTAGATGTGGCTTTGTAATAAGGTGACTTTTTTATTAATTTATCTAATTCTTCTTGCGTAAAATGTTTAGAACTATCTATGCCATTAACTTCCATCCATTGTTTAAATCTGTGATGGAATACCACGTATTCTTCCCAAGAATCTCCAACTTCATCAACAAAATCAATACGAACATTTTTATCATTAGGGTTTACCTTACGTCTGCGTTTATAAACAGGCATAAATACAGGCTCTATTCCAGAAGATGTTTGCGTCATTAAACTCGTCGTTCCTGTTGGAGCTATCGTTAACAAAGCGATATTTCGACGACCATATTCCAACATATCATAATACAATTTCTCATCTTCATTTTTTATGCGTTGAATAAACGGATTATTTTCTTCACGCTTCGAATCAAAAATCGCAAAAGCACCACGGTCCTTAGCCGCATAAACCGATGCGCGATACGCTTCAATACATAATGTTTTATGAACTTCTAACGAAAACGCATTGCCTTCTTTACTTCCATATTTAATACCTAGAGCTGCTAGCATATCACCTTCAGCAGTAATACCAATACCTGTTCTTCGTCCTTCTTCAGCCTTATTTTTAATGTTCAACCAAAGATTTCTTTCTGTAGCTTTTACTTCATCTAATTCTGGATCTGCATCAATTTTTTCTAAAATAACATCAATCTTTTCAAGTTCTAAATCGATGATGTCATCCATAATACGTTGTGCAGCAACGATATGTTTTTTAAATAATTCAAAATTAAAAGTGGCTTCTTTTGTAAACGGTTTTTCTACATACGAAAACAAGTTTATCGCTAACAAACGACATGAATCATAAGGACATAAAGGAATTTCTCCGCAAGGGTTTGTAGACACTGTTTTATATCCTAAATCCGCATAACAATCTGGTACAGATTCGTTTATAATGGTATCCCAAAATAAAATTCCTGGCTCTGCCGATTTCCATGCGTTATGTATTATTTTTTTCCAAATACTAGTTGCTTGAACTGACTGAGAATATTTAGGATTTTCACTAAATATTGGATATTTCTGAGTGTAAGCCGTATCTGTTTTTACCGCTTTCATAAAAGCATCATCTATTCGAACAGAAACATTAGCACCCGTCACTTTTCCTTGTTCTAATTTTGCATCAATAAAATCTTCAGAATCAGGATGATTGATTGACACTGATAACATTAAAGCCCCACGACGACCATCTTGCGCAACTTCACGCGTTGAATTAGAATAACGTTCCATAAAAGGAACAATTCCTGTAGATGTTAAGGCTGAATTTTTTACTGGAGATCCTTTTGGACGAATATGGGATAAATCGTGACCAACACCACCGCGACGCTTCATAAGCTGCACTTGTTCTTGGTCTATTTTCATAATACCTCCGTAAGAATCTGAATTTCCCGAATTACCTATTACAAAACAATTAGAGAGTGATGCTGTTTGATACGGATTTCCTATACCTGCCATTGGACTCCCTTGAGGTACAATATATTTAAAGTCTTTAATTAGATCAAAAACAGCTTCTTCTGAAAGTGAATTTGGGTATCTTGCTTCTATTCTTGCAATTTCTTTTGCAATACGACGATGCATATCGTTAGGTGTTAATTCATATAAATTACCTTGAGAATCTTTTAAGGCATATTTATTAATCCATACACGAGCTGCTAAATCATCGCCTTTAAAATAAATTACTGAAGCTTCAAATGCTTCTTCTTGTGTATAGGTTCTAGATTGTTTGAGGGATTGGGTTTCTACAGGCATTGATTTTGGTTTAAGTTTTTTAGTTTTACATTTCAACAAATTACGTAAAAAAGTTACACTAAAAACATAACAAAAATCATAAAGTTTACAGAAAAAATACGTAAAACACTTATATACAATATTTTAAAAATTTATCAACACAAAAAAGTTAACAAATTTTTTAATTTAATTTGGTTTTAAAAATTTAGAAATCCACAGCAAATCCGATTCCTAAAAACTGCTTCCATTGTGTCTTAGCTCCAGCCTCATCTAGTTCACCCTCAATGACTGAAGGCTTGGTTGTTTTAACATCATCATCGTATCTAAGATGTGAGCCTAATGTTGCTTTCACAAAACTATTCACTTTAAAATCAAAGTTAATTTGCCAATCAACATCAATATTTCCAAAGCTATTAATATAATCTGTATATAAACTTACTAGGTGTTTTACGGTTATGTTTTCAAGGACTTCCATTTCGTAACTATTAGTCACCAATATTCCTACTTCTTTTTGAATACGCTTTCCTTCTATAATCACATTACCATCATCATCTAATACCGCAGGATCAACTCCAAATGCTCCCGCATTAGCAAGATCCTGATCTAAAACAAAGGTTGTTTTTAATGTCAAAGGTGAAAAGTAAAAAGACATATCATCTCTATTTTTAGCGTATTCCATACCACCACCAAAAAACAAATAACCAGGAGCCATTAATTTTGAAATAGGATCATCTGTATTCGGATACTTATATCCATTAGTAAATTGCGTCTTAAAATTAAGTCTTGCTGAATAATACCAATTCGACAAACTATCTGGTTTATACCCCAGATTTGAATTAAATTCTATAACATCTTCTGTCTTTCTTAATTCTCTCGCTTGCTGCTTATTAATACCGTATCTCGAGGTTAATCTGTTTTTCCAGGAAAAATATTTGTCTTTATAATTTATATTGGATTCTGAATTAAACAAGGCAGATACTGAATTACTACCACCAGAATTCCAATTTGAAAAAGTCACTTCACTTAAATTAACACCAATTTTGTTATTTTTATCCCACTCTGGTCGTAACTCTTTAACTTTATCATTCTTGTTGGTTTTCATAAACAATGATGGAGGTTGCGCACTTACAATTTGAATAAAAAATATGCAAAAAAAGAGAACTAAAGGCTTTTTCATGAGTTGGCTATACTGATTTAAAAGTTAAAAGATTTATCAAAAATCATTCCATTTTAAAAAATTAAAATTTTAATACGTAAACTCTCCAAACTCACTTTTTATTGTAAGTTTTTTTTCATTTGATGCTGCTACTCTACCAATTATTTGGGCATCTACATTAAAAGATTTAGATATTTTTATAATGTCTTCGGCTATCTCAGAAGACACATACAACTCCATTCTATGTCCGCAATTAAAGACCTGATACATTTCTTTCCAATCTGTTTTTGATTGCTCCTGTATCAACTTAAACAAAGGCGGTACAGGAAACATATTGTCTTTTATAATATGAAGATTCTTTATAAAATGAAGGATTTTAGTTTGAGCCCCTCCAGAACAATGTACCATGCCGTGAATTGACTCACTAGTAAACTTTGATAAGATTTCTTTGATAATTGGTGCGTAGGTTCTTGTCGGCGATAACACTAATTGTCCTGCATCAATTGGTGAGTCTTTTACGCTATCTGTTAATTTAACGTTGCCTGAGTATACCAAATCTGATGGCACAGCAGCATCAAAGCTTTCTGGATATTTTTTCGCTAAATACTTGCCAAACACATCATGTCTAGCTGATGTTAAGCCATTACTACCCATACCTCCATTATATCCCTTCTCATAGCTTGCTTGACCTGAAGAAGACAAACCTACGATGACATCTCCAGCTTTAATATTAGCATTGTCAATAACATCACTACATTTCATTCTAGCGGTCACGGTAGAATCTACAATAATGGTTCTTACTAAATCCCCCACATCGGCAGTTTCTCCGCCAGTTGAATGAATGGTTACACCAAATGCTTTCAATTCTTGAATAAGTTCTTCGGTTCCATTTATTATTGCTGAAATAACATCACCAGGAATCACGTTTTTATTTCTTCCAATGGTTGAAGATAGCATGATATTATCCACCGCACCAACACATAACAAATCATCAATATTCATAATTAATGCGTCTTGAGCGATGCCTTTCCAAACAGAAAGATCGCCTGTCTCTTTCCAATACATATAAGCCAACGATGATTTTGTACCGGCGCCATCCGCATGCATAATCAAGCAATAAGCATCATCACCTGTTAAATAGTCTGGGACAATTTTACAAAATGCTTGAGGAAACAATCCTTTATCAACATTTTTTATCGCATTATGAACATCTTCTTTGGATGCAGAAACTCCTCGTAGCGCATAGCGTTTACTTATCTCTTGACTCATTAATCTAAATTATTATTAAAATGCAAAAATAAACATTGTTTACTTTTTAGATGAACTTTTTATTACCGAATATTAACAAAAAAGACCTGATTAACAGGTCTTTTTCTTAATAAAATGAATTATTATCGCGTAAATAATAATTCTCTGTATTTTGTTAATGGCCAAATTTCATCATCAACAAGTAATTCAAGTTTATCACAATGATAACGTATATCATCAAATAAAGGTCTTACTTTAAAACAATACGCATGCGCTTTCTTTTCAATATCCTCTATAGCATTTGCCTTTCTGCGCTCATCAGTCATTTTTGTGACATTTGCATTAATACCCTCAATATGGTTTGATATTTCTTCTATTAAATTAATTTGTTCTTGTGACACACTCTTGTATTGTTCTTCAAAAATATCTTTGAGGCCTTTCACATTTTTAATTAAAACATTTTGGTACTTAACGGCTGTAGGCACTACATGATTTCTAGATATATCTGCTAAAACACGACCTTCAATTTGAATATGCATAATATATTCCTCAATTTCAATTTCATATCGCGCTTCAGTTTCAACCTTACTCATCACATTCATCTCTTCAAAAAGAGCAATGGCTTTTTTAGAAATTCTAGCTTTTAAAGCTTCTGGAGTTGTTTTGTTATTACTTAAACCTCTCTTTTTCGCTTCAACGGTCCAAGCGTCTCCATAACCATTGCCTTCAAACAAAATGTTTCTAGATGCTTTAATATATTCTCTTAAAATATTGAATATAGCTTCGTCTTTCTTTAAATCTTTTTTATCAATTAAAGCATCTACTTCTAATTTAAAGTCTTTTAATTGTTTGGCTACAATGGTATTTAAAACAGTCATAGGGTTTCCACAGTTTGCCATAGAACCCACAGCTCTAAACTCAAATTTATTACCTGTAAAAGCGAAGGGTGACGTTCTATTTCTATCTGTATTATCCAACAGCACATCAGGTATTTTACCAACAACGTTTAATTTTAAATCTGTTTTCTCTTCAGGAGATAATTTACCATTGGTAACACCCTCTAACTCTTCCAATACTTTGGTTAGTTGTTCACCAATAAACACAGAAATTATAGCTGGTGGTGCTTCATTTGCACCAAGTCTGTGATCATTACTAGCAGAAGCAATGGCAGCTCTTAACAAATCTTCATTATCATGAACTGCTTTTATAGTATTAATGAAAAAGGTAAGGAACTGCAAATTACTCATTGGTGTTTTTCCTGGCCCTAACAAATTAACACCTGTATCTGTTGACAGCGACCAGTTATTATGCTTACCAGAACCATTGACTCCCGCAAATGGCTTTTCGTGCAACAATACTTTGAAATTATGACGAGATGCTACACGCCCCATAATATCCATTAACAATGAGTTATGATCAACTGCTAAATTTGCTTCCTCATAGATAGGCGCTAATTCAAACTGATTGGGAGCTACCTCATTATGACGCGTCTTAACAGGAATACCTACTAACATACATTCCGTTTCTAATTCACGCATAAAATTTAAGGCCCTTGTTGGTATAGATCCAAAATAGTGATCGTCCAACTGCTGCCCTTTGGCTGAGGAATGTCCTAATAACGTTCTACCTGTCAACGTAATATCAGGACGAGAAGATGCTAAAGACTTATCTACTAAAAAATATTCTTGTTCCCACCCTAAAGATGATGATACTTTTTTTACATTTTTATCAAAATATTTACAAACCGCTGTCGCTGCATTATCAACTGCATGAAGCGCTCTTAACAACGGAGTTTTATAATCTAAAGCTTCTCCAGTATAAGCAACGAAAATAGTTGGGATACATAAGGTAGTTCCATAAATAAATGCCGGTGATGTTGGATCCCAAGCTGTATATCCTCTGGCTTCGAACGTATTTCTGATACCGCCGTTAGGAAAACTTGAGGCATCGGGTTCTTGTTGTACTAATTGATCGCCACCAAATTTCTCAACAGACATGCCACCTCCTATAGTTTCAAAAAAAGCATCATGTTTTTCCGCCGTAATCCCTGTTAAAGGTTGAAACCAGTGCGTATAATGAGTAACACCCTTTGACAAGGCCCAATCCTTCATTGAGGAAGCCACTTGATCTGCTATATTACGGTCTATTTTGGTACCGTGCTCTATAGCACTCATTACACCTTTGTAGGCATCTTTGGATAAATGCTGACGCATAGCATTCTCATTAAATACATTTTTTCCGAACAAATCAGAACGTCTTTCCTTCTCCTCTACAGGGATCGGTTTGTGAGACATTGATTCTTTAATAGCGTAAAATCTTAATGTTGACATCTTAATATGGATTATTTAAAGTTCAATTTAAAATACAAAAATAAACATCACAAATGAATAAAGAGGAAAAAACAAAATATACTTTTTAAGAATATTACAATTTTAGCATAAAAAAATATACTTTTTTTAATAGATACCGTAAAAAAATGGGGTATAAATAAAAATAACGATGTGTTTTATGAAAACACCCCTATAAATTTAAAGTATATTGATAAAAAATTATATTTGTGACATATATAAATATTAATGTCTTTTTAAAATATTCACTATGGCAAAAATTAAATTAGAATACATTTGGTTGGATGGTTATTTCCCAACTCAAAACATGAGAAGTAAGACAAAGGTTGAAGAGCATGAAAACTTTAAAGGAACTTTAGAAGAAATAGGAAACTGGTCTTTTGACGGATCGTCTACAAAACAAGCAGAAGGAGGTTCATCTGACTGTATACTAAAGCCTGTAGCCATTTACCCAGACCCTGAGCGCGTTAATGGTTACTTGGTTATGACTGAAGTTATGAGTGCTGATGGAACCCCTCATCCAACAAATGCGAGAGCAACCATTAGTGATGATGATGATGATGATTTCTGGTTTGGTTTTGAGCAAGAATATTTTATAATGGATGTAGCAACTGAATTGCCATTAGGATTTCCTAGAGGTGGATATCCTAAACCACAAGGTATGTACTATTGCTCTGTTGGAGGTTTAAATACTCACGGTAGAGATCTTGTTGAAGAGCATGCCGATTTATGTATTGCAGCTGGATTAAACTTTGAAGGGATTAATCAAGAAGTAGCTTGTGGACAATGGGAATTTCAATTGTTTGCCCAAGGTGCTAAAAAAGCCGGTGATGAAATTTGGGTTGCACGTTATTTATTGGACAGATTAACCGAAAAATATGGTTACTATATAGAATACCACCCAAAACCCCTAGGTGATACCGATTGGAATGGTTCTGGTATGCACGCCAACTTCTCAAATACTATTTTAAGAACTTGTGGAGACAAAAAAGTTTACGAAGCAATTTGCGAAGCATTCCGTCCAGTGGTTAAAGAACATATTGCTGTTTATGGCGAGTTTAATGAGCAACGCTTAACCGGTAAACACGAAACGGCTTCAATAAACGATTTCAGCTATGGTGTATCAGATAGAGGTGCTTCAATACGTATTCCTATTGCAACGGTAGAAAGAGGCTATAAAGGATGGTTAGAAGATAGAAGACCCGCTTCAAACGGAGATCCTTATAAAATTGCTGCTCGAATTATTAAAACAGTTAAGTCTGCTAAAATTTAATATTAAATAAATTGTTCATAATAAAAAGGAGCTGCCAAATTGGTAGCTCTTTTTTTATTTCAATACATTCTAATTTTATTTTGAGGTAAATATTAAGAACATAAAGATTCCGTATCCTAAAATCAATAAGAATCCTTTAATTCTTGTAATTTGAAACTTCTTTTTAATAAAAACCATAGGCAATAGAATAAAAGCAAATCCTAGCATCCAAAAAATATCATTAGAAAGAATTTGCGACTCAGTAACAGGAATTGGTTTAACGAGGGCTGTTAAACCCAAAACAGATCCTATATTAAAGATATTTGACCCTATTAAATTACCAAGTGAAATAGCTTTTTCTTGTTTCATTGCTGCAATTATAGACGCAGCCAATTCTGGGATACTGGTTCCTATTGCAATAACAGAAACACCAATAACACCTTCGCTAACACCGATATATTCAGCAAACTGTTTTGCGCCGTCAACTAGCCATTCACTTCCAAAATATAGCGAAACCGCACCAATAAGCAACCAAATAGTAATCTTAAAATTTGAAACTACGGCCAATGTTTCATCAACTTCTTCAGCAATAGTCGAGTTTTTTGATTTTTTAATCAGAATAACTAAAAATAGTATAATTCCTAAAAACAAAACAAGCCCTTCTAACGTACTGAGTAAATTGTCATTCCATAAAAAATAATAAAGCACTAAAGAAAATAGCATCATCACTGGCCAATTCATTTTGTAGAAAGACCTATCAACTACAATCGACCCAACCATAGCTATAATACCAAGAACCAAACCAATATTAGCAATGTTAGAGCCTACCACATTGTTTATAGCAATAGCAGGCGATCCTGTTAAAGCTGCCTGTAGACTCACCAATAATTCTGGAGCTGACGTCGCAAAGGAAACGACTGTCATTCCTATGACCATTTTTGATATATTGAATTTAAATGATAAGGCTACCGATGAACGTACTAAATATTCGCCTCCTATAACTAACAAAAAAAAGCCAAGTACCAACCAAACTATACCCATAATCATATTTTTTACGAAGATAATACTTCAATAAATTTATTATTAAAATATTTCACATTTATTAACAAAACAATCCATTTTTATTTTAAAGTTTAGTTAAACTTTTTTGGTAAATCTTATTATGTAATAATTTTAAGTGAATATTTAAAAACACATAATCATGAAATCTAAAAATGTTTTAAAAATCGGATTAGGCTTAGTAATAGTCATTGCTATATGTACTGTTTCTTTTAAAAGCTTTGCACACAAAACCCCTAAGGTTTCTTTAATTCACAAGGTGGACAGCAAATCAAATGTTATTGTAACTATTGACAAATCGACAACATCAAAAGATTTTGATGATATAAAGAGTATGCTGAGTGAAAATGGAATTACAGCAACATTTAGCAATATTGAACGCAATGATTTAGGAGAATTAACCGGATTAAACATCGCCCTAGAAGATGGTAATAATAATAAAGCAGCAAGTAAAATATCGAGCAACATCCCTATTGCTCAAATAACGTTTGGAAGAAAAGATGGCTTACTATTTATATCTCAAAGCAATTCTGAAAATGGAACTCTAGGCTTTTTTAACCAACCAAATATGATGCCATTTGGAAGTGAAAATGACTCCATAGTTGGACAAAACTTTAGCGGATTTGGAAACTTTAATTTTGATGATTTTTTTAATGATGATGGTAATTCATTTTTCTTTAAAGGCCAAAATATGACGATAGACCAATTGAGAGAGCAAATGAAAAAACAATTTGAATCTAGTGGAATGAACTTAAATGGTATGTCTTCATTTTTCGAGTCGGAAAGTGATTCTCCCAATAAATTTAATTTTAAAGATGACCCTAACATCCATAAATTAATCATTATTGATGGCAAGGAGTCTGACTTTAAAACGCTTAGTAAATTGTCAGATGAAAACAAACTGGAAGCTATTGACGATTTAAAACCTAAAACAGCTATTAGCTTGTACGGTAATAAAGCAAAAGACGGTGCTATTATTGCAACGACAAAATAATTTAAACCTTTAATAACTGATAAGAAAGACGCTTAAAACGCGTCTTTTTCTTTACAAATTACTCGCTCCTTTTAAATAATTAAATACTACTCTACCTATAATAACTTAAAAAATAGTTAAATAACTAATTTAATAGTTGTATAACTATAAAAATAGTTATATGTTTGTGATGCGTTAGGGATTGAACTATATGTTTGAGCTCGCCGACGAAGGAGGAAGCGAGTAGTGAAATATTTTTATTCATGAGTTCCTTAATATAAAATAGTAACTAACAAATAAAGCCAACCCTTGTGATAACGCCAAACTATATATTACAAAATACACATGGAAAAGTTAACAAATAAAGAAGAAGAAATTATGCATATTTTATGGAAGCTTGAAAAGGCTTTTGTTAAAGATGTATTAGCCGAAATAAAAGACGACAAACCTCATTACAATACCTTATCCACCATTATTAGAAATTTGGAAGAAAAAGGGTATGTGAGTTACAATGCCTACGGAAAAACACATCAGTACTACCCTATTGTGAGTAAAGAGGAATACAGAAAAGGGTTTATGAGTACTGCAATAGACCATTATTTTAATAATTCGTACAAAAATATGGTGTCATTTTTTGCTAAGGAAGAAAAAATAAGTGTGGACGAGCTTAAGGAGATTATTTCATTAATTGAAAAAAACAAATAGGCATGGAATATTTACTGAAAGCAAGTGCTATTATTGTAATTTTTTATACCTGCTATAAAGTTTGTTTGCAACGTGACACTTTTTTTGAACAAAACAGATGGTTTTTGTTGGCTGGATTATTTTTGGCTTTGTTCATTCCGTTGATTGTAATTCCGATTTACATAGAAGCCCAACCTATAAATTTTGATAATCTGGTTTTTGTTGAAAATGCATCAACTACAAATGCTACGGAACCTTCATTTAATATTTCCCTTCTTTTAAATAGTGTTTATTTTATAGGCGTAGTTGTTTTTGTTATTAGGTTTATACTTCAAATAACGTCATTATTGCCGTTAATAATGACTGGTACAAAGCAAAAGATGGGACGTTATCATTTTATAACAACAACTCAAGAGGTATCTCCTTTTTCGTTTTTCAATCTTATTGTTTTCAATCCAAAATCATTTAGCGATGTTGAATTAGAACAGATACTTACGCATGAAAAAGTACACGTACATCAATATCACACGCTCGATATAATCATATCTGAATTAGCTTGTATCGTATTTTGGTTTAATCCCTTTATTTGGTTGTATAATAAAGATTTAAAACAAAACTTAGAATTTATTGCAGACAAGAACGCAATCAATGATTCCAACTGCAAAAAA
>TARA_R110002033_G_scaffold125135_1_pt1 | contig 14744 bp, 9 predicted proteins | sample TARA_R110002033 | Tara Oceans TARA_R110002033 (sample SAMEA4397051) | marine metagenome | biome: Polar Biome; feature: [SRF] surface water layer (ENVO:00010504); material: water (ENVO:00002006), including particulate matter (ENVO:01000060) such as... | depth 5 m
AGAGGTGTAAAAACTTTATATTATACGAGAACAGAAAGTGTTCTTCGTGGAGATATTGCAGCTACAGCAATGGATGAAAATTGCGTAGCATGCGATGGATAGTTAGTTAGTTAGTTAGTTAGTTGGGAAAAGAGGGGTACTGGAAACGGTATCCCTTTTTTTAATATGTCCACATTACATTAGCAGATTTGCTTAAGTCTATATCTATATGGATAAAGCTTGACGCAATACCTATACGATTAAAACCTACGGCCATCAATATCATTATTAATTGAAATCTATCTAAAGAATTATTACAAGAAATATCAATAGCCAAACCTGTTAAATGTGAAGAATTTTTTACTCCACCTATTTTTGTATTGTGCTTTTCAGTACGATACCCACTATTCACTTTTATAGGCTTACCAAACATATCCCTAGCCTTATCGATCATAGATAATATTTTTTCGTCCATTAATTGTCCGCTACCTTGTATATCAGGTGAATCAAATTCTTCGTGTGTGAAGTATTTCATTTTCATCGTTTGTAAACTTTATCTTCTAATTTATCTATTTTCTTTTGCATCTTAATAATATGACCCTCTAAAAATAAAATCTTTTGATCTATAAGATCATGAGAAGTTTGCGGAGGCAACTCTTTAGCAATTATAATGTCTGCTTTGTTTATCTCTATTTGCCTTTCAAGAGTAGTATACGTCATTATTAAAGATATTAATCCACCTACGATAAGAACAACTGTTTTCAAATCTAGGTTTAAATCTGGCTTGCCATCACCGTCAATGTCTAGCCCAACTTTTTTATTTTGCATATACCTTTTTTATTCTTTAATTCTAGTTTTAATATTTGCACTGGATCTATTTGTAACAACTCTATTTACATTATTATTACTAGGTCTAACATAAACTCTCGGCTTACTATTATCACTAGGCCTAACATAAACCCTTGGTTTACTATTGTTTATGTTAAGATTGTTAGGGTTGTTATAAACTCTAATATTTTTATTAGGCAATTTGTTTCTAATTTTTTCAGCTAATACATCAATTTTAGTGTTATTAACCACCACTCTTTTTCTATTAGTATTACTAACTACGATATTGTTTTTTATATTATTAGAACTTCTCCTACCACTATGATAAGCTATATTATCTCTTCTGCTTTGATTCCATATTACGTTGTAACCTTGATTATGCCAAGGTCCATTATACCAACTAGAATATGAATAACCCCAATTATTAAAACTAGATTGAAATGGGTAATTGAATGCCCAGTTTGTCCAGTATTGAGTACTATTCCAATAAATATCAAATGCATTATAAGGTCTCCAGCGATTAAAGCTGTAATTTGACATGTACCAGCCATATGGTTGATTCATTGCATATTGAGCAAAATCCCATCTGAATCTAAAATCTTTCCTAAGAAGTCTATCTAATTGAAATTGATTGTTAATTACTTTTACTTCAACATCAGATCCTTCAACGGTGTAAATTGGATCATGGTTTAAAGTGCTTATTTGAAATGAAGCACATCCTGATAATAATAATACTGCTAATAATAAAATAAAATTTCTCATAACTTTTTTAGGTATTTAATTTTTTTCGACTGACTCTGCCCTTTGGTTTCGTTTATATATTTTTTATATTGAGCTGGTGTAATACCAAATTCTAAATCTTGTAATAATTTTTTATTCTTTGATCTAGATCCAGTACTCTTTTGTGATTTTTTATCGCTTTTAATAACGTCAAATTCTTCTTGAGGAGCTTGAACATCCCATGCTCTCCATCCTAATGCTAATGCAATTCTTTGATAAGCTGAATTTCTAGAATCCAACATTTCCGCTACAGCAGTAACTTCCAATACAACTCTATCTAAAGGAAGATTGAATAATGCAGACGTGGTATTTCCTATTACACTATAAGTAGGACTTATATTAACCTTGCCATCTACTGTTACAGCCCAAGGATATTCTGCTATTACATCTTTATTGAATTTTTTTGTTTGCTGAGCATTATACAATTTTCTAAACTTAGAACCTATTGCCGGCATTACATTAGCTAACTCTATCAGAGTATATGTATGATCTGCCATATATCCTTTATCCTCTTCGTAATTATATCTTCTTATCGCATTCTTAAGAGTTGAAGCAACTGCTCCGTATATACCAGAACCTCTCATAATAGTATCAATCATACTATGTATAATTCTTTCTTCCTTCTTCGCAAAATCTTCCTCATCAGCTTCATCATCATCAAATCCAGGTATTAAAGCAAATAAAGCATTTGACAACGCAGCAAATATAAAATTCTGTACTGCTCCATAATATATAATTTTAGATAAATTTGTTTTTAAATCTCCTCTACCATTTTTAATATCTTGTGCAGCTTTTTTCATTAGCCTTGTGTACTGCATTGGAGTATTCTGGAATGCTAATACTAATCTACCAACCCAATTTGATTGTTGTTGTGATATAAGCATTGGATCTCCTGATTGCTGTGTTTCATCAGATATTTTAGAAAAATCTTGAAAAGCTTTTAATTCAGCATCGGCTTTAGACATTCCTTGTTTAATGTATGTGTTTGTTCTGTTTCTAAAAAATGTAGCACCACCAGAAGCAATAGCAAAACTATCTGCCATTTGTGTAGGTGTGTATCCTATTTTAAGTAAATAAGCTATTAAATTTTTAGCACCGCCTTTAGCAGCTGCTGCAATTTCTTGCTCTTGTAAATCTCCTTTTAATCCACCTCTTCTAGCTTTAAGCTTATCTGAATTAAATAAGAATATAAAATCTTTAGCAAATTGATTTACATTAGCTAATGCTAAACCAGCTTTTAATGGATTGTTGTCACTCCAATTAATAAAGTTAACACTAGATAAAGTCTGCATTATTGCAGATCTTCTGTTAAAGAACATTATAGTACCAATAGAATTATTAACCCAATTATGCCATTTGTTCGTTATTCTATTTCCTCCACTCGGTCTGTTACTACCAGACTTCATTCTTCTTATTATATCTTCTAAAGCTTCTCGATGTCTTGTACCATGTATAGCTTCAATTTTATTTAAATTTGCTTTACTAAAAATTATATCTATATTTTGATTCCAATCTTGTAAATATTGTGTACGTGTTACTTTTGATAAATCGTGTAAATCAGAAAGTAAATTACCAGCATTCCAAGAATTTGTTGGAGATGGCCAATCGCCATCAAATGTGATAGCTACTACCATATCTGCAAAAGCGGAAAGTTCTGTATCCTTATTTACAGCATCATTTAAAAACTTAAGATCTCTATCAGAAAGGCCAGGAACGGTTTTACCTTGCTTTGTCCATATGTGAACACGGACTGCTTCGTCGTATGTAAACGGAGAATTTGGAATTGTTTTACCTAATCTTCTTCTAAATGTTTTACCACCGAATGATTTTAATATTTTACCATATTGATTCTTAATATTAAGTTGAGCTTGCTCGTAAGCATTAACACCAGAAACATATGGATCAACAACATTTTCTTCCCACCATTTTTGATCTAAGTTACCTTGAGCTCCTTTACCAGAAAAAGTATAAGAAGTTAATCCTCTAAGATCATCAGCAGATGATGGTAAGAAAAACTTATACCTTCCTTTGTTTTTACCTAACTTTCCAGCAACTATATCAGAATACCTAGCTTCAGCTTTTGTACCTGATTGTCTTTCCATCATTTGGTTAAACTCCATGTCTAAATTAGCTGCTTGAAATTGTCTAGCTTGTTGTACTTTACCTTTTACATCAAACACATCTAATACATCTGCTACAGCTTTAACATTTTTCATTGCATCATCTACAAAGTAAAAATCATTATAGCCATCAGCAACTTTGTTTACCATCCACCCTGCTTTTGCCGCTGGGCTTCCGTTTTCTAATCCTATAATATTTTTTAAAGGTATCGCAACACCTAATCCTTTTAAGAATTTATATATAGCTGGCGCTGATGCTTGAGGTCTTGCTGTTAATACAAATATACTTTTATTTCCAAACTTAGTAATAGCTTTTTGTAGTCTAGGCACTAATGGCCCAGCTGTTCCTTGTACTACTTGATTGAATTGTTCAAAATTAAACTTAGCACCTTGAGCTGTAAGAGTTTCATCTTGTGCTGCAAACTGAGCTGGAGTGATTTCTTTAACTTTTCCATCTGGTGTTGTAACAATTATTTTGCTTTTACTAAAAGCCAGCGTGTCATCAAAATCATATACACTAATACCTTTAGATACTTGAAAGTTTCTTCTCCCTTTCTCTAATGCTTTTTGCATTTCTTGTTTTGAAACAAAATCTTTTATATCAATACCATCTATTAAAGCACTCACCATTGCATCAATTTCTGCATTTAAACCAGGACCTTCAAAATTATGAATTTCATCTATAAAGTTTTGATCTAAACTTAAATATCTTAATTGCCTGCTTTGATTTACTGCTCCGATATTATTATCCATTATATCACTCAGTATTTTAGGCAAACTTGTTTGACCAAACATACCAGCTAAATTATCAAATTTAACTTTAATACTTGTTAATGTAGAATTTGTTTCAGCGGCTACGCTATTTGAAATTATAGAAGAGTATTCAACAACAGCTTCAGCGAATACGGCCATTTGAGAAGCAGACGCAAAAGTATGCTCGCCTTTATCTTGAAGCAACTTAGCTATAATAATATTTTTAGCTTGTTCTCTGCTTATTGTTTCAGGATTTTTTTGCTTAGCTTTGTTTTCTATTATCTTATCTATCTGATCATCTAGAGTAGTCATTGCATCAACCTCAGCTAATGCTATTTTATATAAAGGATGTTCTTTGTTTACTTCGTAATTATTAATATCGCTATATTCATTCTGAGGAAATTTACTTATATAAGTACCATCTAAAGAAGTTAAACCTCTTGGATGATTTTGAACATTGCTTTGCATTTCAAACCATCTAAACATACCCGGAGCTAATTCAGGGTTTTTACTTATTAGCTCTGTAACTTTCAGCATCATGTAACTTTGTAATTGTAAATTACTTGTGCTTATATTAGATATTCTTGTTCCTAATTTGTTTTCGATCGCGGCTATTTTAGCATCACGACTCATTTCGCTTCTTACTGTTGTTTCAACTGGTAATCCTTTTTCATCAAATTTCCAGCCCTTAGCTTTGATATTAGATATTTGTTTTAGTATACCTTGATTACCTTTTATAAATTGAACACTAGCCATGTCTATACTAAACATACTATCTTCAAATACAATACCTTCTTGGCTGGCAATGTTTTTTATAAATTGATTTATTTCATAACCTGCAGTTCCTTTGGTTGTACCTAAGTATCTGTGATGCTGCCCAAACATACCCCCTATAAATCTAGTTATACCCTTACCACTAAACAATTTAATGTCTAATGATTCCATTAACGCAATTGAAAAATCCGTTAATTCTTGCATGGCAACTTCATTATTTTTAGAAGTATTGTTTTTTAAGTATTCTTCAAATTGTTTTTTAATATCAGGGTTAACTCCGTCTTGATCTAAAGCAACACGCATGTTATCCTTAAATGCTTTTATGCCAGGATTAACTAAGTTGTTAAAATTTTCATCCCAATAAACTTTTTGTTCAGCTGTAATATTACTATACCAATTTACGAAAGCATCACCATAAGCGCCATTAATAGCTGTTGAAAGTCCAATGCTTATTCCTTCTTTCATTAAAGCTTGCAAATCCATACCAGCTTGATAATTACGGGTACCATTTTCTATTTGAGATTCTAAAACAACTAAATTGCTTGCAATCCCTAAAGCATTTAAATTTTCTTGGTTATTTATTAAAGCATCTTTAATCTCACTATTATCTTTATTTAATTCTGCGTTAAGCTTTTGAAATCCATAAGCTTCTGCTGTTGCTTTAGCTATAGATTCTTTTCTTCCTCTTATTAAAGATTGTGTAGTTCCATCACTATTAAGAATAATTTGTTTAGATAAAAACAAATCTTCATCAATAACATTCTCAATGTTCGGATGTTTACGTATTATTTGATTACCACTTGTAGAGCCTTTATTTTCTGTACTAGTTTTTTCTCTATCAACTTTTGAATTTTCCCAAACATTAAAGTCTACAAAGTTAGGTATAAAAGTTTTTCCATCTGCGCTAAATTTTCCGCCTACAGATTTTTGAATACCTTCTGGATAAGAATTTACTAAATAATCGGTTGCTAAATTTTTAAGTAATGGTATTCTATTTTTTACCAGCCAATTCTTATAGCTGTTATTAGCCTTACCACCCATCAGCTTTTTCATATCAATGTCTAAAGCTTTACCAAATTCTTTTTTTAATTCAACAATTAGTGGAAACTTTTTTGAAACATTTAATGATACTTTAATATCATATGGTGTTTTTAAAACTCTAACTATTCTTACTAGCTTTTTATCAATACTAAGCTCTGTTTCTGTATTAACTACTCCTGTAGTTGTTAAAGTGTTAGTATTTCTTTGACTTGTGTCTGCTGATTCAATATCATCATCAGCTATAATGTTTAGGTTATTTTCTAGTGTATCAAATTGGTTATAATCACTATCTTTAAATATTTTATCATAGTTTTCTCTAACCTCATCAGCTAATCTTAATGTTAACCTACCGTTTAAAAAGCCATATAGAGTACCTCTACCGTCAAATTTAGTATTTTCCTGTGCTAAATATAGTCTAGCAACCATCTCTGCAGCCAGGGATTCTTTTTTAGATTTACTTAAACCGTTATATCTGTTATTTACAATAACAAATGCCATAGAATATATATTGTTACCTATTATTCTTTGATTTGCCGCAGTCTTTAAAGCAGCAAGCCCTTGGTCTTTAATAATATCATCTATATTATTTAAATCTTTTTCAGTAGATTTTTGTGTTGTTTGAAAAGTTCTACCACTGTTTTTCTTTTGTGCGGCAATACCTTTCTTTGCTGCTTTTTGTAATATTTTTTTATTCTCTTCGTTAGGATCAGCTAATACTTTGTTATAATTTTTAAGAAAATCAAATGCTTGTCTACCTGTTTTGAATTCAGTGTTTAAACTTTCTTGTGTTGTTCCGTCTGCTTTAGTAATGCCAAAGAAATTAACAACAATATCTAAAAGATTTTTCCAAAAAGATTGTGGCGCATCATCAAATTTAATTTCTCCATCAACAATTAAATCAGATAATCCTGTTAACCATTCGCTAGAATTTTCTTCTAAATATTGATCAACACTTATACCTTGAGCATCTGCTATTGCTTTATAATTACCACGTAATTTATTTTGTAAAAATTCAAAAGCGTTATCACCGTTCACCATTGTTTCGCCTTTAAGAATCTCTTTAAATTCTGTAATCATTTTGGCAAATTCAGGAGTACCTTCTTTGGATTTAATTATAGCATGTAGTAATTCATGAGACGAAGTGCTAACAGTTTTATTAAGTATAGCCGCTTCTTTATTAATTATAATTTCACCATCAACATCAAAAAATCCATTTGTTTGTATTCCTAGTAGTGCTTCGTCAATAGCAGCTTGATTTCCTTTAAATTTTTCTGTTAAATAAGCCGCAAGCTCTTCTCCAGTATTAAAAGATTTAACGTTGTCACCTACTATATTTTTGATCTTGTCAATTTCTTGATCTATTTTACCAGATATTTTTTTAACATTTTTTAAATTATTCCATTTAACTTTATCAGCGGCAGTATTTTTAACTTGTTCCTCAACAGCTTCATCAAGCTCTGCTTTAAGAGCGGGTTTAGCGCCTGGGGTTGCTTCTTTAATTGCAGCTATTAATTTTTTAATTTTAGCATTAAGAGCAATTGCCGGCAAAGCTTCATTAGCCATCCCTTTAGTATAATAAAAACCAGCTAAATTTCCTGAGCCTTTGTTAAAATTATTTATAGCATCAATTTGTTCGTCCATTTCTAGCTGAGTTATAGTTTCAGCACTTACCATAGATTGAAAAGTCTTTTTAACTTTATCGGGATCCATCTGAGCTAAAGTGTACAAGTTCGCAAATTGATTTTGTGCGTTGACACCTCTGTTACTTGACAACCTTGCGCCTCCACCCATAAGTCCACCAGCCGCAAACGATAATAAAGATGTTGTAGCAAAGTCTTTTAAGTCATAATCTGTAGTCATTAAATCTCTACCCGATGTAGTATTAGTCGATTGATTGACTAATTTAATTTCCCCTAATTGTTGTATGTTTTCTTGAACAACTTCTTTACTACCTTCTTTAGCTATAGCTAATAATGTAGCAGCGGTATTACTTCCTAGGTATTTTTGTATACCAGCTTTTAAAGATTTATTAAATCCTTTAACTATATTATTTGGAGAAGCTGATCTAGCATATTTAATAGCATTACCAAATATATTGTTAGCTAAAAAGAAATCGTCTATTGCTTTTAAAGCTTTTAACCTTGGAGCTATAGGGCCCGTTATCATATACAGCGCACTCATTTGAAATTGAGCCTGAGTAGCTAATGCGGTAATTTCATCATTATTTAAGCCTTGTTCTATGCCAGCTTGCATTACACTTTTGTAACCATTTGATCCTCCATATAATCCTTGAAATGCAATTACATTAGCTAAGTCTTTTTTTATAGGAACTTTTTTTATTAAATTAACAAGCGGAGAAGTAACTTGCTTACCAGCAATAACCGCTTTAGTTAACGCGGCTTGATTTTTAGTATATTGTCTTCCGCCAACAAATTTACCAGTTTTTTGATATTTTAAATACTTGTTAAATTGAGCAACGCTTTTAAATCCATTAGCTTTAGCTACTGCTGAAAGTCCTCTTGCTGTTCCTTTAACTCCTTTAACAATATATCCAAGTCCCTTAGGTCCTACTATTTGAAGTGTTAAATCTCCTAATACAGGGCCAAGCTGATTAGCAAATCCACGACCACTCATATCGCCTAATGGATCTGTTTCAACACCTTCTGCTTCAGCTTTAGCTATTATTGCTTGTGCCTCTTCAGGGCTTACGACTGCTGTAATATTTAAATTATTTGTTATATCATAAATACCATCATCGTTAACTATGTAATTAATACCGTCTAATTCAATTTGTTTTCCAGCACCTGTATAAGTATAGCTCATTATTTCTGAAGGATTAAATCTATCCTCATCCATCATTCTCCTTTGCATTATACTTTCAGCGTTGCTTTCAAAAGCCGAATCAACCCACCAAGTTAAATCTTCTACACCATGCCAAGCACCACCTGGTATACCAACTATAGTATTAAAAATATTAATTCCATAATCCTCAGCAGCATCTGCTATTACTTTATTTGTTGGATCCCAATTGCTTCTAATAATTCCGTCTTCCTCAAATCCAAGAGCACCTAAAACCGAACCTTCTTGTACGGCTTTTGTTCTAGCTTTAATTTTAGAGTAATAATCAACTAGCTCTTGTTTATTTGCTTTCTCTACAGCTGCTACTGCTGGTAAATTTTCTTGTACCCAAGCATCAGCTTTTTTACTATCGTGAGAAGCATACAACTCCCCTTTTTCATTAAGAGTATTTATAGCAAGATTTTTAGCTTCGATTAAAGCTAAACCTTCAAATTCTTCTTTGTTATCTTCTATATATTTAATAGCCTGTTTATCTATACCTCTTTCGTCAACTTTATTTTTATATTCGTTGTACCAATTTTTTAAATCTTTTTGTCTTTGTAGTTCGCCTTTAGATATAACTGAACCATCATTGTTAAAGTACCCTGAATCATCTTGAGCTATAGACATTTCAGGTCTAAATATATCCATCTTCCATGGAATAAAATCTAAATCTGCTCGTAGCTCAGCTATGCTATAGCCATCTGGATTATTACCATATAGACCGTTGTCTATATTTTCTTGATATTGTTTATCGAAACCTTTTCTTTTCATATAACCTTCAAAGTCATTTGAGTCTATATAAGCTTCATTCAATCCTTCAAGACTATAATGTTGCCCTACAAAAGTTGTTTCGTTATTCGGATTGTAATACTTATTTTGTTGAGTAGCGTCTACTCTTAAATCTTTTCTAGTTTTATAAGTTTCTATTTGTTCTTCTAGATCAGATTCTTCACTGTAATTATTATTAAGCAGAAATTTCTCAGCATTGTACCCGCTTTCTTCATCTATTTGTTCTTCATCATCTAAATAACTTCCTAGCCAAGACAAAGCTTTGCCCAAAATCCAAGGATTTGATGTACCTATCCCAGGCATTTTTTCCGTAGCCTTCCCAACATCAGATATAATTTCTTTATTATCAATCAAATAATCTTCTATATCTTCTGCAAAATTAAACCATTCATCATCTCGCCTTTTTTTCTCTGCGTCTTCTACTTGTTGTTCTACAGGACCTGCAGTTTCACTTGCTAATACCGAAGAAGAATTTTCCGAATTGGAGACCATATTGTTTTGGGACCCTGCATTTGTCTCCGCACCTGCAGGATCTATTTGAAAATCCTCCACTAAAATCGCGGAAGGATATTTTGTAATAAAAGCGTCGTATTTACTATCAGTAACACTGAATTCTTTTTCAACGCCATTGATAACAACTTTATATTTTTTGTTTGGCATAATATTATATTTTATTCTTTAATCTTCACTACTAAATTCATCCACATCCACAAAATCAACAGGCTCGTATATAATTCCGAATTCCTCTTTAGCTTGATCTGGGTATATTATAACTTCCTGTGCGTCACCTCTTTTTATAGTTAAGTATCTTTTGTTTGCGTCTGGCCCCGTTCCTTGTCTTCTATTAAAAACAATTTTACCACCGCCAGCTGTTCGAACCGCATAGCCATTAGGATTAGATGCCCAAGCTGTATCTTCTAATGAAGCAAAATCTTCATTGAATGTTTGTATAGCTTTAGGCGCTGCACTACCACTAGAATTACTTTTTCTTTGTTTTTCTGTGTATCCTTTTAAAGCAACTTCTTTTCGTGCTGTTACGAGTTGTTCGATAACCATGTTTCGATACATGTCTAAATCTACTGGGCCTGATTCCGCATCATTCGACCATTGATCAGCTATACCTTCTAGTCTTATTCCTGATGCACCAAAATCAAATACTAAAGATTTCAATGCTTTTGGATTCTGTAATTGTTGTTGTAGTTTTAATACATATTGATCTTCTTCAATTTGATTCATTTTTTGGCCACTCTTATAAACGCTTTCGTTATTTACTAAAATTCCATTAGCAAGTGTGTAATCTTTAAAATCTACGCTTTTTACATTGTTGTATGCAACCTCCCCGTTTTCTGTTGAAAATTTTAAGTTGCCTCCTTGTCCTATGTAAAAGCTTTGTATATAATCATCTGGGCTATTATCGTTTTCACCATCGCCATCGTTATCTATAAATCCATATATAGTATTGTTTTCTCTTGTTACAGACGGGTCAGTGCCTAAAGAAACTTCGTTATTCATTTGATTTTTAGCATACTCAGCTTTACCTGTTTTGTAGGATTCCAATTGTTTAGCTAAGTTTGTAAAACTATTGTTTACATTTTGCATTTGATCTACATACATTAAGTAATTTGGGTCAGTTGTATCAGAATACTTACCAGCCATTTTAGCCGCTTCAGTATACTTAGTACGTTCTGTCATTAAGAAATTACGCATAGTAGCGGTTTCGCTTGCAGAAAATCCAGTAAAATCTATATCAGTTTTTAAATTACCCATATAACTATTAACTTGCTGCTGATAATGTTGATTAGCTGCTGCTCTTTTATTTTGCTGCTTTAATAATATTTTACTGGCCAAACCCATACCTTGTTGAGCACCTTGCTGAATAGCAGCTTGATCCATTAGTCCACCAGCCTGACTTCCATATACATCCGCCGCTCCTTTTATTAATTGATTATTTTGTGCCATAGTATTAAATTTTATGAACCTCCGCCCATCATGTTACCAATAAATCCTGCACTTTCTCCACCGCCCATTTCTTTTAGTGAGCTAATGTTAGGTAGTACTGAACCAGCTAAACCTGTAACACCACCCATTATAGATGATTTTGCGGCCGCTTGAGCTTGATTAGCTGCAGACAATCTTTGTTGAGACATACCGAGCATTGTATCTACTTTATCTTTTTCAGCTGATCTTGCACCGTACTCTCCTTGAATTTCCTGCGCTTGTAAGTTTCCAGCCATTTGTCTTTCAGCTGCTTGGTTACCAGCTTCTTGCTTAGCGATATCCGCTGATGCAGATTGATTCATTTGTGCTTGAGATCCTGCTAATGATTGCGCTAATGCTGCAATTCCACTACCTCCAGCTGATGATTGTAAGCCGCCCATAGTATTTGACAAGCTCGCTTGATTTGCTTGATTTTGCATATCTGCCGCTTGTGTATTTACAGTAAGATCTTCGTAAACGTTTTCCTGATTTTTATATAGATTAGAGGTGTCTGCACCTTCCATTCTAGCTTTCAACCTATCGTGTTCTCTTTGAGCTTCTGCTTGTTCTCTTTTTCTTTTTCCGCCGCCAATAAGGCCGCCAGCAATTCCCGCTAAACCTTGAACAGCTCCCAACATTGGTATTGCCATAATTATAGTGTTTTTATAAGTTTATTATTACGCATTATTTGCTACTTTCAACAACTTCACTACCCACTGCGAATAGTTCTGCGTACGATTCTGAATCATTTTTAAATTGCATTTCAGCAAAATAACCTTTTAAACCATTAGTATTTACATTAGCTGTTTTACTAAATAGTATAAAACTAGTTAAAGTAGGTCTTATGGTGGAAGGCAATATGTTTGCTGTTATACTTGAAATATCTATTGCAGTAACAATTCCAATTTCTACAATAGTATCCCCGTTAATATCATTAGTATAGTATACTGTATCTCCTATTTGTACCGAGACGTTTAAGGGTTGTGGAAATGTTAAAGTTATCGAATCCATGTATATTATTATTTATTGATTTGTGCAGCTAGTAGTAGCGCAAGGTCCAGCAAACGGCCCATTACCGCTGTTAGCAGCTTCATCTATTTTGTATGGTCCCGCTGGATCAGAAACACTTCCAGTTATTTCGGCACAAACATTTGGTACTGAGGCACCGTCTTTAATCCATACTACATCATTTGCTACATAGGTATAAGCTAAAATACTAGAGGTTGATCCGTTCCATCCTTGAGTTTTACTTACATAGCGTATTGTTCCTGTACTACATTCTACTGTTTTATACGAACCACTTCCGCAGCTTGGGCATACAGTGCCTGTCCCTAATGTTCCTGTTTGTAACTGTCTATAATTCCCTGCCATGATTATTCTCTATAAAATCCGTCACTAGCTACAGTTCCTATATCGTCACTATATATAGTAGTCGCTGCTGTAAAACTTGCAACGCCTGGCGCTAAGTAATATGTAGCAGTTGTTGATTGAACGCAACATAAATCATTTGCATCTATATTTGAATAGTACAATTGTATAGCGGTGTAACATGATGCACACGCTGTAGCTGTTCCTAATGTTCCTGTTGATTGTTGTCTATAATCTGGCATATTGTTTTTTTATTGTGTGTAAAATCCATCCGCAGCGGGATTACCTGTTGAATCTAATATTGCGACTGCATTCGCAAATGTTTCCCCTATTTGTATAAAAGCATTAACGGGTGTAGGATTGCAACATGCTGTTACGGCATCTGTTGCTGAATAATTTAAAGCTATTGGTTGATAAGTTTCTTGTATAAAATTATCTAAATCTACTATAGAATTAAAACTTTGAGTTCCAACAAAATCAATTTGAGCTACTACAGTAATTGTTAACGTACTAGGTGTTGCTGCATTATCTACTACTGTATTAGAAGAATTAATCTGCATAATCGAAGCCGGTGGAGATGGTGAATCTGTTGGCCAACTAACAGTTGTTATAGGAAGATCAAATATAAAATCTGAAGTGCTTGTAGCTGTTACAGTATATGTTACCAGCCCGGGTCCTGTGCCAAATGTGTATGCGTTAACATCTATAGGCCCTACTGTTACCGCACCTGATGTACTAGTTAAACCAAAACCTATTGATTGTTCTACATATTGATCTATCGTCCAAACAGAAGGTTGACCAGTAGAGCAGGGAGAATACGGAAATGTTGTACAAAAACTAGAAGATAAATTACCTGTTAATACTAATGTATAAAATGTATTTACAGCAGAAGCTGGAAAAGATAAAGAAAATGTTTCAACTCCTGTATTATCAATAACTCCAGCGGATGCAAAAATAGAAACTCCAGCCGCGTTAGAAACATTTAAATCCCAAGCTGCTCCTTGTACACCTATAATATTAATTTGTCTACTACTAGCCCCAGCTGACAACGGTTGTATTGTATTTATAGAATATCCTACAATTTCTATTTGTGGATTGTATATTTCTTGACCGTCAGCAAATAGCGTTATAACATCGCCGGTTACATTAGATATAGGGTATGTGTAGTTAACAAGTATATTTGTTTGTATTATATTTCCATTGGCATCGAGAATATTGGTATAGCTTATAGTATAATCTGAAGCATCTCCTATAGTAAGTGCTGCTGATGGTGCAACTGGAAAAAAGTATCCCGTTTGCGCAGCTATAACTACATTAGCTACTTGATTTGTTTCATCAAAAGCGCCAGCTCCGCTATAAGGTAATTGTTGATATACAGGTACCGTTGTAGATCCTGTAATACTATTAGCATCTATAATGCCATTTATAGTAATTGAATTTATGGGCCTCGAAAATCCTTGTGAACATATATTTATTAAAACATCTTGCGATGGC
>TARA_R110002033_G_scaffold35382_8_pt1 | contig 14740 bp, 14 predicted proteins | sample TARA_R110002033 | Tara Oceans TARA_R110002033 (sample SAMEA4397051) | marine metagenome | biome: Polar Biome; feature: [SRF] surface water layer (ENVO:00010504); material: water (ENVO:00002006), including particulate matter (ENVO:01000060) such as... | depth 5 m
AATTTTATGTGATTCGATAAAAATAAACGTTAAGTGCGTCAAAATATCATAGATATCTGATCGACCACGTGTAATTTCAACGTTCATTTGTTCTTCGTCAATACGGTAGCAATTACGTCTTCTTTTAGGAGGAACGATTGCTTTAAAGTGTGATCTAGAATACCCTTCATCAGAGGTTAAATTGATAAATCGGCATTCTTCAATACCCATTGGTAAACGTTCGATCACATATAAAAGTCCGTTTAATTCTACTTTTTCTTCTGCGATATTTCCATAAATCTCAGGACGTAAAGCTAACAATGCTTCACGTAAAGTGTCTCCTGAAATTCCCATAGGTTTGTAAAATCCTCTATTGAATAAATGACGCATTGTAATGTACATTTTTTCAATAGCAGCCGATGATTCTTGTGCTCTAGATCTTGATATGTTTTTAGTCTCTCTCATTTTTTTCTATTTTCTAACCTGCAAAGGTAATTTTTTTATTGAGTCTTTAATTGGTCTACAATATTTCTATCATTAGATAATCTGGGAATCTTATTTTGTCCTCCCAACTTGCCTATCGATTTCATATACTCTTGAAACCCGTTTTTGGCAACCGGAGTAACGACTAGCTTTTTTAAAATATTCCCTACAATTAAATCATCATAGTATATGTTTTGTTTTCTCATGGCATTGTCAATCGCTTCTGCAAAAGCGCTTGCGTTTTCAGGTACATTTTCAAATTCAATAAACCATTCATGAAATGGTAAACCCGTTACTGGATTGATTTGCGGAGCAACTGTAAATTCATTTACTCGCACGGTAGTTCCTTGCATTGCTTCTTGTAAAGCACGTTCTACTTCGGTGCCAATTACGTGTTCTCCAAAAGCAGATATGTAATGTTTTATCCTTCCTGAAACAATTACTCGATGCGGTCTCAATGTTGTAAATTGAACAGTGTCTCCTAAGTTATAGCCCCAGAGCCCCGCATTTGTAGAAATAATCATTACATAATTTATGCCTACCGCAACTTCAGCAATGGTATAACGTCGTGGGTTTTCATTGAAGAATTCGTCGCTTTTAACAAATTCATAGAATATACCAGCATTTAGAAGCAGCAACATTCCTTTCTCCTTTTGAGAATCTTGATAGGCAAAAAATCCCTCTGAAGCAGGGAATAATTCGATACTATCGACCTTTCGACCTATTAAATTTTCGAATTTTGCTCTATAAGGTTCGAAGTTTACTCCGCCGTAAATGAACAGGTTGAAGTTTTTAAAAATATCCCCTACAGCTTTACCACCTTTTTGTTGCAAGCGCTCAAAATACATTTGCACCCAAGAAGGTATCCCCGAAATTACGGTCATATTTTCATTGAAAGTTTCCTCTACAATGGCATCGACTTTTTTCTCCCAGTCCTCAATACAATTTGTTTCTAACGAGGGCATGCGGTTTTTTTGCAAATACTTAGGAACAAAATGCGCTACAATTCCTGATAAACGACCAAACTGTATTCCGTATTTTTCCTCTAATATTGGGCTTCCTTGCAAGAAAATCATTTTACCATCTACAAAGTCAGCTTTGCCCGTTTCATGAATGTAATGTAAAATAGCATTTCGTGCTGCTTGAATATGGAAAGGCATCGATTCCTTTGTCAACGGAATATATTTTGCTCCAGAAGTGGTTCCTGATGTTTTGGCAAAATATAATGGCTTTCCTTTCCAGAGCACATTCTCTTGACCTTTCACTACTTTTTCAACATAGGGTTTTAAATCTTCGTAATCCCTAATAGGTACGTGTCTAGCAAAATCTTGAAAAGTTTTTATCTGGCTAAAATTGTGGTCTACGCCAAAGTCGGTATTTTTTGCATCAGCGATTAAAGATAAAAACACTTTTTGCTGACTTTCTGCAGGATGCATTGCCCAAGCTTGGGTTTGTTTCACTATTTTTTTAGCAAATACTTTTGCAGCAATTGATTTTATTGACATTTTATATCGTGTTCATTTAAAATTAAAGCAGGAAACTTTTATTTTGATTTTTTAGAAACGTTCTTTTTTTCGGTCTGTTCGACCTCTTTTCTAAGTTCAATCTCAGCTTCCGAAGCTTTTAAATCGACTTGCGGTTGTGGGTCTTCGGCTATAGCCAAAATAGAATCTTTATTGAATTTTGCATATTCGAGTTGGCCATTTAAAACCTTTTGAATTGCATTGATATACGCCTCGTTCTTTTTTAAAGCCACTGTTAAAGAGTCTGATTTTAACGCTAATTCAGTGGCATCCTTTTTCAATTTTGAAGAAGAATATCCTGGAATAAATTCCCTAAGTGGTGTAAATGCAATAATAAAAGTAGTGATCGAAATTAATAAGATAGCACCTAAGGAAGCTACTACAAAAACATTCATCAAATTTAATTTCAAAGAAAATATTTCTTCAAAGGTATCTTCATTCAAAATAACCAGTCGGTTTTTTGTAAATAATTTTTTATGAATCTTTTTCCTTTTTAATCTCTTTCCAGCCATATCACTTCTTTATCATACAAATATAATAATTAAAGCATACGTTTATACTTTGCGTGCCGTCTAGAGCTAGAATGCATGAATAGTAGTTCCTTTAATATATCTTTAACTTAGCCGCTATTAAATAAATGTCTTAAAATGAGCGCACATAAAGTTATTCTATTTACCTTTGTCGCTACATTTATTAAAAATTTGCCAAGGCAATAAATTATTCAATCATGGGAAGATTTGGTGTTACAGAAATCCTAGTTATTTTAGCAGTTGTTTTATTACTTTTTGGAGGTAAAAAAATTCCAGAATTAATGAAAGGCTTAGGAAGCGGAATTAAAGAATTTAAAAATGCTTCTAAAGACGAACACGCAACTGAGAAGAAAGAAGAAACTAAAGAGTAATTTTTACTTAGTTATTTAATCCTCAATGGTTTAAGTAGAGTAATCCCAAATCCCAATACCTGGCATTTGGGATTTTTTTATTTGGATACCTACAGCATTGTCAAACAATCAAATTTTTGCTTTTATGAATAATCTCCTATTAGTACTCGTAGCTGTTTTATGCAGCTCTTATGGTTTTAGTCAAGAAATTACGGGATCCTGGAACGGAAAAATTAATGTTCAAGGAACTACATTTCCTTTAATTTTTAAAATTGAAAAAGCAGAAACAGGTTATAAATCGACCTTAACTAGTCCTTTACAAAGCCCAATGGCATTAGCTAGTACGATGACTTCATTTGAAAATAACAAATTAATAATACAGCTAACCAATTTAAATATTGAGTATAAAGGAACGTTTAATGGTACTGAGATTTCTGGCGTGTTTACACAAAGAGGTCTCAATTTCCCAATGAATTTAACAAAGGAAACGGCAGCTCCGCTTTACGGTAACCGTCCTCAAGAACCTAAACCGCCTTACAATTATTTAATCGAAGAGGTTTCGCTTATTAATCCCATAGATAAAAATTCCTTAGCGGGAACGTTGACAACTCCTAAAGGTAAAATTGACTTTCCAGTGGTAGTAATGATAACGGGTTCAGGAAGTCAAAATCGCGATGAAGAAGTTTTTGGTCACAAACCGTTTTGGGTAATCGCCGATGATTTTGCCAATAAAGGAATTGGAGTACTACGATTAGATGATCGCGGTATAGGAAAATCTTCTAAAGGTTCGAATGAGGATACCACTGAAAATTTTGCCTCAGACATTAATACAGCTGTCCAGTATTTAAATAGCAGAGGTTATAAAAATATTGGATTATTAGGTCACAGTGAAGGAGGTTTAATTGCTCCAATCGTCGCTTCAAAAAATAAAAATGTAAAATTTGTTATTGCAATGGCAGGACCAGGAATTGCAATTGATGAATTAATGTTGCTACAAACAAAAGCCGTTTCGAAATCAAACGGAATCCAAAATGAAGAAACAGATACTAGTGCTAATTTCAATAAAACGGTTTACTCTTTTATTAAAAATTATTCAGGTTCCAATTTAAAAGCTGATCTAAGAGAAGTTTTGATTGTTCAAATGAAACATCTACCTGATGAACAATTAGGAACTGATAACCAAATTAATACATTCATAGATGATCAATTGATACAATTAACGATGCCTTGGTTTGTAAATTTTATAAAATATGATCCCAATTTTTATTGGTCTAAAATCACTTTACCTGTGCTAGCAATCAACGGTACAAAAGATGTCCAAGTTACAGCCACTGAAAACCTCAACGGTATCGCAAATTCTCTTAGAAAAGCTAAGAATAAAAATTTTACTGTTCAAAAATTTGACGGATTAAACCATCTTTTTCAAGAAGCACAAACCGGAGCAATATCAGAATATGCTAAAATAGAACAGACTATTTCAATGGAAGTTTTAGATAAAATGAGCTCTTGGATTCTGAATCAGAAGTAGTATAATCAATAGTATTTACCACTTTAGCATATTATACAAGCTTCATCATGTTACATTTATCGCTGGCAATAAATTATATTCAAGTTAAATATAGCCGCTGAAATACTAACAATGACTACAACGATCTAAACATCTATTTTCGACTGATCATTGTCAATTAACAAAAAATAAGAGAAATATCTTAAACATAATTTAGAACTAATCTTAATTATGTATTTTCGCCCTTTGAAAAAAGTAAACAGACCATAATTAAAGACTAAGAGGAGATGAAAAAAAAGAAAAAATCAAATAATTTGATGCGTATTATACACCGTTATTTAGGGTTTTTCCTGGCAGGAATAATGGCAGTATATGCCTTGAGCGGTATCATTCTAATTTTTAGAGATACTGATTTTCTAAAACAAGAAAAAAATATTGTCAAAACAATTGCTCCCAATTTAACTGGAGAAACCTTGGGTAAGGAACTGCATTTAAGAAAATTTAAAGCAGGACGCGAAGAAGGAGATGTCGTTTTTTTCAAAGAAGGAACGTACAATAAGAAAACTGGGGCAGCTGCATATAAAACTACCAGCCAACCTTTCATAATTGAAAAAATGAATAATATGCACAAAGCAAAAACAGGAGATCCATTATTCTTTTTGAATATATTTTTTGGATTATCATTGTTCTTCTTTGTGATTTCGACATTCTGGATGTTTACACCAAAAACTACCATTTTTAAAAAAGGGATGTATTTTACAGCAGCCGGAATCGTATTAACTGTCATTATGTTGTTTTTGTAAATTGTAGCTCATCGCAGGAGTGTTATGACTTAATATTGTCACTCTTAAAGATTCCCTACCTGCGCGATTCACAGTTACTGAGGCGCTTTCAGCGAGACAAACTAGATGGAAGAATATTGGTAATTATTATCATTAACTACTTTTTAGGCAAAGTTTACTACAATCATTATCACCCAATATTGTCACTCTGAAAGAGTCCCTACATAAGTAACTCAAAGTTGCTGAGACGCATTCAGCGTGACAAACTAGGTGGAAGAGTATTGTGGATTATTATTGTTAACTACTTTTACGCAAAACTTTACCACAGTCTTTATGACCTAATTTTTGTCACTCTGAAAGAGTCTCTACACGCGTGACTCATAATTGCCGAGACGCTTTCAGCGTGACAAACTGTGAAGAAGTTGATTAAGGGTTATTATTGTCGAATGCCTGTTATACAATGTTTACTATACAATTTTATGACACAATATTTGTCACTCTGAAAGAGTCCCTACACAGGTAATTCACAGTTGCTTAGACGCTTTCAGCGAGACAAACTGTGAAGAAGTTGATTAAGGGGTATTATTGTTAAGTACTTTTAACGCAAACTTTATCACACAATATTGTCACTCTGAAAAAGTCCCTACATGAGTAACTCATAGTGGCTAAAACGCTTTCAGCGTGACAAACTGTGAAGAAGTTGATTAAGGGTTATTATTGTCGAATGCCTGTTATACAATCTTTACTATACAATTTTTATCACTCAATATTGTCACTCTGAAAGAGTCCCTACATGAGTAACTCATGGTGGCTGAGACGCTTTCAGCGAAGCAAACAATGGCGAGTTTTATTATAGTTAAATTTATAATTACAAAGAGTATCAAAACAAGTTATTCAAAAAATTCCATTCAGGATTAATCGTATTTATCAAGGCTTCTTTAACATCACGATTCATCAATTTAATTTCTTTCTCTCTAGCGATTGCTAGTTGTATCCAACCAAAATGTTCATAATAAAGTAAAAACTCAACATTATATTTAGCAGTAAAACTATTTGGGTTTAGTTTATTTTTATGCTCTCCTAAACGTCTTCGTAAATTATTAGTCACACCAGTATAAAGTACCTTCTTGTTTTTATTAGTTATTATATAAACATAATAATTATAAATACCCTCTGTGTATTCAATCATAGAAGTTGTATTTAGACGTTGTTAGTGAAGTTATAATAGCCCAAAGTAGTTAATTATTAAATCATTATCAAATTACAATTAACACTTCGAAAGAGTTTCTAGATAAATAATTCAAAATTGCTGAGACGCTTTCAGCGTGACAAACGTGATGGAAGTTGATTGTGGATTATTATTCTTAAGTGCTTTTATCGCATAACTCTACTACAATCTTTATCACCCAATTTTTGTCACTCTGAAAGAGTCTCTACAAAAGTTACTCACAGTTGCTGAGACGCTTTCAGCGAGACAAAGTGTGAGGAAGTTGATTGTGGAATATTATTGCACAGTACATGTAGAAAAATGTTTACTACATAAAACTTAAATCACCATCGTCAATTGAATTCTCTTTCTATCCTCATCCACTTCCGTGACTTTTACGGTTACGTGTTGGTGTAACTTCACAACCTTATTAACGTCGCTTACAAAGCCTGCTTTGAGTTGTGAGATATGTACCAAACCACTTTCTTTGACTCCTATATCTACAAAACAACCAAAGTTGGTGATGTTATTCACAATTCCTGGCAGAATCATCCCTGATTTTAAGTCTTTTATAGTTTTTACATTCGGGTCAAATTCGAAAACTTTTGCGGCTTTTCTTGGGTCTAATCCTGGTTTTTCTAGCTCTTTAATGATGTCTTTCAAGGTCAATAAACCTATTTCTGGAGTAATGTAATTCTCTGGTTTGATTAAGGCTGTTTTTTCTTTATTGGCTATCAAGTCATTGACGGTCAATTTTAAGTCTTTAGCCATTTTTTCAACAATTTTGTACGCTTCTGGGTGCACAGCCGAATTATCCAATGGGTTTTTAGCATTCGAAATTCGGATAAAGGCTACTCCTTGTTGGTATGCTTTTTCGCCCAGGCGAGGGACTTTTTTCAATTGTTTTCTGTCTTCGAATGGACCGTTTTCAGAACGATAATTTACGATGTTTTCAGCCAACTTCTCTCCTATTCCACTCACGTAGCTCAATAAATGTTTGCTGGCTGTGTTGATATTGATACCAACTGAATTCACGCACCGAATCACCGTATTATCTAGTTCTTCTTTTAATTTATTTTGATCTACATCATGTTGGTATTGTCCTACTCCAATCGCTTTCGGGTCAATTTTTACCAATTCGGCCAAGGGGTCAGATAATCGTCTCCCAATCGAAACCGAACCACGAACCGTCACATCATAATCTGGAAATTCTTCTCGAGCAATTTTCGAAGCCGAATAAACCGAAGCTCCAGCCTCTGAAACGATAAATACTTGCACCGGTTTATCAAATGCAATTTTCTTGATGAAGAATTCGGTTTCGCGTGAAGCGGTTCCGTTTCCTATCGAGATCGCATCAATTTTATAGGCATTTACCATCGATTTTATCTTTTTCATCGCCATGGCCATTTCATTCTGTGGCGCGTGCGGATAGATATTTTCGTTGTATAATAAATCTCCTTTTTCATCCAAACAAACCACTTTACATCCCGATCTAAAACCAGGATCAATGGCTAGAATACGTTTTTCGCCCAATGGCGATGCTAGTAACAACTGTCCTAAATTATTAGCAAAAACCTGAATCGAATTGGCATCAGCCTTGGCTTTTGCTTCTTGCAAGGCTTCATTAGAAATCGCTGGATTTAGTAGCCTTTTATAACTGTCTTCAATGGCCAATTGCACATGTGGTGTACTCGCGCTCTGCCCTTTTAAAACTATTTCGTCAATAATAGTATAAGCATCATCAATATCTACTTCGACTTTAAACTTGATAAAACCTTCATTTTCGGCACGTAACATCGCCATTAATCGGTGCGAAGGCGCTTTGGTCAACGGTTCTGACCATTCAAAATATTGATTGAATTTTTGTGCTGCTTCGTCGTCTTTTTTAGTTTTAACGACCTTAGTGGTAATCGTAGCTTTACGCTCGTACAAGCGACGCAATTGCTTTCGAACATATATATTTTCATTAATCCACTCGGCTACAATATCACGTGCGCCTTGTAAAGCAGCTTCTTCGTTTATTACATTTTCGTTCAAATATTTAGTCGACAAGAAATCAACATCATCCTTATCTTGTGACATAATGATTTTAGCCAGTGGTTCTAATCCGTTTTCACGAGCGACATCAGCCTTCGTTTTTTTCTTCTTTTTATAGGGCAAATAGAAATCTTCTAATTCTTGTAAATCAAAGCTTTTGTCAATTTTAGCAAACAAGGTTTCGTTCATGGCTCCTTGCTCCGTGATCGATTTCAAAATCGCTTCTTTGCGCTTTACAATCATTTCAAACTCCTTTTGAAGCTTGGCTATATTTTCGATCTGTACTTCGTCTAGATTTCCCGTAGTATCTTTTCGATATCTGGAAATAAACGGAATTGTACAATCTTCTTGTAATAATTGAACAGTTTTTTGAATGTTTATGGCTGCTGTATTAACAGACTTGGAGATGAATTGTATGTTGTTCATTTTAATTTTTTTCGAACAGCTAAAATAATATCTTTGAAACTTAAATAGACTCAAATGAATTTTTTATTCTACTATTTTTTAGCTGTAAATAATATCGCTTTTATATTGATAGGTTATGATAAATATTTGGCTAAAAAGCGTCGGTATCGCATTCCGGAACGCACGCTACTTCTCTTTGTACTAGCTGGAGGTACTATTGCTTCAGGTATAAGTATGTTACTTTTTAGACATAAAACATCAAAAAGAAGTTATTTAGTTCGATTTTTTACAATAGTATTTTTTCAGATTGTATTGCTCTTCTTGGCAACCTACTATAAATTATTACGCTTTTAAAATAGACAGTTTTATAAAGTAAAAAAGGGTTAAGCGTGATGCTTAACCCTTTCTTGTTTTAGGACAAATGAGTTATGAACAAGCAATTTTATTTACTCTATTTTGATGTCTTCCACCTTCAAAATCAGTAGTTAAAAAAGTTTCTACAATTTCGATCGCTTGTTGTATAGAGGTATATCTAGCTGGAATACAAACAATATTAGCATCATTATGTTGTCTAGCCAATGCAGCAATTTCTTTAATCCAGCATAAACCAGCACGTACATTTTGATGTTTATTTGCCGACATAGCGATTCCGTTACCACTACCGCAAATTAAAATTCCGAAGTCCGCCTTACCTTCTTCCACGTTTGTAGCTACAGGATGTGCAAAATCAGGATAATCGACACTATCGACACTATCGGTTCCGTAATTTGTAACTTCGTACCCTTTTGATTCAAGCATCGCTACAATAGCTTTTTTATAGTCTGGTCCTGCGTGATCGTTTCCTATTGAAATTTTCATGATTTATGTATTAAGTTGTGTACTGCAAATTTATCAAAAGTATGTTGGATAATTGTTCTTACCATTTAATATTTGAGAATTATATTGTTTAATTTTTAGAGATGCCCCTATTAAATGCTTTAAACCTTTGTAATCAATATATTACATAGTTATTAACAATATTAATAACTCGTTAATTATTTGATTATTAATATATTAAATTACTATTTTTTATTAAAATTTCTCATTGTTAATAGCGTATGCTAAATACTTGATATTCAGTTAACGTTATGTTAATAGAAATTGTTGATAAGTTGAGAAAGAATATTAGAACTATTTTTTGGTAGTTTAAAAAAATTATCTAATCCAAAACCGAGATTTAAAAACCTAGAAAAGTTGTCTCAATTTTTAGAAAAGTTATCAATAGTCTAATTAGGTTTATCAACATAATTTTCAGAATTAGTTATTTACAATTTTAGTATCATTTCGTTTATCAACCATTGTTAATTAAAATTGAATACTCTTTGAAAATAAGCGTATTATAAACCTTCTTTATTGTTAATAACTCCATATAAAAGACGAAAACTAAAATTCAAACCTTTTTTCAATAATTTTATAGTAGCTATTAACATGCTATAATACCCATTAATAAATAATTTAAATTTAATTTTTTTTTTTGTTTAATTATATATGTGTTGACAACTTTCAAAAAAATTAAACGATTCTAAGATTGTTGTCGTATCTCATTTCATGAAGAATCGATTTTACTGTTTCAATATCGTTAGGATGAATTTTAAGTTTGATTCCACCCAATGCTGTCGAATACATTGGAGCAAACGAAGACATGATTTCGTTTTCGAAAAAATATTGCAATCCTTCTTGATCTAATCTGTGTTTTAATATTTCGATTTCATGTATGTAATCAAAGACTGCAATTGTGATAAATCTTTCCATATTTTTGATTCTTTCAATAAAGATACAATTAACTGTTGAAAGTTATATTTTCTTTAAAACTCCTTGCTATTTTCTTATAACTGTTAACTATTTTGTAATTTTCGACCTTTAAGAAAAGATTTATGAGTAAAAGATTAAGAAAGCCGGTAAAAAAAGAGAAAGACTTCTCAGATAAAATTATAAAAATACTATCGCAAAGTGCTAATAAAGCATTCAATTATAAACAAATAGGAGCTAAGTTAGAGCTTGACGATACCCAAAGTAGAAATCAAATCATTAAGGATTTAAAAATTTTAGCCTCTCAAGATAAAATTATAGAATCTGAACCTGGAAAATACCTAATTAAAGCTGCTAGTAAGGACTATTACGAAGGTAAGATAGACATGACAGGTCGTAAAACAGCCTACTTTGTTTGTGAAGAGTTAGAAGAAGATGTGTTTATTCCTACGAATAATTTAAACCATGCTTTAGACAAAGACATCGTAAAGGTGTATGTTTATAACAAGCGAAAAGGTAAAAAGCCAGAAGGTGAAGTAATTGAAGTAATTGAAAGAAATAAAACTGACTTTGTTGGAGTTATTGACATTCAAAAAAACTTTTCATTTGTTTCTACAGCAAATCCAAAAATGTACACTGATATTTTTATTCCAAAGGATAAAATAGGAGAGGCAGAGCAAGGAGATGTGGTATTGGTACATATCGAAGATTGGCCTAAAAAAGCCGATAGTCCTTTTGGAACTGTTGTAAAAGTGTTAGGAAAACCTGGAGAACATGATACTGAAATTCATGCGATTTTAGCCGAGTATGGTTTGCCATCAGAATTTCCTATTGAAGTAGAAACGTTTGCACAAAAAATTGATACCTCAATAACTGCAGATGAAATTGCTAATCGTAGAGACATGCGTGATACGCTGACTTTTACTATTGACCCAAAAGATGCCAAAGATTTTGATGATGCATTGTCATTTAAAAAATTAGAAAACGGAAATTACGAAATAGGGATTCACATCGCCGATGTTTCGTATTATCTTGAAGAGGGAACTATTCTTGATGATGAAGCATATCAACGTGCTACCTCTGTTTATTTAGTAGATAGGGTAGTACCTATGTTGCCAGAAGTTTTATCAAATTTTGCTTGTTCATTGCGTCCACAGGAGGAGAAATATACTTTTTCTGCTGTTTTCGAAATTTCAGAAAAAGCACAAGTGGTAAATCAATGGTTTGGTCGAACAGTTATATTCTCTGATCAACGTTTTGCTTACGAAGAAGCGCAGCACATTATCGAAACTAAAGAAGATACTATTCCAGAAGATATTTCGATTACTGGTGCATCTTACGTAGTGGCTCCAGAAATTGTAGACGCCACTTTAAAATTAGACGAGTTAGCTAAAATTTTAAGAAGAAAAAGAATGGCAGATGGTGCTATTTCTTTCGATAAAGTAGAAGTTAAATTCAATTTAGATGATGCTGGAGAACCTCAAGGTGTATATTTTAAAGTTTCTAGAGATGCCAATCATTTAATTGAAGAATTCATGCTTTTGGCTAATAAAAAAGTTGCTGAATACATTGGAAAACAAAAGAAAACATTTATTTACCGTATTCACGATGAGCCTAATGAAGACAAATTGATTGCAATGCAAACAGTGATTGCAAAGTTTGGTTACAAAATTGATTTTAGAAATAAAGGTGATGTTTCTAAATCATTAAATCAGTTAATGGCTGATGTTAATGGGAAAAAAGAGCAGAATCTTATCGATACGCTTGCGATTCGTTCCATGAGTAAGGCGAAGTATTCAACAGATAATATAGGCCATTACGGACTTGCATTTGACTATTATTCACATTTTACTTCACCTATTCGTCGTTACCCTGACGTTATGGTACACCGTTTGCTACAGTTTTATCTAGATGGAGCCAAATCTGCGGATGAGGAAGTCTATGAAAAGAAATGTTTGCATTGTTCTACTATGGAAGGTTTAGCAACAAATGCTGAGAGAGATTCTATAAAATACATGCAGGTGAAATACATGCAGGATCATCAAGATGAAGAGTTCTTAGGAGTTATTTCTGGTGTGACTGAATGGGGAATTTATGTCGAAATTATCGAAAATAAATGTGAAGGGATGGTTCGAATAAGAGACATCAAGGATGATTATTATACATTTGATGAGAAGCAGTACGCTTTAGTAGGTGCTACGTCAAATGATATATTGCAGCTAGGTGACGAAATATATGTAAAAGTTAAGAATGCTGATTTAGTAAAAAAACAATTGGATTTCAACTTTTTAAGAAGAAATACTGAGACCAAAAAGTAAAATAGTTACGTTATATGAAGAAGTTATTAGTCGTTGTCTTTATTCTGGCTCTACAGCCTGTATTTTCTCAAGTGAGTAAATCTCTTGGTGAATTTAATGCTGTATTGGTATTTGATAAGTTGAATGTTAAATTAATTGCAGCTAATGAAAATAAAGTTGTAATTGAAGGAGACCGTCAATATGAAGTAGAGGTTGTGAATAAAAATGGTAATTTAAAATTAAGAATGCCATTTCCTAGAGTATTAGCAGGAGAGAACATTGCAGTGACAGTATACTACAAAAATATTGATGAAGTAGAGGCTAGTGAAGGATCTATGGTAAGCAGTGACGATATTTTTACTGCTACTATATTTAACATAAGTGCTAGGGAAGGGGCGAAAATTAATTTAAAAGTCGCCGCTGAAAAATTAAATACAAGAGTGGTTACAGGAGCTGATGTTACCATTACTGGAACAGCAATTAATCATGATGCTAGTTTGCTTACAGGTGGCATCCTTGATTCAATAGATTTAATAACTTCTCAAACGTCTATTAGCGTCTCTGCTGGTGGAACTGCCCAAATCTATGCAACAGCATTGGTTGATGCAAAGGTTAGGGCAGGAGGCTCTATATTCATTTTTGGCAAGCCAAAACAAATTAATAAAGCAACGGTCTTTGGTGGTAAGATTGAAGAAAAAATTTAAATTGCGCTCTTTTAGTTTTTAATAAATTTCATTTTATAATGATCAACGATATTTTATCAGGTATTCCTTGGGGAATTTTTCTAAGTTTCATGATAGGTCCAGTCTTTTTTATCTTGTTAGAAACGAGTATTATTAAAGGATTTAGAGCAGCTCTTGTATTTGATTTAGGAGTGGTTTTAGGAGATGTTTTCTTTATTGCAATTGCTTATTTAGGAAGTTATAGATTGATTCAAAGCTTACAAGACAAGCCTGCTTTATTCATTTTTGGAGGAATTATCATGTTTGCTTATGGTGTGATTTCGCTTATTAGTCTTCGCAAAGAGAAGAAAATGAATACCTCAGTGATTGATCAAGAAATCATCAAAAAGAACTATTTTAGTTTGTTTGTAAAAGGCTTTTTATTAAATGTTATCAACATAGGTGTTTTGGGCTTTTGGATGGCAGTTATTATCTCAGTAGGACCTAAGTTAGAAATGGAAAACAGTCGAATGTTAACTTTTTTCTCTGCTGTAATTATAACTTATTTGATTATTGATTGCATTAAAATATTACTTGCAAAGCAGTTAAAATCAAAAATGACTCCTAAGAATATTTTGAAAATCAAAAAAGGAATAAGTATTGTTTTAATGATATTTGGTCTGGTTTTAATAACGCAAGGGTGGTTTCCACAAGAAAAAGAAATGGTTAAAAATGCCTTTCAAAACATAGAAAAACAAAATTAATTATTGTTTTTAAAATATAAAGACCGCTCTATTTGAGCGGTTTTTTTCGTTATAAATCTATTTCAAAAGATAATTTTTTATTGTTTAAATGGTGCTTATCGACAAATAATGAATTTTAATATATATGCATTGCGACCTGATTTATCACCATCAAGGACATAAGAGAACTTAATAGTTCTATTTACTTTCGAATACTATTTAAAAAAGCTTTGTGACCCATTTTGGAGTTATCCTTTACTATTTAAGTTGACTTTTTACCGTATCCACAACCTTTAAGTTTTCTAAACGGTTTTTGAGGCATAGTGCGGACTCGAACAACATCTTTATCTAATTTTTTATAAAAATAAAACATAAAAAAGACTTCAAGTGTCATTGAAATTGCTTGAGTTATTATGAATATTTCAACAATAGCTTCATCTACTATTT
>TARA_R110002033_G_scaffold45407_5_pt1 | contig 14728 bp, 12 predicted proteins | sample TARA_R110002033 | Tara Oceans TARA_R110002033 (sample SAMEA4397051) | marine metagenome | biome: Polar Biome; feature: [SRF] surface water layer (ENVO:00010504); material: water (ENVO:00002006), including particulate matter (ENVO:01000060) such as... | depth 5 m
CAGTTTATAATTTGCAATTACGTTCTTGGATGATATATAATTTTAAACCGTAATATTTGTAACCTATAGCAACAAAACTTATGTGTTTAACTTAATATTTATTTTGTTATGCGGAAGCTGTAGCTATTCTAGTCGATTTCTTTTCGATAATAGTATTGAAAGTTTCTAAATATAAATTAGCAATTTGAGACATTGGGTGTGCTGTAGCTGCTTTATAATTTGTTTTTGCTAATTCTAATCTATAGGCATCATTAGTCACAATAGCTTCAATAGCTTTCGCTAAGCTTTCAACACTTGTAGGCTCAAAAAATTCACCTCTATAACCTTCGTCTTGCACTAATAAAGCTAAATCTCCTAAATCTGGCATAATTACAGCTTTACCATAACTTCCGGCTTGGTGTAAAACTCCTGAACTACCTGTTGTAGATGTATAAGGAAAAACAACCACTGCACTTTCATTAAATAAAATAGGTACTTCATATTCCTCAACATAACCTGTAAATCTTACTTGTGGTACATGCTTGTAATCCTCTTGTACTTTTGCTAAATAGCCTGGCACATTTGGGTTATCAGTTCCTGCAACTACCACTTCTAAATTTAACCCTGTTGATGCTCTCACTAACTCAACAGCTTCAATCATTCCTTCTACTTTTTTGTAGGTTCCAAATTTCCCAAAAGTCATGACTTGTAACGGACCTTCTGGCAATTTATAATCTGGTTCCGCAGGAATTTCAAATGTACCATGTGGAATCAATTTTACATTTTTAGCACCATATTTATCTTGTAAAATATCTACATATTTTTGCATGGTAACGGCTACTGTATCTGCTTGTAAAATTAGTTTTGTTAAGGTTGTACCAATAAATCCATAAATTTTTTGCATTAATTTATTAGACGTAAAACCAGCACTTCCTAAATCTACTTCTTCAAGAATATTGTGAAGTAAAACGATATTCGGAATCTTTTTTAATTTACAAACAAGAGGTAACATTAAACCTAAAGCGGCAGCAATTTTCTTGTCTCCAAATTTCATAAACTGTAGATTGAATAATACTGAATCTGGCTTAGTTTGGTTGATAGCTTTTGTTACTGATACTATGTTTTTATAACTATTAAAAGACCAGCATTCTTTAACTGTAATTTTACAGTCAGCTTCATTAAACTCAATATCCTTTGCTCCTTCTGTTTTATCGGTTAATAAAATAAGTTCTGTTACTTTTTCATTTTTTCTAAACTGCTTAACTAAATGATATGCGTATTCATTTAAAGTAACTTTACTTGGTGGATATGCTGTTACGATTGCTAATTTCATGATTTGTGATTTATTGATTATATGTCAAATTTGTAATTTTATTCTGTTTTAAACCGTCACCGTTAGAAAAGGCAACCATATCTGTAGATTAAGGACCGTTTAAATTATGCTAAGTCATTTTTAGTTTTTATTTGATCGTATTTACAGAAGGCTAATTGAATAGCTAACAATAATAACATGGCTATTATTTGCATATGCACAACTTGTTCTAAACTGTCGTGATAGAAAATAACTAATCCCATTTGTAGCATACCAAATACACCAGAAATAACAACAGGAATATATTTATCTATAGACAAGTAGTAATAAGCGAAAATATTTGAAATAGCAAACATAGATGTTGCAATGGCATATTTCCATAATAATGGAGCCATAGCAATATAGCTATCTCCAAATAATAATGTGATTATGGTTTCTGGGAAACTTAAACAACCGATTATAATAGTAATTGATATTGCAGCAATATAACCAACATACTTAAAAAGTGTAGGTGCTGTTTCTTTACCTTCTTTTTTAAGTTGTACTACAGTTGGTAATAACAACATCACAAACATCCAAGCTATAAAGTACACTATTCGTCCTATTAGCGCTAAAGAGGCGTATAAACCAGCTTCATAAGACTCAAAATAATGTTTTACTAAAAGTATATCACTATTATTAATTATAATTTGTGTTAACTCATAAAAAGCTGTGATTACAAAGAAGCTTTTAATTTCTTTAGAATGCGTTTCACTTAAAACTAGAGCTTTCTTTGAGATGATTTTAGGAAATTTAAATGGAAATAATCCAAATACAAATGAAGCTAATATACCAACCGCAATTACTACAGACGATTGAATATTGAAAATCAAAATAAGTCCTAAGGTAATAATCAAACGACTTAACATTTCACTTTGATAGGTAATAGACAATGACTTAAATGCTTTTTTTCCTTGATAAACGCCACGATTTACACTCATTAAGAAGTATAACGGAACACCAAAACCAAATACAACAAACATATTTGAAGATGATGTATTAAATAAACTTTGTAATTGACCAGCGAATACTATGATAAGTAATCCCATTATTACACCAACCGTAAGTGAATCTTTATAAATTTTAGAAACGAAACTTTCAAAAATTTCATTTTCAAAAAGCACTGAGAATTTTGCTGTTACTAATTGAAATGTCATTGCTGCAAAGCTCAATACCAATAAAAAAGTAATTAATACAGCAGCATCTGCAAATTGTGCTGGTCCTAAAACACGACCAAGAATTAAGTTATATAAATAATTACCACCATTTACTGCTAATACACTCAACATAAAGAGTTGCTCTGGTGTAATTTTTTTAGATTTTAAAATTGCTAAAATTTGCATAACTTTCTTAATGAGTTAAATTTTTTAATGATGCTCCTACAGCATTATTATGTATTAATAAGAAACCGATGTGACCTTTAAATTGCTTTGTTATAGAGGTAGAAATTACTCTATTACTTTCTTTAATTTTAAATGACATAATCTAGGGTTTAATATAAATATTACTTTGGTTTCTTGTACAAATATCTATTAAGAATCAATGGAGGGAGATTAAATTTCGTTCAGCTACGCTTTGCTTTAGACGAATGTAATAATGGTGTCGTTTTATTATAAATTCCATATAACTATAGGACTCAACTCGTTTTTAACATTATTTAAACGAATAGCCAAAAAGTAATTTTCCTACAGATAAACAGACAAATATAGCATTTAATCGGTAAAAATATCGTATTAACCATAGTTTTCTTTCAAAAATATCCTACATTTACCGCATAAATCAATTCAATCACAACCATTTACCTCAAAAAGTAACCCTAAAAAAACCTACTTAAGATGATTAAAATACTAGCTATTGATGATCAACAATTAATATTGTTATCATTAGAAAAACACCTAAGCGATTTAGGCTTTGAAATAAAATGTGCGCAATCTGGAGAAGAAGGGCTCATTCTATTTGACTCTTTTAAGCCAGACATTGTTATCGTGGATATTAATATGGATGGCATGTCTGGATTAGAGGTTGTAAAGACAATTAGAATCGAAAAAAAATCTGACACTAAAATTTTAGTACTATCAGGTAATACTAATGAGGATACTGTAATCGATGGATTTGATTTAGGTATTGATGATTACATGAAAAAACCCGTTTCTCTCAACGAGGTTACTGTAAGAATTAATAGAATATTTGGTATAAAGACCAATAAAGTACAAAATAAAATAACAAAAGACCAAATGCTTCAAGAACGTTGTGTTGGTGTTGTTATTCCTTGTTATAACGAACAAGACAGACTCTCTAGTAAAGAATTCTTAGACTTTATTGATAGTAACTTAGGTTACTTATTATGCTTTGTAAATGATGGTAGTACAGATAAAACTTTAGAGGTTTTAAATTCATTAAAAAAAGGAAGAGAAAATAATATTATTGTTTACGACTGTGAACAAAATGGTGGAAAAGCCGAAGCAGTAAGACAAGGTGTTCTACATTTAGCCAAAGACCCACAATTAGATTACATTGGCTATTTAGATGCCGATTTATCTACAGATTTTAAAGATTTTGATGATTTAGTAAAAACTATTGAACATTCAGATTTTAAAATCGTTAGTGGTTCTAGAATGAGTAGAATGGGTGCTGATATTACTAAAGAATCTGCTCGTAAAATTATAAGTAAAACTATCAATCTTATAATTAGAACCATACTAGGTATGCCTTTTAATGATACACAATGTGGTGCGAAAATTATGGATAAGGACATCGTTAACCTTATGTTTAAAGATAAATTTATTACACGCTGGATTTTTGATGTTGAAATCTTTATTAGAATGCGAAAACACTACGGAAAGAAAAAAGCTATTTCATATATCTGCGAGCAACCATTAAAGAGATGGATTCATGCTGATGGTTCTAAATTATCCATGAAGGATTCCGTGAAAATTGTTGGTCAACTTGGTCAGATAGCAATTCATTACAGATAGAGATATTTAATAATATAAGAGTCCAGAACTTTTCCCCAAGTACGAAAGGGCAGTTTGTATAGTCCAGTGGTAAGTTACGACAGATTAACCATCCAAGACGATTGGCTACCTTGCACTTGTAATTAATTAAATATATTATGTCTTATAAAAAGTTATTATTCTTACTTGCCTTATTTGTCGTTCAATTCATTTTTGCTCAAGATATGAAAGAAGGTTTTACTTATTTAGAAACCGGAAAATATGCACAAGCAGAAACGTTCTTTAATAGCATATTAAAAGAGTATCCTGATAATAAAACGGCTCGCTTATGTTATGGACGTGCTATTGGGCTTAACGGAAAGGCTCCAGAAGCAAATGAGTTATTCACAAACCTTTTAGCCGATTATCCAAATGATTTTGAAGTAAAGCTAAATTATGGAGAGTCTTTATTATGGAACAACAATTTCACGGACGCCAAAGTTTACTATAATAGTTTAGTTACTGAAGACCCAAAAAGTTTTGCTGCCTTATTAGGTTTTGCAAATACACTTTCTAACTTAAAAGAATACGAAGATGCTTTAGTTATGGTAAACAAAGCATTAGACGTTTCACCAGGAAATCCAAACGCCATGGTTTCTAAAAAGTATATCTATTTAGGTTATGCCTACCAAAATCAACAAGCACAAAATTATGATAAAGCCGAAGCGCTCTTAACTAAAAATCTTGAGTTATATGGAGACGATAAAGACACCTTATTAAACTTAGCGAATCTTTATTTAATTTGGAATAAACTAGACAGTGCAAAAACAATGTACAATAGATTGGCAGAACAACCAGAGCATAAAATTATTGCGTTAAACGGATTAGCACTAGTAGAACATCTTAATGGTAAAGAAAAGAAAGCACTAAGCATAAGTACAGAAGCTTTTAATAGTCTTAATGAAAATACTGACAAAAATATTACTAAGCAAACAACAGAACGTTATGCACAAGCCCTTATCTGGAATAAAAAATTTAAAGGTGCTAAAAACGTAATAGATACTTTAATTACTGATAACCCAAACAAAAACTGGGTCTTGGCTCTACGTGCTACTTTAAATATATATAAGAGTAATTTTAAAAAGAGTTTAACCGATTACAACCAAATATTAGTAAACGATAGCACCTCTTTTGATGGTAACCTCGGAAAAGCTAATGTATTAAAAGCACTAGGTTATACCGATGAAGCATACACCTCAGCAGAAAACACTTTAAAGTTTTATGACCAACAAAAAGATGCGACTAACTTTATTAACCAGTTAAACAATAGCTTTGCTCCTACACTAGAATCTAAAGCATCTCATACTTTTGATAATGGAGACAATAAAGCATTTGCTTTTAACAACAATGTAATATTTCCCTTATCCACAAAATTTGCTTTATTAGGAAACTACAATTACCGAACAACAAATAACACCATCACAAATAATAGCGCAACGTCTAATAACCTTTCTTTAGGTTTATCTTATAAATTTATACCAAGTATTACATTTAAAGGAACTGCAGGTATGACCTCAGCTAAAGCAGAAACAGAAGATTATACCCAACTTTTAACAGATCTTTCATTTAATATTAAATCCTTTAAACTCCAAACATTAGATATTGGTTATAAAAGACAAATAGAAAGCTTTAATGCTGATTTATTAGATAGAGAATTGGTACAAAACAATTATTACGCAAACTACAACTTAGGTACTAACTTTAATTTAGGTTGGTTTACACAACTTATGCATACGTCTCAAAATGATGGCAATAACAGAAACTTATTGTTTACCTCATTATATTATAACTTATTACCAAAACCATCAGTTAAGGTCGGTTTTAACTACCAATATATTACGTTTAAGGATCAATTACCAACGGTATATTTTAGTCCAGAAAAATTTAATGCTTATGAAGTATTTGTAAATCTTATTAAAGATGAAGCCACAGCAAAACCTAAAGAATGGTTTTACAATGCTACTGCTGCTTTTGGTTATCAATATATTGAGGATGATCCTAAAATAACAGCTTACAGAATACAAGGTGCCTTTGGTTACAAATTCTCGGAGCGCAGTTTATTAAACGTTTATGGAACACGAAGTAATATTGCATCTGCAACAGCATCTGGTTTTACGTTCACTGAAATAGGCTTACGTTTTAAGTGGCAATTTATGAAGAAGGCGGTTTTTAAGAAGTAGCCTTAAATAATATAAAAAAAAACACAAGCCAATGGCTTGTGTTTTTTTGTTTTAAAAATATAGATTTTTAAATTATTATGCTCTGCTTGGTTTAACCGGACAACCAATAGCTTTTGTAATAGTAGGATTTGGTTTTTCTCCTGCCTCTAATGCTTTAATAGCTTCTTCAACATACTTCACTTTTACGTCTTCTGGAGATTTAGAATTATCATCAATTGCTCCAATATATTGCACGTTACGATCTTTATCTAATAAAAATACATGAGGCGTTCTTACAGCACCATATTGTGGATATATTTTTTGTCCCTCGTCAACTAAATAAGCAAAAGGAAATCCTTTTTCTTTTGCCCTAGCTTGCATTGCTGCATAACCTTCCTTTTCATTTTCTGGGCTATTTGGGTTAATTGCAATTACCGAATAACCTTGTGGCGAATAAGTATTATGTAGTTCAATTAAACGGTCTTCATATAACTTTGAAAAAGGACATTCATTACATGTAAATGTTACAATATACCCTTTTGCATTTTCTATACTCGCTAAAGACACCATAGAACCATCTACATTCTTTAGATTAAAATCTGTAGCAACTTCACCAATTTTATAACCTCCAATTTCTTCTAAGGTTTTTGTTTGTTCAGGACTTCCTCCTTTTGGTGGTCCTTTTCTATCTCCTCCATGTGGTGGACCTTTACGATCGCCTTCATGATGCCTTCCTTTTTCATCATTTGGGTGATGTTTTCCGTCTGGTCCATGCTCATGATTTTCTTGCCCTATAGCTGTATCTTGATTATTTTCCTTGTCTTTACATCCTGTTAATACAACTGCAGACAATGCAATCACAGATAATACTACTCTTATTCTTTTCATTTTAATTAATTTTTAGTGGTTTTATTTACTTGATTTTCTAAATCTTCTAAGCTCTCAAAGGAACGTTCATAAAAAGAACGTTCTTCATTATTAAATATTATTGTAAAAGGAATTGCTCCAGACCAATTGGGATCTATCTTATCTATCCAAGTATTAGAATCTGGATCATCTAATAAAACGACTTTCGAAGTAATATTTTTTTCCTTCAAAAATGGTTTCAACTTGGTTTCAATTTCTTTTGGAAAATCCATACTAACCAATAGCACTTCTACTTCTGGATGCTTTTTAGTATAAGCCTCAATATAAGGTAACTCCTTAACACAAGGTGCACACCACATTGCCCAAAAGTTAACAATATAAGTCTTATTAGTATGCGTATAAAAAAGAGGTTCTATAGTTTCAAAATCGTATACATCAATAGTTTCATTAATGTTACTCAATTCTTTAGTGTCTTTTTTATCATTTTTACAACTAAGACAAAAACATACTATAAGAAGTATGTAAAATAGGGAATGTATTTTTTGTTTTAAAACTTTAGTTTTTTGCACAGTATGAATATATAAGTCTATTAGACTTATAAAATTGCAGAAGGTTTAATTTGAATTAAAATAAATCTAAAAAAAAGAAAAGGCAAAAGATTTCTCTTTTGCCTAGACTATAAGGTTTTAATTAAGGGTTAATTAATAATCAATTTTAAAGTTTCAAACTTAAATTGACTACTAACGATTTTACAGAAATAAAAGCCTGAGCTTAAGTTCTCTCTGTTAATTTTAATATTGTTTTCACCTGAATTCACTTCATGTTGCGCTGTAAAAACTACTTTACCTGTTTGGTCGTAGATTACAAACTGTACAGTCTCACTATATTGAGCAGTAAAGGTTACTGTTGCGTGCGTTGTCATTGGATTTGGGGTTACTTTTAATAGGTTTTGTGTTGATTCGAAGTCACTAACAGCTAAAGCACTAGTTTGAGAGAATCGTAGGTTATTTAAGTTCATTACTTTAGATGTCGTTATCCCATTTTCTGCAACCATAGTAAAGACAATAGTCACAACATCATTTAACTCGGCTACATTAGTTGTATTGTTTTCTAAATCTTCAATATCAATTGTAAATTCTTGAAAATTGTCAGTTAATGCAATGGTTGTTTTAAATTGTTCTTCCCAATTAGTAATACTTTCTTTTACAAATGTGATTTCTAAATTTCCTGTGCCTTTTGCACTTAATTGAAAACTATTATAATCCGTAACATCTACTGCCTTAAATCTTGGTGTTAATGCTCTATAGGCTGCAACATAACTGCTTGTTGTTGCTCTTAAATCTACATTTCGTTCTATTGGAAAATCTGTAGTTTCAAATTCATTTGTATTAGTCGTTACATTATATAATGTAACATCTGTTCCGTCTTGTGAAGCATCAATTCCCCAAGGACCATCAGACATAAATAAATCATCTGGTGTGGCAACACCATCGCCAATTCTAAATCCTATATCAAAAAGATTTCCTGTTTCTACTCTAAGATTTGTGATATAATTACCATTTAAATTAATGGTAGAATTAAGGTTTCCGAATTCTTCAGTTTCAGTACTTCTATAACCTGCATCTAGTACGACACTTTGCGTTGCATTTGTATTAATAATTTGTAAATCTAATCCGCCATTAGTATAGCTTCCTTTTCTCACAAAAACTGTTGGAGGTGCAGAATTGTTATAGCTTGATATTGGCTTTTCAATATTTAATAAGTTTAAAACTTCTTGACCTAAGGCATATAAATCATCTATTGTGTTAGACCAAATTTGGAAGTTGTAAAACGTAACATTCTCCTCGTACTGATCTAAATTCCAGTGACTCTCTACCGCAAAATTAGAATCGCTATTAATCACTTTTGCAGAAAGGCTAAGAACAAACTCAAATGTTCCATCTTCGTTTTTAATAATCGACTTTATAAATTGTTGGTCGTTAATATCTATTGTAGATACTGAGATTAACTCTGCTCCCAATAAACGATCACATATATACTTGGTGTGTTCGTAAACACCATTTTCAGTTTTTAAAGCTAAAACCGAAGCTACTGGACTATTATTTTTTAGATAATCTACTGCGTAAATTTCAGTAGCATTTGTTATCCCAATTAAATCAGAAGGAGACGCCTCAATAGCTCCATCTTCGTTAATTGTTGTAAGTGGTACAAAATCTTGCAATGTAAAATTTGAATTTGCACTTCTACTAGCATAGTTAATACTTCTTATTGCTCTTGGTGCTGATGCAACATTAAACTTATATCCTGTTTTTGCTCTTTTAAAATTACGTGCATTAATTTGTTCTGATAATCTGCTATTACTTTCTAATCCACCAGCATTAGAACTCGATGTTGGAGGCGCAATAACATCACACATCCCAAAACCAGAACAAGAAGGGTCTTCACAATCTATAAGTCCGTCGCCATCATCATCAATACCATTATCACAAATTTCTTGCAATACTGGTGCTGTTGGACAACGTGCACCATCATTACTAGCACTCGATGGTCCGAAAGCGAATAAATTAGACTCAATATCATCTGTTGTTTCAATAGTTTGAACGGCTTGAATAACATATATCGTTCCTGTTTGATTTGCGGATACATAAAAACGACCTTCGTTATCAAAATAAACGGCTCCATACGTATAACTTAATCCAGATAAAATTGGTACTTCACCTAAGGTAGTAACTTGACCGTTGTCTGGGTTAATACGGTATAAAATATTTGTAGCTTTTTCAACGGCATAAATCTGACCATCAACAGCATTAAAAGCCCAATCATGAATACTAATATTTTGAGATAAATTTTCTGTTGCTTGATGTTGTGTATAGTTAACAGATTCTGGATCTAAATCTATTTTATAAAAAGTTGTTCCACCTGCTTTTAAATAATAGATACCATCTGAACTCACATCACCTACGTAACGACCATTTGTTGGTAACTCATCAACATAATACGTAGTTGTGTTAAAATCTTTACCGATTCTTACAATTGATTTTGCTGGTGTACTTAATGAACCCCAAATAAAACCATCTGCAGGATTGTAAGCAGTAGCGTTAATACTACCAGGTGTTACATCTGCAGCGACTTGGTAAGAATTACCAGAAGCTAAATCAATAGCATAAACATCATTATACTGAAATAAGTACGCATTAAAATCGCAATTAAACGGCACGTCTTGAGCTTGCATGTTAACACTAAATAACGCTAGAGCGATAATTAGTAATTGATTTTTGATAGTGTAAAGTTTATTCATGGTAATATTCATTTTATATTCTGATACAAATTTACCTGATAATCAGGCCTTAAAATTGAATTTTCGATTGAGCAAAGCGATAACACGGTCGCTAACCAATTACTATAGACGAATGGTTTTTAACCTATATTTTTGTGTTTAATTGAGAAATAAAAAGAGGCAAAAGATTTCTCCTTTGCCTCACACTATAGACATTAATTTAGGGTTAAGTAATAATCAATTTTAAGGGGATAAAATTAAAATGATTACTAACGATATTTAATAGCACTCTATAGTTTTACAAAAATATTTGTGAAATAGTATTTACCATTTTCGTCTTGTTTAGATGAAATCCCAAAATCAGTAACATTTGGGTTTTCAATATTCTCTCTATGACTATAACTATTTAACCAAGCCGTAACAACAGATTCTGCATTATAAAAACCATAACCAACATTTTCTAAAACCTTTTTTGCTTCTACAGCATCTTTTAAATTTTGAGATCTTATGTAAAAAAAATCGTGGCTAATTGTACCTTGATTAATCATATAAGCATTATGCGCAATAGCCTCTTTTGAAGCCTCATTTAACATACTTAGAGGATTTAAGTTTAATGATGCTCTATAATCATTAATGAGCGCTACAATTTCATAGTCTATTGGATTATATTCTACTATAATACCTTCTGTATTGTACGTTTGAGGAATTGAAAGGTCATCTTCTACAGAACAAGAAAACAATGACAAGTTAACTGCAATGATTAATATTATGAGGGATAATTTTTTCATGAGGGACGTTATAATTTCATGACAAAATTATTTAGATAGTCTCCTCATTCTTTAATTTTTCGATTAGCACAACAAAAAGCATCGACGAATGGTAACTACATTAAGGCAAGGTGTTTATAGCTAAAAAAAGGATATAAAAAAAGGTAGAAAGCTAACTTCCCACCTTAAATTTAACATAAATCAATAACCATTAATCAGATGATTACACTGCAAAAATACAGGTAATAAGATGGTGATTTATTTAATTTCGTTGAATGTACCGCTATACTTGTTGAAATACGATTATGTGTCGACGAGTGGTAATGAAACGATTTGTAAATGTTAGCAAATCTTAAAGTTTAAAACAGGCAAAACCAAGCTATAGTTAATAAAACAAACAAATAGTCTCAACACAATATGTCGTTGAATTTTATCATCAATCAATTCTAATGATAAATACCAGTAGAATTATTTCGTATAAAAATGTTAAATACCTAGAGTAAATTAAGACGCTTCATTAGTTCTGGTCGGTTAGAACGACTCACAGGAATTACATCTTTTTTAATCAACACACTATTATCTTCAATATCAATAATCTTATCCACATTGATAATATAAGAACGATGTATTTTTAGAAATAAATCGTCGGGAAGTTTCTCTTCTATTTTCTTTAGTGTAGAATGTACTGTGTAGTTTTTGTCATCCGTTTTTACTTGAATATAATCACCTTTAGCTTCTACCAGATAAATACTTGGGATATCAATTTTAATTAATCGTCTATCAATATTTACATAAAGGTCATTACCAGAACTCGTTTCTACTTGACCCGAAGCTTTGCTTGCAGTTTCGGTTGGCTTTGGCTTTATCGCTTCGGCTTTATCAATAGCTTTTTTAAATCGTTCTGGAGTAATAGGTTTTACTAAGTAATCTACAATACAGTCGTAACCAAATGCTTGAATAGCAAAGTTTGGATCTGATGTGGTTAGGATAATTTTTGGAGGATTTTTAATTGTATCTATAAAATCGAAACCAGTAAAATCTGGCATATGAATATCTAAAAATATTAAATCAATTTCGTTTGAATTTAAATATTTTATGGCTTGCATAGCATTAGGGAAATCCTCTAATACTTTTAAACTCGGGACATTTTTACATAACTGGCCAATAATAGCTCTTGCTGTGGCTTCATCATCTATAATAATACAATTCATAAAATAATCTTATAAGGTCTCTAAAAAATCCATCATGATTTGTAGAATAGATTCAAATTCAATTCTACCTTCTGTATTGCCATCTATAAGGTTATTCTCATAGTTAACAGCCACATCATAACTTTTCTCAAGGCCTAAAATACTAATTTTATGTTTAAGTTTATGAACGTTCTCTGCGGTAAGTTTATAGTTCTTGGCTTCAATGTTTTCAAAATACACACTTTTCTCTTCAGGAAACTCGCCTTTTATGATGTCTATTAACTTTTGTTCAAAAGCTTTGTCTCCACCAGACATGCTATTAATATAAGATAAATTAGGTTGTTCCATTGGGTTGTTTTTTTAATGTAAAATAAAATGTTGTACCTTCATTTTGCTTTGAAGTTAACCAAATTTTGCCTCCATACAAATCAACAATCTTTTTTACTATTGAAAGACCAATACCTGTTGATTCTCCATTATTTTCTAACTTTTCAAAAGTTTTAAAAATTTTATCGAAGTAAACTTCCTGGATTCCAATACCATTATCTTTAACATAGAATTCCCAAAAATGATTCTTATCTGTAAATCCTATTTCTATTGTACCATTTTCCTTATCATTATAAGCAATAGCATTGCCTATTAGATTTTGAAACAATTGTTGTAACCTGTATTTATCACCTCTAATTGTAGGTAAATGAGTTTTAATAATACTAATAGTTTTGGGTACTTGTAAAATACTCACAACATTAGTAATCAGATTATTTAAATCTACATCATAAACTTCTATTTGATTTTTACCAATTGTAGAATACTCTAAAATACCATTAATTAAGGTATCCATTTTCTCTACATTAGTTCTTATGAGGCTTAATGTTTTTTCGCCATTAGCGTCAAAAGCGTCTTTATAGTCTTCCTTTAGCCAAGCTGTTAATGTATCTATACTTCTAAGTGGTGATTTTAAATCGTGAGAAACCATGTGTGCATAATCGCTAAGCTCCTGGTTTTGATATGCCAATTCGTTTAAAAGCGATTCTTTTTGCTTATTCATTTCAATAATCTCCTTGGTTTGATTATCAATAAAATCAACTAAATCTGTACTTTTTAATTCCACCGCATCAGCTTTATCTTCCTCTTTAAGGTTGTAAAACTTAAGTGTATTGATGACGTCTTTTAATTTATCAATTAATTCCTTTTGCTCTTTTGCTTCCTCTTGTAATTTTCGATTAGCACTATATAATTCATCTGAGCTAATTGACATAGCTCTTTGAATCATTGCGGATTGCTCATCAAAATTATTGTACGAGCTATCTACAGCAGAAAGAAACGTTTTTAATTCTTCACTGGATCTTAATTCTTCACTTAAATACTTACGTAACTGACGTTTAAGTAATGAATTCATTATTCACTGATTAATGTTATCGTCATTGTTTGGTTGTGCAGCTGACAAGCCATCTCTCCATGGAATGGTGCTATTTCTCCATAGGAATAAAACCCACTCACTGTTGTACCTTCTCCAAGAATTTCTATAACCTCATCAATCTCTTCTTCTACACGCTGATCTAGCACTAATTTTCTACCAATACAACTAATTAACAATGCAACTTCCGGCTTATTCTGTCTAAACTCTAAGGCTTGTTTTGCTGCTCGTTCTGATGCGTTGGCAATGTTGTCAACATTTGTCATCATCAATTGCACTTTAGAATTTTGTTCAATATCACCTGCTAAAATAACGGAGTGATCCTCTTCGTTTATGTTTAGAATTGATCGCACTATGGATTGCTCTTCTTCTTCAGATTTTACATTTAAAGGATACAATAATGCTGCTCCTGGTAAATCCTTGGCTTTATCTCCTAAATAGTTTTTATATAGATCTAACGCAGGTAAACCATCTAACTCATAGAGTGTGTTTCCCTCAGATTTTGTTACGGTACGCTCTGGACCAAAAGGCGTCCAGCCACCATGTATTGAAAATGTAATTTCTAAAGATTCTCCATAAAAACCAATAGCCACTATTTCTCCTTCTTTTGGGTTTTCGTTATAAGATGCCAATGTTTTCTCAAAACGTGTATCATCTCCACATAAACCACCTGTGATTAACAGATTTCCGTTATTAAACGTACTCATACCTTGAGTAAGCTGACTACC
>TARA_R110002033_G_scaffold1117_17_pt1 | contig 14680 bp, 13 predicted proteins | sample TARA_R110002033 | Tara Oceans TARA_R110002033 (sample SAMEA4397051) | marine metagenome | biome: Polar Biome; feature: [SRF] surface water layer (ENVO:00010504); material: water (ENVO:00002006), including particulate matter (ENVO:01000060) such as... | depth 5 m
AGGTATTAATTTATCAATGGTGTATGCTTCTGATTCAGGTAAAATTTCTAGCAAATCTTTACTCTGTAACACAGGTGGTAAAGCTTTATGATGCCATGCTGCGGCAGTAAAATATGGTAGATTTATGGCTTCGGCTACTGGTCCGCTATTTCTTATTACTTTATAATCTGCAGGAGATACCATTATTACACCATTTAAGTACATCCATTGCTGATTTTGTAGCGCTAATGAAAGCCCCATTACACGTGTGCCACCATAACTTTCTCCAATAATATATTTAGGTGAACGCCATCTGTTATTTCTAGTAACAAAAGTGTTCAGCCATTCGGCTAAATATTTAATATCCGCATTAATTCCAAAGAACTTATCTCTATCAACATCTTTACCACTTGCAGGTATGGTGCGGCTATATCCTGTATTTACAGGGTTTACATAAACAATATCTGCAATGTCTAATACAGAATGTGGGTTTTCACTAACACCGTAAGGTTGAACGGGATATCCTTCATCATCAATTTTTAATATTCTAGGTCCGGTATACGCTAAGTGCATCCAAACTGATCCAGATCCTGGTCCGCCATTAAATGATATTAACAAGGGTCTTGCTGCTCTATCTTTAATATTGTTTCTGGTGTAATAGGTATAATGTAATGATGCAATTGGCTTTGCATTCTCATCCCATACCGGTTGTGTTCCCGTTTGTGCGGTATAAGAAAATGTAGTGCCATTAATTGTTGCATTGTGCTGTGAGGTAATGACAGTATCTATAGGCAGTTCCCTAGACTGTGCCACGGCAAATGAAGTCGCTAGACAAATAGATAGTTGTAAAAGTTTTTTCATGGTTTGATAAGGTTCTGTTGAATAACGAAAATAAGAATAAAAGCTTGAATCTATATTCTGAAAAGGTTGATTTCTAAGTTAATATCATATCGATAATTTAGGCTTCTTTAAAAAAGGATTAGTCAATTTTTTTTTAAAAATTATTGATATTTTGAATAAAAAATTAACGCCGTAATTTAGGTGTTCACTGATTTTTATTTAATTTTCAATACTTTTTATTCATAAAAATAAATACATGAAACATTTTACAAGACGCTCTTTTAGCAGTTTAGCTACAAAAGGAATTTTAGGGTCTGCATTATTAGGAAACTTACCAATGGCAAATGCATTTACTTTGAGTGATAAGAATAAAAAGTTAGGAATAGCTCTTGTAGGTTTAGGTAGTTATAGTACTTATCAATTGGCACCATCGTTACAGGAAACGAAACATTGTTATTTGGCAGGAATTGTCACTGGTACTAAGGAGAAAGAATCAATTTGGAAAGAGAAGTATAATATACCAAAGCAAAGCATATATAACTATGATAATTTTGATGCTATTGTAAAGAATGATACAATTGATATTGTTTATGTAGCATTGCCCAATAGTATGCATGCAGATTTTTGTATCAGAGCTGCCAAAGCGGGAAAACATGTTATTTGTGAAAAACCCATGGCTGTTAGTGTTGCAGAGTGTGATGCCATTATTAATGCTTGTAATGAGAATAATGTAAAACTCTCTGTGGGCTATAGAATGCAAAGTGACCCATATACTAAAGAGGTGAAAAAATTCGTAAAAGAGAAAACCTTTGGAGATGTTCTTTTTGTTTCTTCAGATGCAGGTTACATCTCTAAAGGAAACCCTGATCAATGGCGATTAAATAAAAAATTATCTGGTGGCGGTGCATTAATGAATATGGGTGTTTATGCAATACAGACCAGCATTTATGGCACAGGTCAAAACCCTATATCTGTTTCTGCTCAAGAGTTTAGTACAAGACCAGATTATTTTAAGGATACTGATGAAACCATTACCGCGCAATTTAAATTTGAGAATGGAGTAGTGGCGCATATGATGACTTCACATAATGCGAATGGTAACAGGTTAAAAGTGCATTGTAGTGATGGTTGGTTTGAACTTGACCCTGCACATAGTTATGGTCCAATAAGTGGTATAACTTCTAACGGTAATATATTAGAGTTTCCGCACAAAAGGCAACAGGCTCTGCAAATGGATGATTTCTCAAAGCATATTCTTACGGGTTCTAAAAATATAGCACCAGGCGAGATGGGAAAACGTGATATGATTATCGTTGAGGCTATTTACAAATCTATTTCTGAAGGAGGAAAAGAACAGAAGCTGTCTCTAGGTAATTTAGGTATAGTTTCTTAATTTACTTGTAATCAGCTGTTTAATTGGTGTGTTAACTTTTATTTTATCTTTTGATTACCATGGTTTTAAGTTAAATTTACATCTTAACACAAGCATAAACTTCTGTTCATCAATTGCTAATTTTCAGTGAACCTTTCTAAAAGGTTGTCGGTATAGTTTTGGACTTTATAACCTAAAAACTATATTGATAATGAAAAAATCAAAAAATTTACTAATTAAAACATTGTTTCTTTCTTTTCTAGGAATGGCCGTAATGAGCTGTGAAGGAGAAGATGGTGTTGATGGTACTAATGGTATTGACGGTGTTGATGGTGCAGACGGCGCCGATGGAGCAGATGGCTCAGATGGTGCGGATGGGCAAGATTTAACCTTGTCAGAGTCAATACCTTTAACCAGTTCTGTAACACCAAATGAAATTTTTGAACTTAAAGGCGCGTTTGCAGGTTCTGCGAATTTGAATATGATTATGTCTTCTGCCGATATTTTAGAATCAGATTCTACTTTCGTTTATGGTTCTTATATGGATGGTGCAGCATTATTTCCAACAGAAGACGGTAACTATGCATTAATTAATAATTTAGAAGCAGATTATTCAATAGCGAGAATAATGTTGAATTCTGAACTTCAGCCACTACAAGGAGATTATATCGTAAACTCTACGGCAACTGCCTTTACAGCTATGTGTTCTGGTTCTGCAATTACGGTTGAAGAGCATGGTTTTGGACCTTTATATCTTTCCGGTGGTGAATGGGGCGGAAATGCCAAGGGTGTTTATAAAGTAAATCCATTTAGAGCTAAAGAGAATAGAGTAGAGGTAGAAAGATTACCTGCCTTGGGCGAATGGTCTACGGAAAATGCCGTTGCCATTGGTAAAGATGCATACACTTCGCAAACTGTTATATTCATGGGTGATGACCATAGCGATAATACCTACCCACAAGCTCATTTTGGAATGTATGTTGGTGCTAGAGGAGATTTATATGGTGGTAAATTATATGTACTTAGAGGTAAAAATCCTATTGAATCTTTACCTGGTGAAGGCGGACAGTTATTTGAAATGGGTATGGCTGAAGATATTGCTTACGATGTTGAGTGGGTAGAGGTTACCGAGCGAACAATTGATGAGCTAAATCAAGAAGCAATAGATCTTTCTGCTATTGGTTTTCAGAGAATTGAAGATATTGATTGGAGAAGAGGTTCTGCAGAAGCTAACAGGGAAGTTTACTTTAATGCTACTGGTAGAATTCGTGGAGATAATCCAGATTTAAATCTTAGAGGTACAGGTTTTGGTCGTGTATACAAATTAGAGCTTAATGAAAATGACCCTACTGGCGATGCAGTTTTAACGGTAGTTGTTGATGGTGATGTTGAAGGTGGTAAAGGTGACGGTATGCACTCTCCCGATAATATTATGGTTACAGAAAACTATGCATATATACAAGAAGATCCAAATGGGTATGCAGACTTAAATGCTGATATAACAGGTTTTGCCAAACTTTGGCAATTAGATTTGAATACAGGTGTTTTTGTTGAAGTAATGGAATGTAACCAAACTGTTGCTGCAGGATTAGGAATTGGTAATACCACCAGTATGTGGGAAATTACAGGTCTTTTTGATGTAACTGATATAATTGGAGCTTCTGAACCAACTTTTATTGGTGGTGCTCAAGTTCATGGATGGAATTACAGTACAACACCCGAGACTGCCGTAAGAGCAGACGGACTTAAATTTGTTGATCCAACTGCAATTAGTGAGGGTAGTGCATCTTTAGAAGGATCCGTTCTTTTTAAATTGACAGGTTTACCTAGATAAATATTTTTATAATATCATATAAAAAGGTTCCCAATTAAGGGAACCTTTTCTATTCACAAATTTTTTTCTAGTACTATGAAGGCATTACAAATTAAATTAATTTTCATTGGACTATTTGTTTCTTTTATATCGTGCAATGAAAGTATGATTACATCTAAACAAATGGTGTCAAATGATAAAGAATCCATTTTTAACGATGCTATTCGTAATTACTATTTTACCACATTAGATAGTACTTCGCACTATATGCTTCAAATTGATACGCTGAATTCTCTGGCTAAAAACAAAGAATTGTTTTTAAAAAGTAGGGAATGGTATAAGAGGGTAGAGCCTATGCTTATTGCTTATGATTATGAAAATTATCTTTCTATGAACGCGCCAAATTTATTGAAGGTTGAGATAGATGATTATCAAGATATAAAAATCCAAAACCCTAAAAGTTATCAAGTTTTGGAGGAGCTTTTGTATTCAGAGGATAGTATTTCGAATAAAGAGTTACATTCTGTCTTAACATATTTAAAAGTTAGAATACCATTCGTAAAAAAGAACCATATTCTTATAACCCAAAGAGATCGACATCATCTTAAAATGATTCGTGATGCTATTGTAAACATAGCAACGAAGGGAATTACAGGATTTGATTCCCCAATGTTGGCGAATTCATTAAACGAGGCGGTTTATAATTATGAGTCTTTAGATATTATTATCGAAATTTATAAAGACGCGTTTTCTAATACAAAACTTTATAGACAATGGAAAATTGAAATTTCGTCAGCCATAAAAGTTTTAAAAAAATCAAATTTCGATGATTTTAACCGTTATAACTTTATAAAAGAGCATACCAATAATCAACTTAATTTAGTAAATGAAACAGCTAAAGATTGGAATATTGACTTAAGTACTTCTCGTTCTTTAAATCCGAAAATATCAAACCTTTTTGATAAAAATTTCTTCAACATGAAGATGTTTTCATTACAAAGATCACCTGAAATTACTGACGAAAGAATAGCATTAGGGCAACAATTATTTAATGATCAATCTTTATCAAGTTCAGAAACTATTAGTTGTGCAACGTGTCATATCAAGGAAAAAGCTTTTACTGATTGTCATATAAAAGCAATTGGTGTTAATGGTGAAGAATTACAGCGTAACTCGCCAACATTAACCTATACAGTTTACCAACGTTCGCTTTTTTATGATGGTAGGGCAGATGGTCTTGAGGACCAAATAGTTGGTGTAACCAATAATGAAAATGAATTTCATATAGATTTAAATAAATTAGAAGAAAAAATACAACAGAATCCTAATTATAAAAATCAGTTCACTGCTTTGTATGATGGGCAAATAACAAATATGAATGTTAGAAATGCTATAGCTACATACATTCGTAGTCTTGCTCCATTCGATTCGAAATTTGACAGAAATATGAATGATTTAGAAGATACGATGACTACTGAAGAAATTAACGGTTTTAATTTATTTATGGGCAAGGCAGCTTGTGCAACCTGTCATTTCCCTCCGGCATTTAATGGTACCGTACCTCCTAAGTATATGGAGACGGAGTTTGAAAATCTAGGAGTTCCTAAAAACGCTAGTTTTGACAATCCTGTGTTAGATGATGACTTAGGTCAATTTTTTCCTTATGAGGTAAATGAAAAGAAACATTTCTTTAAAACTTCAACTGTACGTAATGTAGAATTGACAGGACCTTATATGCATAATGGTGTATATGAAACTCTAGAAGAAGTGGTTCAGTTTTACAATTTGGGCGGTGGTCAAGGTATGGGGTTAGATGTGCCGCTACAGACCTTACCTTCAGATTCTTTGAATTTAACCGATATAGAATCTAAAGCTATTATTGCTTTTATGAAAACATTGACGGATCAGCAGTACAAGACTAACAATTAGAATTTTTCAAAAACGCCTAATCCAAATAATGCAAAATCATATTTAACTGGATCCAAAGGGTCCAGTTTTCTTAGGTTTTTGTCTAATTCTGCTAGAGCTTTAGCGTCGTTCTGTTTACGTTTTAACAGACCTAATTTTCTAGCTACGTTTCCAGAATGTACATCTAAAGGACAAGATAATTTAGCGGGGCTGATGTTTTTCCAGATTCCGAAATCCACGTTTGTAGTTGCATCCCTTACCATCCATCGCAAAAACATATTTATTCTTTTAGCAGCAGATCCTTTTAAGGGATCAGAAACATGTTTAGTTGTCCTTTGCTCATACGGAATTTCAAAAAATATTTCTTTGAATTTTGAAATAGTAGGCTGTAGTGAATCACGGTCTTGATGATTTGTAAAAACACCTTCTAAACCATTGTGATTGGTATATATGTTTTTAAGACTTTGTATAAAAAAGGTTAAATCAATGTCGTTGAATGTTCTGTGTACAAAACCGGCTAAATTTTCTAAATCATCATCTGAGTAATTCATCACAAAATCATACGGGCTTTGACCCATTTTGTCCATTAGCTTATGAGAATTATTAATGATACTTTTCCTATTGCCCCAGGCAATGGTTGCTGTTAAAAAAGCACTAATCTCAATATCCTCTTTTTTATTAAAGAGGTGGGGTATTTGTATAGGGTCAGTTTCTAAGAATTCAGGATTATTATACTGAACAACCTTCTCATCAAGAAACATTTTTAATTCACTTTTTGTCATTCAATAGGGATATCTAATAGTTGCATGATCAATACGGGGACGATTAAAACCATGTTATAACAGGCATGTAAAGCCATAGACCAAATAAGACCAAAACGTACTCTAATATACCCCAAAAGAAAACCAACACTAATTTGCGGCGCTACTAATAGTGGAGAGAATAGAAGTACCTGTTTGGTCATTTCAAAGTTGCTTATGTGCATAAACCCGAAAAGAACTGTAAATAAATAAAAAGCAATTTTAAAGAATTTCGAATTTTTGAAAAAGACAAGTGGTCCTCTAAAAAAGAGTTCTTCGAAAAAAGGGGCTATTATTACGGCTAAGAAAAAGATCATCATTACCGAGTAATTTTCGAACAGATCATCTATAGCATGTTTACCTAAATTTAGGTGAAGTATATTTTCTACTACACTGGCGATAATTAAAAGTATGATGCTAGCACATAATGCCAAGACCAATAACTTAACAAAGGTTCTTAATTTATGTGTTATAGATGTATTCGCATCCCGCATGTAAACAGGTTGCTTTGCAAATAATAAAAGTTCGTTTAGCATGTGTTTTGGCTTATGCTAAAATGATTTCTTTATCTACAATTTTACCATCTACCATGGTTAATTTACGGTCTGCCATTTCAGCTAACTCACTGTTGTGCGTAACAATAACAAAAGTCTGACCAAATTTTTCTCTTAATTCAAAAAACAGTTTGTGAAGATTGTCTGCACTTTCAGAATCTAAATTACCACTTGGTTCGTCTGCAAATATGATAGAAGGATTATTTATTAAGGCACGTGCCACTGCAACTCGTTGTTGCTCACCACCTGACAGTTCTGATGGTTTATGGTCATATCGATGAGATAGACCTAAGAAATCTAAAAGCTCTTTTGCTCTTTTTTCAGCATCAGATTTAGGTGTTTTTTTGATAAATGCAGGTAAACAAACATTTTCTATTGCTGTAAATTCAGGTAGTAATTGATGAAATTGAAAGATAAATCCAATATGTTCATTTCTAAATTTAGCAAGATCTTTATCATTTAGATTAGTTGTCTCTATGTTGTTGATCAATAGGGTGCTATCTTTTCTATTGGACTGAATATCTAATGTGCCCAAAATTTGTAATAAAGTTGTTTTACCTGCCCCAGATGCGCCAACAATAGAAACAATTTCTCCTTTTTTAATGTGAAGGTCAACTCCCTTTAGAACCTCTAATTCTCCGTAATATTTATGAATGTTAGAAGCTTTTATCATGTGAAGGGTTTGTTTTTAATACTAATTCGTTGAAATTCAAAATTAATCAAAAAGAAGCACGTTAAAAATAGAATTTCTCTTTTACTTCTTTAGCTAGTTGATAATGGTACTTTATAGTTTTATGTTATAATGTAATCTTAACTATTTATGATATTTTTATGTTTCATGATGAAAGAATATACTAAATTTGTTCAACCTAAATTTAATTAGGTTAAACATTAAATGCATTTTATGTCCCCTTATAAAAACTTAGAAGAATACAATCTTGAAATTACCGATGAAGTAAAAAGTAGATACTCGTCTATTATTGATGAAATTGGTGAAGATGTGGAAAGAGAAGGTTTGGTTAAAACACCAGAGCGTGCAGCAAAGGCTATGTTATTTCTAACCCAGGGGTATCAGCAAGATGCAGTTGAAATATTAAAAGGTGCAATGTTCAAAGAATCATATGATGATATGGTGATTATAAAAGATATTGAACTTTATTCTTTATGTGAGCATCATATGTTACCATTTTTTGGAAAAGCTCACATAGCGTATATTCCTAATGGTCATATAGTTGGGCTAAGTAAAATACCACGAGTAGTTGATGTTTTTGCAAGAAGATTACAAGTGCAAGAACGCCTTACACATGATATTTTAGAATGTATTAATAATACACTAAAACCTAAAGGAGTAGCGGTTGTAATTGAGGCTTCTCACATGTGTATGATGATGCGTGGTGTTCAAAAACAAAATTCTGTAACTACTACTTCAGGGTTCAGAGGTCAGTTTGAAAAAATAGAGACCAGAAATGAATTCTTAAAGTTGATAAGCGCTAAACTTTCTTAATTAAGAGACGAACTACCTTTTGTTTATTTTGAAATTTTGGCATCTTTGTTGCATTCTTTATAAAGAATAACTAATTTTTAAGTATGTCAATTTTAAAAAATAAAAAATACAAGCAACTATTAATGGGCTTGCTTTTTGACGGCATCGGGATGCTGTCTTTTGTAATACCTTTTGTAGGGGAATTTTCTGATATTGTATGGGCTCCATTATCCGCATGGTTAATGACACGTATGTATAAGGGTAAAGTAGGGCAGGCTGCCGGTATATTTACTTTCGTTGAAGAAATTATCCCAGGTTTTGATATAATACCTTCTTTTACCTTAATGTGGTTATATACTTATGTATTTAAGGGAGCCAAAAAAGGACAAACAATAGAAGTGTAAAGCATACTTTTATTTTTAGCAAAAACCTTAACTTTAACTCAAATTACGTACGTTTTGAAGAGAAGAAGTTTTGTTGCCAAATCTAGCTTAGGTGGTTTAGCTGCCTTATTAGGTGTAGAAATCGTATTTAAAGATTTAATGCCAGATGGTTACGTTCCTGTAGCTTTACAAGATACAGATCCATTTAAATTGTTCAATAAGGATAAGGATATGGTGGTACTTAACGACAAGCCTTGGAACATAGAAGCTCAAGCACATCATTTAGATGATAAAATAACTCCAAACAAGTCCATATTCATAAGAAATAACGGACTCATACCTGAAGATATAGATGTTGATAACTGGACTCTTACCATAGATGGGGAGTCGGTTATACAAGAAAAAACATATTCACTTTCAGAATTAAAATCGAAGTTTAAGCAATATACCTATCAACTTACATTAGAATGTGGTGGTAATGGTAGAAGCGAGTTTGATCCTCCGGCAAAAGGTAATCAATGGACAATTGGTGCTGTTTATTGCGCTAGTTGGACAGGAGTTAGATTGCGTGATGTTTTAGAGGATGTTGGTATTAAAGAGGATGCAGTATATTTTGGTTATCATGCAGCAGACGTTCATTTGAGTAGAGATCCAAATAAAGAGCCTATTTCTAGAGGGGCACCAATGTCAAAGGCATTGCAAGATGAAACTATTCTTGCATTTAAAATGAATGGTGAAGATATTCCTATAGCCCATGGTTATCCGTTGCGTGTAATTGCTGGTGGCTGGCCAGCATCGGTTTCAGGAAAATGGTTGCAACGTTTAAGTATTAGGAATATAGTGCATGATGGTACTAAAATGACAGGAACAGCTTACAGAGTACCATGTAAACCGGTTGCGCCTGGAGAAAAAGTGGCAGATGAAGATATGTGTATTATTGAATCTATGCCTGTGAAATCCCTAATTACATATCCTAAATCTGGAGCAACACTTTCTCTTGAAAAAAAATTGAATATTAGAGGTCATGCGTGGGCTGGTGAGCTAGAAGTTTCTAAAATGGAATACTCTATAGATTTTGGTGCTACTTGGAAGGTATGTACAATTGAGAAACCAGCCAATCGATTAGCATGGCAACATTTTTCTGCAAAGATTTCTTTTCCACAAGAAGGTTACTATGAAGTCTGGGCTAGAGCAACAGATTCAAATGGTGTTAGCCAGCCAATGTTATTGCCAGGTTGGAATCCCAAAGGATATTTAAATAATGCTTGTCATAGAATAGCTGTAAAAATAGCATAGATGAAAAAGCATACTAATGAAAAGCTGAAATTAGCATTTCAAGAATTGTATCGGAAAATATTATTGATTTTTGCAGTAATTGCTATTGGCGCAATCATATTAGTCTATTTTATGGTGGACCCAAGTTTGTCAGTATTTAGAGATGATGAACCCAAAACAGAAATAGTTGCTTTACCTGAAACGGATGATGAATTTGATAAGATTGAAAATGGAATTCATGTTCGTACCGGTTTTGTTGAAGCACCTGGTATGATGGAGACTGTCCAAAATTGTACCAATTGCCATTCTTCTAAGTTAGTTATACAAAATAGAATGGATGAAGAGCGCTGGAAATCGACTATTAAGTGGATGCAAGAAACTCAAAACCTTTGGGATTTGGGAGAGAATGAAGAAATGATAATCAATTATCTAGTAACTAATTATCCACCCAGAAAAAAGGGTAGAAGAGAAGTGTTGACAGATATAGAGTGGTATCAATTAGAAGAATAGAAAATATTAAAAAAGCCTTTGAATTTCTATTCAAAGGCTTTTTTAATATTAATAATTTTTTCTTATTCTACTACTACTGTAAAAGTTTGAGCAATGTCAGTCTCTCCTCCAGCTTCTGTCAAATTACCATCATTTGGTTTTGTTGGCTCATGACGTAAAGTAATAGTTATGGTACCTGAACCTGTATCGCCAGTAGTTAATTCAAATTCAAGTCCTATTGGATTTCCGTCAGCATCTTCATCGGTATAAGCAACTTCTGCAAGAGAACCGGTTAGGCTAAAGAAAAACTGGTGTTCATCAGATTCTTCAGCTACTTCTTCTGTTATATCTTCTGCAGGAGTTTCTGTTTCGTTCAATAGCTCAATACTACCTACATAGGTTGTATTTGCAGTTAAATTATCTGCAGTAATAATAGGAGCATTTGGTCCATCTCCATCTAAATCTTGAGATTGAAATGTTGCAGTACCATCAGCACTTGTTAAGGTAACCGTCATTGTAGTAATAATTTCCTCTTCGTTTACTATTTCTGGCGTATCATCATCACTAGAACATGATATCAAAACTGTTGCCATTAAGCTTAATGCTAAAACTGTTTTTAAGGTTTTGTTTCTTCTCATAGTTGTACTTGTTTTCATTTGTTAGTAATTATTATTAATAGTTAAATATTAAGCGCAGACTTATATTTCTGCCCATGTCGTCTACAAAATATCGTTGGCGATTTAAATAATCACGATAATTGGTATTTAATAGGTTGCTTGCAGTAAGACCAACAGTTAAATCATTTTTGTTTTTAAGTGTAAAAGATGCTTCGGTATTTAGGGATAAAAGGTGATAAGCATCTGGTGGTGTATTGATATCTAAAATCACATTTTCTTGCTGTTCGGGTGAAAAGACCACAATATTATCTGGAAATCTCGTTTGTTCGAATACATACTGACTTTCTAGACTTACAAGAAAATTATTCCATTTAGGAATTGTATATGTAATACTATTTGTAAAGTTTGCTGCAGGTATGTTTATCAGCGGTGTGTCTGTTTCTGTATCAGTACCTTTTACCCATGCAAACTTGTGGTCTGTTCTAACTTTCGAAGACCAATTGTTGTATAAGGATGCATCAACACCCAATAGAATGGCATCGGTTTGACGATAAGACCATACAGGGAAAGCACCTCTTATAGTGAATTCTACACCGGTTGGTTCAACAAGTATAAAGTCTCTCATACTATTTAGAAAAGGAGCAAAAGTATAGCCCCATTTACTGGTATTTCTTTCTAAGGATACAGAGAGTTTAGATGACGTCTCGCTCTTAATTCTTAAATCGCCCAATTCTATACGTGCTGCAGAGTGGTGTAGCCCGTCACTAAATAATTCTGAAGGATTGGGTGCCCTTTGGGAGTATGCATAATTAAAACGTAAATGATCTTTGTCATTTAATTCATAATGAAACCCTGCAGTACCAGAGAAATTATGGTAGTCGAAAACAGGATTAACAAGTAATTGTGTGCCTAAGTCTTCGATAATTATATCTGTAAAATCTACATCATAACCACGTTCTTCCCATCGTGAAACTCTATAGAATTTTTTTGAATCTATTCTGCTAAAGTCATAACGAGTACCTGCATCTAACGTCCAATCCTTGTTTAGTTCATAGCTACCAATTGCAAATAGTCCGAAATCGTATTTGTCGTAATCAGGAATCAGTCTTCTTACACCTGTATCAGGATTTGCAAAGTTAGTTTGATATCTACCTAACGCGCCCACCTTGAGGTCAAAACCTTCTTTAGCGTCAAATTTTATATTGGTTAAAACAGAATGTGTTGTCAGTTTCAAGTCTAATGATGCTTTATCTGCATCATCACCTACACGAATATCATATTCAAACCTTCTATTTTGTTGAAAATCATATTGTGTGGTCCATTTTCCAAAACCTTCGAATCTTCGGTAATAACTAAGTTTTCCTAAATGATGGGTTACCTCTTGGTAGGGTTGGGTAATATCATAAGTAAAATCATTTATTACACTTGGTACATCACTATTAATAGCGTTTATTAGATCATCTACATTACCAATATGAGAGGCTCTTAATATGCCAATCTCTGAATTAAAGTACGAGTAATAGCCCTCCCAGCCTTGTTTAAAATCGCGCTTTCCAACATTTAGAGATAAACCACTTTCGTTGATACCGGTGTTTGAAAGTATATAATCTGGAGCTTCTAAATCTCCTAATTTTTTATATGATCCTTGTGCTTTAATATATAGACCAGACTTATACGATTTGGTCAACGAAGATGTAACATTACCACCACGACCATTAGACGATAAGTTTAATTGTGTTTTACCAAACAAAGAATCTGTTCTAATAACAGGTAACGGTTCTAATACAATTACTCCGCCTATGGCGTCACCACCGTATTCAATTGCAGCAGCGCCTTTAATGACACTGATATTTTGGTTAGCATTGACATCGACATTTGGGGCATGTTCTTCTCCCCACTCCATGTCTTGCATGCGAACGTTATTGTTTAGAATTAAGATTCTACTACCGTTTAAACCTTGTATTATTGGTTTAACAATGTTACCACCAGTATTTAATGTGGATACACCTACAATTTTCTTAAGTGCATCGCCTAAACTATTACCACTATTTCGCTCTATATCTTTTACCGATAAAATATTCTCTTGTGCAGAATTGGTGCTTTTGGGAACATCACCAATTACTTTTACCTCATTTAGCTTTTCTAAATGGTGTTCTAGCCTAATCTCCGAAAAAGTATTGCCATTTATTGTTACGGTAACAAATTTGGTAGTACACTCTGGATGTGATATTTCTAATTCTAAAACTCCATCACACAAGTTTTTAAAAGTAAATTTTCCATTTTCTTTAGAAACTGTTGAAAGATTTTTACCAGTGATATTAATAGTTGATCCACTCAACGTACTGTTGTCATGGAAATCAACTATTTCTCCTAGTAATATTGAATTGCAATCTTGAGCATAAATAAATGAGCTACAAAAGATTGCGAAAACATATAAATAATATTTCATTATATAAGTTTTACGCGAGTATGTATCGATTTAAAATTAAATCGATTTAATTATTGGAAAGTATACTAATTGAAAGGAGGAGGTCTACCAAATATGGCATACTGAAAATAAAACGAAGGTGCCTCAAAAACCAAAGGCGATAGTTTTTTACCAGTAAAAATAATAACCGATAAAAGGACTAGCATTAAAATGGCTACGAAAGTAAATTCAGAATTTTGATTCTGAACGGCCAAATCACAAATACTACAGTTCTCTATAGTATCTACGGTATTGTCTTGATGAGTATAAACATGAAAAGAAGTCACCTTGATTAGCATTAAGCTAAGCAGGATAAATAAAGAAATATATGTAAATATTGAACTCTTCACTTCGCTAAAATACTAAAAGAAGTAGAACTGAATGTTAAATAAAACCTAACAAAAAGAATTAAAATAAGAATCCAAGCCCAATTCTTTTAAGCATCTTTTTTTCAAATGTCCAAAAGAATTTAAATTGACCAAATAACCACCCGTAAATTACCAATAGTACTTGATAAAAGGGAAAAATTAATAGAATTCGCAAAATCCAGTATAAAGTACTTCCCCACCAAACATCTGGAAAATTAGCTTGGTGTAGGCCAATTAAATTTAAAAAAGGTTTAGCTACATAAACAGAAGATGAACCTGTAATAGCAAATACAATAAAGATGATGGTTAATTGGAAATTACTGGTTACACCC
>TARA_R110002033_G_scaffold52199_1_pt1 | contig 14658 bp, 11 predicted proteins | sample TARA_R110002033 | Tara Oceans TARA_R110002033 (sample SAMEA4397051) | marine metagenome | biome: Polar Biome; feature: [SRF] surface water layer (ENVO:00010504); material: water (ENVO:00002006), including particulate matter (ENVO:01000060) such as... | depth 5 m
TTGTTGTTTTTTCACCGAATATTGAATCAAAAGCATCATCTTTACTCTTTTTTACTGCTCCACCTGAAGTATCTAAACTAAAATTAGATTTTGGTGTATCAGAAGTTGGTGCTGTTGTAATTACTTCTTCTTCTCCTTCTTCAGGTGATAACCATTTCTCTAAAGCAACTTTCATTTCATCAAAAGTAAATCTTTTGAATTCAGCTGTTGGATCTGGTTGTTCAGATGCCCAAGTTTCAACTTGTTTAGCATCTTCACTTAATGGAGTTGATTTTAATCTTACTCTTACTGATGATTTATTGTAAGGTGTACCAGTTGATTCTGGTCCTACTGTTTCAATTGTAAGATCTCTACCACCTACAATATCAGTATAATCTCCAATTTCATCGTCAAGTGCTAATGCAAGTAATTCTTCGTAAACTAATTTACCAAATTGCCATAATCTAACACCCTTATCTTCTTCACCTCTAACAACTACAGGTACGAAGATTCTATTTTTAGCATCTAATTTCTTAGCAAGAACATAATTTTCTTTAGTATACTCTTCTCTAAGTTTTGAAGCAAATAGAGCAATTGGATCTTTCTCACCAAAGTTAAGTGGAGAAAGCATCACTTTGTTTGTAATTCCATAATAGAATTTTAATTCTGTAAATGGGTTACTTTCATTAAACTTAGAAGGCACAATTCTAACTTGTTGTTTACCTATAGTAGGTCTCCAAAATATTAAACTGTAATCTTTCTTAGGCCCGGTCGTAGTTTTCTGTTGGAGACCATCCAACTTCTGTTTAATCGCATTTAAATCCATAATGTAACTTATTTTTGTTTATAACTGTTAATGTAACCATAATATACGAACCATAATTTGGGTAGCCAAACTATATTTCGATTATTTTATGTATTTTTGTATTTAGTTGATTTAACTCACTATGTTGAGTTAGGAGGATACAATTTTTATAGTGTTGCCAATCGATCTGATACTTCGTATCAACAACGCCACCATTTAACTTCTTAATAAGTTCATTAAGAGCGTTAATAGTGTATAAGGTGTTAGATTCCTTTTTTCTATGTACTAAAATTGTATTGTCTGGTATGGTATGCACATTGCCCTGCTCTACATTATAAGTTATAACATATTCTTGTGTGTCCACTATTTTAAGGACAAACATTTTATTATATATTATAGTATATTGGCTTTGTATTTCTTCTAGTAGACCATCTAAGGACTCTAAATTGGTAAATGTACAAAATAACTTATTATTCAAATCTATTTCTTTTAAAGACGATATAACATCGTAGTTCGTGTTATACGTATTTGCCTCCCTATTTAAAGTCGTAATCATAACCTGTTTTTGTTTTTATATTCAATTTATATTTAGAAAACACCTCTTTGATATCGTCTATAACGTAAGATTCATTGTCATCATAATCAAACAAGAATGAATCATATGTGTATAATACTAATTTTGTTTTTTTACCTCTTAATACTTGTATTATGTCCCACAATATACGAACGTTCATTGACGTTTCCAAGTTTTGTAGCAAGTAATTAAATAGTTTTTGTGGATTCATGTTTTCCAACGCATCCTTTTTGTATACAAAGTTTGAAACCGGGCATGTTATTTCCCCGTCGCTTTGAAATGTATCCCAGAGTTCTTTTACGTATATATCAATTTTACTAAAAAATTCCAGATGTTTGTATTGTTTAAATACTCCTCCGTATAGTTGTTTAAATGTTAGTTCCTTTGATTCTTTATAACTTACTCCGTAGAGTTGTTGTAAATGGCTATGAATATCCACAGTGGGGAAATTATAATCAATGAGACGGCAAGACAAGCTAGGATGATAAGCGCTAATATCCATCTCGATAAAACTATTATTACTAGGGATAAAAGATTTCCTACATCCGTTTTCTTTATTAAGTGCTGCATAATTTACTCCTTTAAATTTGTTTGAAGGACGTGTTGTGGTTGTCCTAAGGTTGTACTGAGTGTATACTCGTTTATCATTAATTTTATGAAAGTATTCTTCGAAGGTTGGTTTGTGTATTTGTATTCCACTTCGCTCGAGGTAGTTGAACACCAAGGATACTGTATTGTTAAAGAATTCATCATATTTAGTTGGTTTATTGTTAATATTCGCTTTTAGATCATTGTAAATTTGCTCACAATACTCATAGTGTTTAACCATTGGGATAATTAAATTTACATCCTCAAGTTCACCGTGTTTTTGATAATAAAAATCGTGTGCTTTCGTATACGTTGGTATATATGTAGGAAATGATGTGTTAATGTCATAAAGAGCTTTGTTTGGAAAATAATGTAATATTTCTTTCTTATCGCGGCAATACAATATATCAAACTTCGATATTAATGCGTTTATACGCGCGTTTAATGCATTCAAACCCTCGCTATGCGTAACGCATACCATAAATCCTTTACGCGCGTTAATCGGGCGTAAGTACACTAATGAAATATCATTTAAAACAGGGTGAATATTGTTGTTATAAGGAATGACTTCAATGAATGCCTCTTTATAACCACTATTTATTAAAACCTCTATTTGCTCCTCGTCTTCTACTAACCAATACATCTATAACCATTTTACTCCAATATACGACTAATATTAATAGCCTCCACTCCCTCTTGGAGAAATGTTTGTTCTTCTTGAAGTACCTACTTCTTCGTCTATACCAATTCTTTTTTTAGTTAATACTTCACCATCCTCAATTAATACTAGAGTATAATGGAAAGAATTCATATGTTTTTTTCCTTCCATTAAAGAACCTTGTTTAGGATGGAAATGATAATAACCAATATATTCCTCATTAGTTTTTTCAACTTTTAATTCCCCACCCTTTGTATAGTTAGGTTCATCACTAGATGGTTTGTAATATCTAGCATATCTATTTTTAAAAGATAAATCAAATTTAATCCAATTATATACATTACCTTTATACTGGACAGTTTTATAGTTTTGTTTATAAACATCTAACAATTTACCAGATATTTTCCATGTTAATGCTAATGAGTCATAAATATCATATTGTACAGTATTATTTTTTTCTACAACTGCAGTATATGTATTTTTTGATGTTTCTAGATAGCTATAATTTGTAGTACGTTTTAAGAAATATCTTTGAAAGTTTTCATTGGTATAATCGGTTTTAGTTGGAAGTGGAACACTATTAATTAGTGTAGATATATTTCTAATTCTTCTTCCATTTGCATTAGTATAACTCTCAGGGAGCATATTAACATAAACTTCAGCATCATCATTTGTTTCATCTACAGATCCAAGTCCTGGGTTATTATATTTTCTATTTTGAGTTAATACTCTTACATTATTATCTTGAGGATTAGTACCTGTATAATATAATCCTTGGGATGTTCTCCAGTAATTACCTATATATTCTTTATTGTCCGAGAGAGTTGAAAATTCTTGCCCTGGGGTAAATAAATTAGTTTCTATTTGTGATTTTGGATAGTACATATATTAAAAATCAGTATTTATTTTAAACGTTTCTTTACCTCCAACAGTTGTAGTAAATGTAGCTGTATCGTTTCCTGTATTACCTCTCATTTTTCGTTTTATATCACTTAAAAACTTCCAAAAAGCTGCTTTATCTGCTCCTTTTACAGCATATGTTCTTTTTTTAATCGCATCACTTTCTATCCATGCTTTATATAATTTTAGACCTTCTACTTCATCATCATTACCCCCTTTTGCTGGTTGGAGCAAAGCTGCACCACCAACTCCAAAGGTATCTTGAAGTTTAAATATTAAACTTATATCATCGATTATAGATTTAATTAATTTAAAAGTATTTATTTCTGTTGGGGTTCCTTCTTGTATAGTTGCTGCTGCTTGACCTAAATCACTTGAAAAATTAGGATTATTTGGTGGTCCCCAATATTCAAAATGCCAAGCTTCATCTAAGGTTGCATTTTGTGTAGGTTTATTTGCCATTCTATAAGGATTAAAAAATCCATATCTAGCACCTAATGTTGCTACAACTTTCCAATCTTCTGCCATTCTATCTTTTAAAGCACCCGTACCTAATTTACCATTATATTTAAATTTTGACTTTTGATAATCACTTCTACTTGTCATAGCATGTCTTAATTTTCCTTCAGTTGGTCTAATATTAACATCAACAGCACCCCCCCAACCGTGAGCTGATCCTTTAACACCACCAATGGCTGATTGATAAGCTGCACTTCTGTATCCATTAGTGATACCAATTTTATATCCTGATGCTAAAGCATCTGCTTTCCACCTTTTCCATGATCCAGCAGCAGATATATTTAAATACCAAGTGGTAGTACCATTATTATGTGCTGGGCATTTTACTCTAGAGCTTTTAGTATCACAGACTTCTCCTGTATCCGCCATTGTAGGAAATATTAGAGCATTTATACCATTTTTAACACCTTTTTTAGCAAAATACTGAGCTATTGGGGATTTAGAATATCTTTTACTTCCTTCTTTATTTGGATTAATGATATCTCTAGGATCTACACCAGCTGGGATACCAGAACTTCCAATTGCACCAAATCCTCCCATTATAGTACCTAGTTGTCCTGCAGCAAATGTAACAGTTGCATATTTTAGCTCTTGGTCTGTTAAATCATATTCAACTATTTTAAATGCTTCTGCTGATAATACTGTTTTTTCTACATTTGCTGTAGCTATTGTAGATAATTCAGTTGTCCAATCATTATTAGATATTTTATGATTAACGTTTTTAATTACAAATTTTAAAGCTCTAGGATATGATCTAGGTAAAAATTCTTGTCTAATAGCTAATTGTTGATATATTTTTATACCAGAAATACCATCACAAGTTAAGTTCAAATCTACAGGAATAAATCCTATAGTATTAGAAGGATTTCCTGTTTTTCTATATATTTTATTGCTAATAGTATTTACCCAACCCTTAAATGAATTTTTTCCAATTGTAATAAAACCATCATCAAAATTAAAATATTGAGGTTGTATAACAGGTTGGGAATTAATTTTACCCCCCATAGCCTGGGCGCAGTATGCGATGTAATTTACTACATCCTCTTTATCTCCTTCTGCTGCTTTAGAGGCCTCAACGGCTTTATTTAATAAAAAGCTTTGAACTCTTTGTCCATAAGCTTCCCAAGTAATTTCATTGTATTTTTCTCCTGTAATAGGGCACGTAGGAGGTAAATCTTTAAATCCTGTTTTTTCTAACCCTCCAAATTTAGTTACAGTTTGTTTTCTTTCTAACCATCCTAGAAAATCAACTTTTAGTGTGACTCCAAATACAGTAGTAGAAGCTCCGGAAGCAGTATCATTACCAACATAAGTATCTATTGTACCAGCATCAAAATGGGCTGAAATTTGACCTATTTGATCTAAGGTTAAAGGTTCAGCACCCGTGGCATTTGAACCAGATGGAGGAGGTGGTGGTAATAATGGTGGTGGTGGTGGTTCAGCATATTCATAGCTAAACCTATCTTCTAATCCGTCATTCCATTTTGAAAAAGCAGTACCATCATAATTTTTTGTTTTTATTCCTTCAGCTGTTGCTCCAATAGTTATTGATGAAGCTAATGAAGAATCTATTTTAGTATTAAAACCAAATGTTCTTACAAAATTTGATGTTTGATTTTTAGGATTAGTTTTATTATAGCCATATAATTCAAAAGGAACAGCATCTCGGCTAAACAGGCCCCCATAATTTTTAGAATTTTGTATGCCGGGAATTGGATTTTGTTCTATAAAAGTAATTTCTCTATCGTTTGATAAAACACATTCTATATTATTCATTCCTCCCAGAGCATCATTTATACCAGTACATATTTTTTGTAAAAACTTAAATAAAAATACTTCACCCTTATCATTAGTTTCTGATTTTAAAATATTAGTAATAAAATCATAATTAAGATAAATATTCATTATATTACCATAAAGGGCATCATTATCTTTTTGACCAAAATTATTAACCCTATTTAACCAAGCAGAATAATTGTTAATACCTGTACCAGACTCCCCACCTTCTGTTTTTCCAGCATCAAATTGTTCTTTAGAATTATATGCAAATCTGCTTAAAAAGAAGGGTTTAATAAAAGCTATTCTAGGATCAAGAGAAAATTGGTAAGGATAAAGAGCACAAATTTGCGATTCACTCTTGTTTATTCCTAATATTTTATCTCCATTAATAGAAGGTAAAACTACTGTTTCAATTTTTGTTAATAATTCTTTAAAAGTAAGGAAAAAAGAATATTTCATAGTATTACCTCCTTGGGCAGTTGCAGGAGCTATAGGGATTGCTGGTTGAATACCAATTTGTGGGTCTACAACTGTAGCTGCGTCTGTTTCTTCTCCTAATAACCCTAATAAACTAATATAATTGGTTTTAACCCCCCCACTACTTCCATCCCATTTGCCTGTATTTGAATCAATAACATCAGAATATAAGGAATATGAGAGTGTTGAATCTCCAGCATTTGTTATAATAGCGCTGTTTTGACTTGATAAACCCACAGCTACTGGGGTAACATTTCCTTGAATACTTGCATTTACTTCACCAACAGTTGCTGTTGTTTGTGGAAGGTTTACTTTTAAAGATTCTATTACATCCCCAACAGTAACTAATTTTATAGTTATATCATAAGTTCCATCTGGTTGGAATTTCCAATCAAAATTAGTTACTTTACCTAAAAAACCATCATAATTAGCATGATTTGTAGATCGTTCTTGATCAATTAAAGATAGTACTTTATAAAATGAATCTCTTTGAGTATTAAACCAATATTTTTCCATTAAAGTATCCCCTGTAGTTACATACTCCGGTCCGTCAAAATATTTATTATTCCCCCATTCTATTAACATTGAAAAACCTAATCTTAAATAAAGTAATTCTATTAATTCAAATTGAAATTTATTAAATGCTTTTAATGTTATGTTACATCTTCTAATAGAGCCTCTATTTTCAGCTTTAATATCAGCACTAATAAGCCCTGGTGGTGGTACAAGACCAAAATCTGTTCCTCCTAAACCATATGCCTTAGATGAGTTCCAAACATCTGCGCTTTTTGATACTCCTGATCTTTGTGTATACCCTGTATCACTTTGATATTTTGATAATGAATTAAATAGAACGGCATTTGATGCTAACCCTACTCCTATAAATTCATCAGTAGAACTAAGTCCTATATCTTTTAATCTTTGTTTACCTTTATCATTACTTTCGATTTTAACAGAAGAACCCATTTTTAACCAACTATTTTGGTTACTTAATACATTTAATTGTCCATCATTTCTTGTCTTAAGACCGTGAAGACTTTGTCTTGTTAGTATTTGCTTTTGAACAAAGGCATCAAACTGTTCTCCTATTATACTCATAACTCATTTCTGTTGTTTAATTTATAATATTGGGTTTGTATAGCCCCTATATTTTGTGGAATCCTAACTTGTACTCCTAATGGTAAAAAATATGAATTTTGAGGAAAACTTTTATTAGCTATAGAAATAACCCACCAAAGTGTAGCATCACCATAATAAGATAACGCTAATTGATCATACCTATCTCCTTCTTCTGCATAAACATATATGTCATCTGGAAGTAGAGGAATGTCAGGGTATTTTACAGTTTTATACATTCGTTTACCAGTAACTGCTTTTTTACCTTCAGATATTGTAAGACTTATTTCTCTATATCTATTCATATTTTTATCCTTTTAAGGTTTTGGTAAATAATTTATATGATCATCACCTTTTACCTTTACTCCTCCACTATAATTATTAGATGATCCATTTGCTAAAGCAATATATCTTTGAGATCCATATGAACTAGCAAACTTAGCATTACTTCCAAACTTAGCTCCACCCGCAAATCCATTACGTTGAATTGATGGTACAAAGTTATGAATTGGGTTAAAAGTAAATCCTGTTACTTTTACTATCATTGGTAATTCTTTTACTGAAGGATCAGTTAATATTTTAGCATCATCACTTGAAAACCTTTCATCAACTGCATTATCTGGAATAGAAATGTCCCAAGGTGATTCTTCTGGTACTGATAAAGTTAATCCATTCATTACTCCTACTTGTTCATAACACCATCCACCTATAGTTAATGAAATTAAATTACCACCCATATACCCAGTTTTTGAGTAAAATGGAGCATTTGCTGATGCTAAATAATTTAATTTTTGATACATTGGTATTAACTCTTGTTTTGATTGCGCTGCTACTGTCCAATTTAATGAAATTGTTCTGTCAAATCCCTGATATTTGTAGAACTTTTCACCTCTACCCATATATTTGTTAGCAGCCCATTCACTACTATAATTGTCTTGCATACTATCAATTATAGCTCTAAAATGAATAAATGTTTTTTTATCGGGATTATCATTATCTATTACCCCAATTCTAAATTTAACAAAATCATTTTTAGATGCATCTCCTTGAACTACCTTAGAAGATTGATAAATTGGTAAAGCATTTACTTTATCTAAAGCATGTTTATAAGTTGCATTACCTTCTACAGAATTACGTAATGGGTCGTTGTTTAAATCTCTTCTACCTATAGTATAACTATTTCTATTTGCTACTATACCAGGATTTCCTAAATTAACTCTTTTTTCAAATTTATTTCCAGGTGTATACGGAAGTGTATCAGGAATTGTATTACTTCCCTTGGGTGCAACAACTTTCCTAAAATCTTTTATGTCGTCAGTTTTACCTGTTTTAGAAAATGGTTGTTTTTGAGCTATTTCTTGTTGTGTCCAAACTTGTCTTGGAACACTTTTCAAAACTCCACTTTTAAATTCTTCTTTAATACCCGAAGTTTCTAATGAAAAACGATCATTATTACTATCATAAATGCTAAATGTTTTAGCTGTACCACTATCTAAAAATCCATCTTTAGCAGCATCTATATCACCTGAAAGGATAAAAGTATTACCTAAATAGGCAGCACTAGCTCCTATTCTTAAAAATTGATCATTTATTAATAGATCATTTAATATTGGGTCTAATGCAGATGCAGCTACTGTTGGACTATTATTAATAGACCCTAAAGTATAAGATGTTTTTCCTCTTCCAAAAGTATTTGATATTGAGGGTGTAGAAGAAGGTAAATTGCTATTAAAATTAGATGCAAATTGACCATTAGGAGAAAATTGAGTACTTGTATCTCCTACTGACCAAGTAACTTGTGGTTTATTTCTTAAAGAAAGTGGGTTGTTAATACCTGTTCGGTACTCACTCTGCATCATAATATTAGTTTGTCCTACTCCTAATGTAGCACCAGGACCTCCTGAATATCTGTATAAAGTTTGATCAGCACCTGTATTACTATCTATTTTGCTTAATAGTGGTAATAATCTACTTTTATTACCCTCATCCCCATTTGTTGCTATAGTATTTAAATATGTTGGTAATCCTAAAACAGTGTTTCCATCTGGGGATCCTATTGTAGTTTGAGTTAATGGATTTAAACCTTGTTTATTTAAATGTACTCCTAAAGCACCACCAACTGTTTGTCCTATTGTAGATAATGGAGTATAAATTCCTTGATTTAAAGCAACATTATTTTGTAAAAATGTTTCTATTGCAGAACCTGCTCTTTGGAAAAAATTACCTTCTGTATCTCTTTCAGCCTGAACAAATGGTTCATAGCCTGCGCTTGAATTAACATTTGTTAAAGATAAAATATTTTGTTTTGCTGTAAATAAAGTACCTATTAAGTTAACAGGTCTTCGTCCGTTATTAGAAGCATCAATACCTAATGGATCGTCTGAATTAGTAGTATTTATTTCATTCCCTCTTCCAGGGTAAAATAATTTTGAAATTCTTGTAGCGTCATTAAGAACTATTCTAGGCAGTAAACTTCCACCTCGTAAAAGAAAATCAGGTCCTCCTGTTCTACCAACATCTGATAAATCATCTGGAATTGCTCTTGTTACGAATGGTTGGCCGCTATTACCACCACCAACAGTATCCTTACCATATCTTAAAGATTTAAGATTGGTTCTTAAATCAACTATGCCCATATATTATGATGGCAAGTTGTTCAAATACTTATCCCCTTCTTGAACTGCTCGTTCCATATCAGAAGGTAATGGTAATATTCCATTTTCGGGAGTAACATTCGCTGCATTTGGATTTCCAATAGTTGAATATTGGTTGTGTAATGTAGATGTTCCAAAATCTGGAGTATTTGGTGTTTGGCCATTCAAGCTTGTTGCGCTTGCCTGTCCTGATATTAATTTGTCTAGTAATCCCATAATTGTTGTTTTATTATAAATATTAAATTATTGTATTTCGTACATATCCACAGTCGTTAATTTATCTGCTATAACTCTTAATAAATTATTTGTTTCACTATTATCAACTTTAATTGCTGGGGTGTTACCTGATAAAGGTATAACTGCTTCTGGTCCTGCTTCACCTATAATAGCTCTAGTAGGACCTTTTACAATTCCTCCCTTAGCCATCATAGCAGCATTTGCAGATTGACCTTCTCCTGTAACACCTAAATTTGTTGCCCCCCAGTTTTTAGATGTTGAAACTTCAGTAGCTGCTATTCTTTTTTGAGTAGCACTTCCTTCAAAAGAACCATCAAAATCTCCAAAAAGACCAAATCCAGTTGAAATTCCTCGAATTAAATCTTCTATTAATGCTACTCCTACTAATGTAGTTTGTATTATAGGATCTAATAATTTCATAATACCTCCTATTAAACTAAAAACACTCGCTATTATATCTATTATAGGCATTATAGCATTTCCTACAATTACAAATACTTCTTTTAATTTTTCTATAGTAGCATTAAATTTATCTTGTACTCCTACTTGGTTATTCATCGCCGCAACCCCCTTTTCTTCAAGGATTCTCATTGCTTCTGCTTCACCTACCTGTCCTTTTAAAGTTTCGAATTTTTTAGTTGCTAAAGCGGCGTCTTCTTCTGTTAACCCTTTTAATTGTTCTTGTAGTAATAAAGTAGATGCTAATTCCTCTCTACTCATTCCAACAGCACCAGCTAATGCTTCTTGCTGTATTCTATTCATAGCAGTAAATTCAGCGGCTGAACCTGCTTGTTTGGCAATTTCTTTTGCTAAAGTTGCTAAATCATTATTTAAGGCAGCTTGTCTAGCTTTTTCTAAATTAAGGTCTTTACCAATTAATAATTCTGCTTGTAATTCCGCTTCAATTGAAGATTCAAAATCAAGTAAACTACCAGCTATACTTTCTACTTTATCTAATTCCATACCTAAGGATTTAGCTGTTGAAACTGCATCACCTATTAATCCTGGATTTTTACCAAATGATAATGTTGTAGCAGCTGATACTTTACCTATATCTTTAAGTAATTTTTGTTCATTAAGTAATACACCGTTTTTTATTGCTGAAACTTTAGCTTGTGCTAAAAATTGGCCTGTAATATCATCTGTAGTTTTGCTAGTTCCTAATTGTAAACGAGAAATACCTTGTAATTCTTCATTAGTAAAACCAGACATTGTTCTTAGTCTAGTAAAAGACACAGCCATATCTTCGGACATCATTGAAGCTGTACCTAAAGCAGAATTTATTCCTTCAAATGTTTCCCTAATCCCCTTAGTAGTGATAAAAATATTTCCTGATGTAGTAGCCATATCTGTAAATGACTCATTCATAGCTAGTGCGCTATCGTAAGTCATACCAAATTCTTTGGCCATTTTTGATGATGCAGCATCTATACCCTTCATAGCATCAACGAGTTCTTTAAGTAGATATAAAGGTCCTAGGGATTTCAATAAGTTTTTTCCTAGGCTTTTAACCCCAGCCATCATTGAACTCATTGGTTTTGCAGCTCCTTTAGAAATTTTAGAAAAATCATCAGGGCCAACTCCCATTTTGCCAGCTTTTTTAGAAGCGGCAGTTCCTGAAAGTTTTTTACCATTTTTGTCTAAAAGTTTATCTTCTAAACCTAATCTTTCTATAGCATCTTGACTTAAATCTTGTCCCGTTTTTAAGGCTTCTTCGTCTAATTTTCTTTGATTTAATTTAGCACCATAGATATCATCTTCTATTCTTGCATTTACTTCATTATCCATAGCTACATCTCGTGCTGCTTTAGAAGCATCCTTAAATGCACTTGAAAATTTATTTAGTCCTGGGATAGCATTAGCAATTTCTTCTAAACCCCCAAATAATCTAGTTCCACTTTGTGAATTAATTTTACTTTGAAAGTCTTCAACATCTTTAAGAGCATTCATATACTCTTCTTCTTGCTTTATTCTACTATTAACTTCTGATAATTGTTCTTTACTAAGGTTTCCATACGCCGCCGCATGTTTTAATCTTTTAAATTCTAAAGCTGCTAATGCTTTTTTCTTTGATATTTCTTTATCAGTTAAAGTTGCCTGACCATTTAAAACTTGAGTAAAATCTTCTGCTATTCCAACTAAAGACTTAAATGATTTTTTAGATTGACCTAAAGAAAAGTTTGCTTTTTGGAGTTCTTGAATACTACCTTTTAAAGATTGACCAAAGTAGTCAATATCACTATTAACAGAATTAAGTTCTCTTCTTAATTTTGATAATTCTTCATTTGCTGACTTAAGTTGACCATCACTAAACTTTTTAAAGTCTAATTGTCCTAATTCTTTTTTAATGAGGCGTATTTGCTCATTAATTTCACTTAAATTATTCTTAGCCATCTAATGTTTTATTATAAATATTATTATTTATAACTTGTTTTACCTTTATATGCTTTAGATTCTTGGGCGAATGCCGGGGTGTTAACTTTACCATCAGCTGAAACTAAAGTTTTATTACCTTTTTTTCCAGCTTTAGAGGCTTCCATTTCTTTTTTCTGGTTTGAATAGTGGTCATTTAATTGAGACATTGTAAACTTACGTAACCATATAGGCATGTTATATACAGTATGCCAATCATACCCACCATTACCATGAAATACTATACTATGAATAGATTGAAAAAGAAGTTTTCTATATTGTGGGGCTATATCAGGCGTCAGGCCAAAAAAAGTTTAGCCCAATAGGGACAGCAACTTCCTCCCCTCCTTCAAGCACAACGTTCATGTCTAAATCCGGAGATATAGTTTTAACATGCTCCCTGAATGCTCTGGCATCTCTTGCCAAGAAATAATTATCTACAAAATCTCTAATATCTTTTGTATCTTCTTTACCATCTACAGACGTAATCATATATTTTAATCTTGTAGTAAGTTGGGAAGAAGAATTAGGTGATATTTTCTTTAATCCTGCTAATTCACGATCAATTTTCTTTTCATCTGCCCCATTTAACATTTTAAAACTTAAAACTGTGCCTGTATGTTCTAGGGTATGTGTAAAATTGTTTTGTGAATTTTCTAATTGTGTGTAATCTATATCTTTGTTACCTATTTCAGATAAATCTATTATTTCTTCTTTACCTGCTATAGTTACTTTATATTCTTTACCGTATCCTAAAATACGTGTTGCTACCATTAAAGCATTTTTATCTCCTGTATATAAATCATCTACTTTTATATCTTTATTTATAATTACAGCCTCTAATAATTTATTTAATACTGTACCCTTTTGAATATAGGTTGTATTAGTTAAAATATCTTCTTCCTTAGCGGTCATATATTTTATTTCTACTTTACCACTAGATAAAGGATGGTCTTTTGGGTATAATAAGCCTTTTGTTGGCAGTTCTACCTCTTCGGTAGGGAATTTAAATTCACTCATATAAACTTGTTTTAATTATAACATTGTTGTCATGTATACATATGCAATATAAAAAAAAGCTTGGCATAAGCCAAGCAATTTTTAAAAAAAGGAGGGGTAATTTCTTTTTTAGAAATTTAGTATACAGTAATCTGGTTGTACTGTTAATTGTAATTCTACAGCAGCACTTTCGTTATCCCAACTATAATCACCGAAGTTAGCTTCTGTAATTAATGCACCTTTGATAATCCATTCAGATACGATATCACCTACAGGTCCTAATACGTTCATAGTTAAATCTTTCTTATAGAAATCACTATATCCGTCTCTACCTGTTACTGATTCGTGATGTAATCTAACCCATTCCATACATGCTTGCGCACCTGATGGTGTAATTGGATCAAATAACGTCATTTGAATTGTATTCCAAAGTGTTTTACCTTTTACGTATCTTGCAACGTTAATGTGGTTTAATTGAACTGTACCTTGAGTTAATGAAACAGCTCCCATACCTTTAATTTGGTATGAAGGAATCCCGTCAACATATAGGATAAACCTATTTTGTTGCTTTGGTTCAAATGCTGTATAAAATATTTCGTTCGGGTCTAATACTGCCATTGTTGTTTATTTTATTATAAATATTCTATTTTTTTGTTTTTATTCAGGAAATGTTGCTCCAGTTGGTAAAACGTTGAAATCTAGAATTACAAATTCCGCTGTTTTAGTTGGTTGTAGGTAAATTTGGCCTACTAGCTCGTTTCTATCGATTACGTCTGGTGTATTATTGGAAGCATCCATTACTACTTTAAACGCATATAATCCTTGTCTTTGTTGTACTGATTCTAAATACGGGTTAACTTGTGCTAAGAAGTTATTTCTTGTTGAATTTGTATTTTGTTCAAATACTAAAGCATCTGATACTTGTACTATATAAGATTTTAATGCTATTAATAATCTACGT
>TARA_R110002033_G_scaffold96537_1_pt1 | contig 14648 bp, 14 predicted proteins | sample TARA_R110002033 | Tara Oceans TARA_R110002033 (sample SAMEA4397051) | marine metagenome | biome: Polar Biome; feature: [SRF] surface water layer (ENVO:00010504); material: water (ENVO:00002006), including particulate matter (ENVO:01000060) such as... | depth 5 m
TTTCATAAATCCTCAAACGTTATACGTTAAACATGCCAAATATTAAAAATACGCGATTAAGAATCAATGCCTAAACGTTCACGTTGATAGCTACCATCTTGCACATTTTGACACCATGTTTGGTTAGTCAGATACCATTCGATGGTTTTACGCAAACCCGTTTCAAATGTTTCTTCTGGTTGCCAGTTAAGCTCACGACTCATTTTACTCGAGTCAATCGCATAACGACGGTCATGACCAGGACGGTCTGTCACATAAGTGATTTGCTCAGCATATGGTGTGTCTTTTGGCGCTAAGGTGTCTAAAATACTGCAAATGGTATTGACCACTTCAATATTTTGTTTCTCATTGTGGCCACCAATATTGTAAGTCTCGCCTACTTTACCGGACGTCACTACTTTATAGAGTGCACGAGCATGGTCTTCTACATAGAGCCAATCACGTATTTGATCACCTTTACCGTAGATTGGAAGTGGTTTCCCTTCTAACGCATTTAGGATCACTAAAGGGATTAACTTCTCAGGAAAATGGTACGGACCGTAGTTGTTAGAGCAGTTAGTCACAATGGTGGGTAAACCGTATGTGCGTAACCACGATCTAACTAGGTGGTCACTTGATGCTTTAGATGCCGAATAAGGACTGCTTGGTGCATAAGATGTTTCTTCAGTAAATAACGGCAGTTCACCCTCTTGTTCATCTGGATGAGGTAAATCGCCGTACACTTCATCTGTAGAGATGTGATGGAATCGAAATGCTTTCTTGGCATCTACAGTTAGAGTATTCCAATACGCTCTGGTCGCTTCTAGCAACGTGTAAGTACCAACTATGTTAGTTTGAATAAAATCAGATGGCCCGGTGATTGAACGGTCAACATGAGATTCAGCCGCGAGGTGCATCACTGCATCAGGTTTGTATTGCTTAAAGACGCGGTCTAATTCAGCACGATCACAAATGTCGACTAGTTCAAAAAAATATCGGTCACAGTTTTCGACATCATCAAGTGACTCAAGATTACCTGCATACGTTAATTTATCAACATTAATAACACTATCAGATGTATAGTTGATTATATAACGAACTACAGCTGAACCAATAAATCCGGCACCACCAGTAATTAAAATCATTTAAAATCCCAATAACAAATAAAAACTAAATAATAACAATTAAACACAATTATTTCTCGCAGAAGTAAATATTTTTTATTTTATCTATAAGCTTATCCCATGACCCTACAACACTGCCATCATCTTCATAAGTAGCATTCTGAAAAACATCTGAACCATCGACAATCTTAATCATTATATTAGCAAGTGATATATAATCATCAGGATTAACAAATAAGGCTGACGAATAATTTCCTAAAGTTTCATAAGCATAAGGCAAGTCTGCTAAAATTATTGGTTTAGAAAACTCCTTAGCTTCAGTAATCGGTAAACCCCAAGTTTCTAGTTTTGATGGGAATAATACCACATCACATGATTTATAGTTCTTCACAACATCTTCGTAAGTCAACACCCCCAAAAAGTTTACGACATTAAGTTCTTCATACTTATCAACTAAACTTGAAGCATATCTGTTAGTCTGACCATCTATGGTCAAGTTAACTTCTAATTTTTTGTAAACTATAGGGTGATATTGCTTTAGATAATTAACAGCGTCTAAAATTAATTCGAAATTTTTAAATGTTCTAGCTAAAGCAGGATAAAAGAACTTTAGTTTAGACTTACCCTCGAATTGAGACTTAACAATCTCATTATTGTGAGAAGATGTTATTGGACGGGATACTATATAATTTTTCGCCCTCAAATTATTGACTAAAAATTCACCAATCCATTGTTGTTGAACAATAACAGCCCTATTAGATTTTATATTTAATTTATATAACCATCGATAGAAAAAAGAAAATAAAAATAACTTAAAATCATATCTAAGTTCTTTAGTAGTTGACTTGTAAAATGGAGAAGGATTGTGACAGTAAACAAATTGTAGAGGCACATCAACTCTTGAAGACATATCGTGCATAGATAACCAAATATCAGGCTTAATCTTGCGACTAAGTGCTAAAGAAGAAAAATATTCGAATCTAATTCGTTTGAGCCAGCTCGATTTTATTTCTGGGTACTCAAAAAATTGTAATCTAGGAGAATCGAGATCAAAAAACAAAGATTTTTTATGAACCAAACAAATTATATCAATATCACCACTCTCGACAAATGCTCTAATCACATCCTTAAATACCTTTAATGGTCCACCTTCTACTAAATTAACACCTGTTATAACAATTTTCATATATAATTTACCCAATAATCATTAGCAAAACCGATTGAATCATTTTTTAAAATACGATTAAGCATAACTTATAGCTTTTAAATAACAATATCAGCGTTCAGATTTTTCGTTATTTTAATTTATTTCGTTTTTTTAATAACAACCATAATATTTTTGAAAAAACAATTGTTCCTAAAATAAAAAAGAAACTGTCATAAATGACACCAATAAACATTAAGGGGTCAGTTACTAAAGTTAAACATAAAAAATAAGAATAACAATAAAACAAAAATCTGAATGGCTTTGCAATAGAAACAGTTATACATACCCTCCTAACAAAGCCAACATAAAAACCAACAATTGAAGAAAAAAAACCTCCACCAAGCCAACCGAAGAATAGAATTGCGGTTGCGTAAAAGGTAAGATTAGGACCATAGTTACCGTCTATAGTAAGTCTACCTGCATTAAGAACATGAACGAATTGAACTCCTACAGGCAAATAATAATCGGTCAACCTAAACATTGATGTCAACGGGTTCAATGCGAAGTCAATAAAATTAAAAAAATCAAAATGCGAAAACTGCTGAGACACGTAATCATTATTTAAATATAAATTAACATCTCCAAAGTACATGAGCCTTGTATAAAATTTTGAGAGAGCTTCAAAAAAATTATCACTAGAAATGACAAATATAAACATAGAAAATAAAAGTCCAGCTCCTCCGAACATAAAAACTATAAAATTAAGCCGTTTTCTGTTCCCCGAAAAGAATGACTTAGATGCAAAAAGAACTGAGAACATAACTAAGACACTTATCAAAGCACCTTTGCTACCCAAAGACATTAATAGCAATGTTAATATAATCATAGCTACAACATTGCTTATCTTTTTGGTTAATCTATATAAAAGAGCAAAGCAAAAAAAGTCAAAATAAAGTAATGACCAGTTTACTCTTCTAATAATACCTGACCCCCCAGAAAACCCCATAGTCTTAGCTTCATCTATATTCCCTGATAATAAAGCTGCACCACTTTTATAAATGTGTATAGCATTTAAAATGATAATAATAATAAAAGCTAACCATGAAAAGAAAGCTAAAAATGGTATACCCGTAATAGAGGTTCTATTTATAGGTGTGCTGTTATTGTCTTTTGATATTTTAAAAAACTTCCTAGCAAATAGATCTCCACATCTCAAGAAAGTGAAAAATAAAAAAAATTGAAAAAAGACAATTAAACTATAGTGAGAATATCCATAAACGACCCAAATAAAAGACATTGAGAATGCTAGAGTGATAAATATCAAAGCTATTGGTTCAGCGATCACATCGATACAGGATTTTGCAAAAGCAAAAAACAAAAAAACAAAAAAAATGATTGTAATCAATCCATAAAAATCAAAATCAATCATTAAACCGCCAAAATAAAAACCTAATGTCTTTTCTAACTAACGATAACTTAAGACCATGATATACTAAATAGATTTCAAATAAAATTGTTGTGAAAAAATTTTTTGAAAAAATTGTTTTCATTGCATTCATATGCTCAATATAAGATTTCAAATAAGATTCATTGTTCGTATTTGTTTTATGAAATGTTAAGTCATGCTCTACAACTGAGTCTGAAACTACAACCTCAATTTTATTATTTCTTATATACTCGAACAAGTAAACATCTGTTCCATAATTTTTTAATTCACATGGATAAATAAACTTATCAATAGAAAACAACGCAAGAGGAATGCAAACACCACTGTTAATTGCTGATACAAGATTTTGTTTCATTATACCTATGTTTTTAATATGCCAACCAAACCACTTCCAGCTATGAGAGGGACTAACAAGTAAAGAACCCACTAATATTTTAGGAATGATCACTGACTTGACATTTCTATCTATACTTTGTTCCAAATTTGAAACAAAATCAGGACCTAAAACAGAATCTTGATCTAGAATTACTAGATGTGAGAAGTGATTAATTATAGAGTTCTCAATAACATTTTGATAAACTCTGGATAATGAATGATTTTCTGTACAAACAATATATTCATAATTGTTGACATTTTTTTTTAGAAAAAAATCATTCTCATCACATTTTTTAGGCGAATTATCCCAGATATATAATAAACTCTCCCCTATTTGAGGAATAATGCTCTTTACTGTATCGCTTTCATCACACTTTTGTTTATAAAGAACAATTAAGAAAATAATCTTATGATTCGACACTTGACACCTACAATTTTGAAACGGAAATAAGAAGCAATCAAAAATAATGATCCATAATTAGTTTTAATTATTTTAAATAATTCTTTTGTAGAACCCTTTTGATTTGACGCACCGTCTAGTGAATGAAATGTATGAACATTAGATCCAATTAAGACTGTGGCTTGTTTTTTTAAATATTTTTGATTAATATCAAAATCAGAAAATATTTTATAATACTCATTATATTTTGGGAAAGAGTTTCTTCTATAACAAGTACCTTGATGATGTAGCGTATTGTGGAGCTTTAATTTCCAGTTAAACTCTGGAATAAACTGCTTACCGTTTGACAAATTAACAGGGAAAGATACCAAACCAACATTATTGTTGACAGTTAATAACAAACTAATTAATCCGACTACATCCAGAAGAAGATCGCCATCATTTAAAAAAAGTAACCAATCACCAGTGGACTTCCTTACGCCTTTATTCATTGCATTATAAATTCCAGAATCTTTTTCACTTATGTAAATATCTAATGATGATTTATATTTATTTATAATGTTACAAGTTGTATCATTTGAACCACCATCCATAACAACATATTCAATTAAGTCTGGATAGATTTTTTTAGCATTAACAACACTACTTAATGTATCATCGATAGATAAAGCACAATTGTAAGTGACGGTTATTATTGTTAACAACATTATATTAACACCTTCAAGATTTTATAAAATTGATCAACAGTAGTATCAGGGGTCTCAATTAAACCACTATTATTAGTAGCATTCAAAAGCAGTTTTTGTATAACAACCAGACATTGTTCTGTATCGTCCACGTCAAAATATCTTACATTTTCGGTATGCTGAGTTTGCTCTATATGCACAGCTAAATTAGAGAGCGCTAGAGGCTTACCTACAGCCTTTCCTTCTTCAACGGTAGTACTCCAACCTTCAAACTTAGAAGGGTTAATTAGAACAGACGCTTCTGCTAGCAGACAATTGAAAACAAGTCGATCTACTAAACCAACTCTAATGACAAGATGACGAAGTTGATTCTGATCGATATAAGATTCTACCTCATTCTGATAATCTGGATGGCGATAATCTGAAAAGCCCCCACTACAAACTAAAGTGAAAGCTTTTCCTCGTTCATTAGCAAGTTTACAAGCCTTAATAGCCAACATATGATTTTTATGTCGCCAAAATTGATTAGGCAAGAACACAAAAGGAACATTTAAATTATATTTTTGGCATAATTGCTCATAACCAGAACGATCAAAACCGTTAGTAGCTGTTGGTAAAAATCGATAAACACTGGCCTTGCCACCAATATTAAAAAAACTCTCAGCGTCTTTTAATGCAGAATAACTACTTAACAAAAAATTATCATTATTTAAATACTTTTTAAAATATTTATTTCTTTTGATTATTTCTTTTTCAGAGAAATAATCGGGTAAAAAACAGTGTTGAAAATCTGGAATCCAAGGTAAACATTTTATGTTTGTTATTTTTGGTATATAAGAATGACTTAAAATGTCTATTTTATATTTTTTTAGCACTACACTGAGAAGCAAGTTTTCAGCAAAATATTTATTTACTATTCGATAAACTAAATTAAAAAAACCTGAATCATTTAGTAATTTAGTTTTTACAATTTTAAACTTATTAAATGATTTCAACTCATTAATATCAGTGTTGACTCCTGTAAAAACAAAAACAGAATCTGTATTAGAATCTAAATCTTGATTAAGTTGTGAAAACAAGCTTAAATAATAGTTTTTACCCCCGACCCAATCATTAGATGGTGTATATATAAATGCAAAATTAGCCATTATCGCTCACTTTTAAACCAGTTAACATATTCATCAATTCCATCATCTATTGAAATTGAGTTTTTAATAGGAGATAGAGAAATATCAGCTATATACCCGATTGGATCACCAATTTTGGGTTCTCCAGAAAAATGTAACTTATCTAAATCAGAAAAATGAGGAACCAGTTTGGTTAATAACTCTTGAATTGTTATGCCGACTCCAGAACCGCAATTATAAATAGGTACTGAGCTATTTGATAATTGTATCAAACTGTATAGCATAGAAACCAAATCATATACACTCACAAAATCACGGACTTCTTGGCCTGTTCCAAAAAAAGACGCTTCACCGTGTTTCATTTTCTCACATGCATCCCACAATATTTGTTTCTTTAAGCCTGGACCATAAACTGAAAAAACTCTAATAATTGAAGCTGAAATACCATAAATAGAAGCATAGAAATTAACTAGATTTTCAGCCAAAAAATTATTATATCCATATGCTGAAATTGGTTTCAAATCAGAATTAATACTAATCGGTAACTTAAAACAATTACCATATACAGCAGCAGAAGAAAGTTGAATGAATTTAGCTAGGGGTTTACAGCATCGAATATACTCTAATACCTCTGCGGTACAACAAGTCGTTTTGTAAAAGTCCTTTAATGGCTCATCATGGGATGATTGAACATTCCCTCCACCAGCACAATTAATTATAGCTAAAATATTAACTTCGTTATTAATTTTAGAATATAAAATATCTTTAGATATTATAGAGTTAAAATGAACTAAGCGATTATCAGATTGCCGCACGTCTCCTCTACCAATAGATATAACATTCAATTGTGTATACTTTAATATGTAGTCGATAAGATGGCTACCAATAAACCCTGCCCCACCTAATATTAGTATTGTTTTTGTATTCAATTTATTATCCTAAATCACACTCAAGACTTTTTATTATAATTGCAGGATTCCCTCCAACAATAGTAAAAGGTTCTACATTTTTTGTTACAACAGATCCAGCAGCAACAATTGCACCTTTACCGATGGTAACACCTTTTAAAATAGTAGCATTCATTCCAATCCATACATCATCACAAATAATGATTGGTTTGCTATTCACCATTCCCCAATCTTTATTTTTTATTAAATCGCCATAAGTAAAGTCGATTAATTGCTGATCTATGTCTTGTCTTCTTTCTCTATAATTTATTGAATGCGAGTCATGATCATAAATGATAACATTCCAAGCGATGGTTACATAGTCTCCAATAACAACAGAAGTCCTTGATATTATTTGAGTTCCGGCATTGATAAAACATTTATTCCCTATTTTTATCTGTCCCTGATTCGACTCAAATATTAACCGGCATGCTAATATATTTTTTTCACCAATGATTATACTATGTTTATCGCTAGGCTGTCTTACATCAATGCAAAATTGCTTTTGTAATATTGAGCTTGCATTGTAATCCACAATTTCTGAGTATTTTTTTACATTATTATATGGATTGTAAAAAAGTCTATTTATTATTTTTTTAATCAACATAACTGACCTTCAATATTTTTGGTACAACAACATTGTACAAAATAGCAGCGAATAATACTAAGCAAGTTGTAGCTACGGTGTATGACATAACACCAAAATTTAAATTTAGTAAAATCAAAAAAATGGGATAAATAAGAAAAATTGAAGTTATTGAAACCAACATTTGCAACCTAAGCTCATTGGTAGCATTTAATACTACAGCCCCACAATATGCTACAGCTTGTAAAATTGTTAAGATTGCAATGCTCCACAACAAGTTTGTATCGACAACAAGTAAATTATTTAAAGTTAGAATTTCTAACAATAATTCAAATTTAAAAGCTACAACAAGTACGCCGAAACTAAATATAATAGCTATAAAAGATATTTTCCTATACAAATTTTGGCAAAGTTTTAAATCACCATTAAAATATGCTTTTGTTATTTCAGGCCATAACACTGCAATAGTCATATTAAATATAGATAAACCCGCCAAAAAAACTTTGTTATACACATCATATAAAGCCACATCTGCTGAACTAAAATAATTATAGATTAATATATTTCCAAGGTTGAATGAAACCAATGAAGACATTTGGATTACAAAAAAACGAATTGCTAACTTGAAGCTATCTTCTTTAATTATAGCCAAAGGTGAAACTAAATTGATTCTCAATGAAAAATCACATTTTATTTTGAACACTATTAACTGTAACATTTGTGGTATAATGTTGGCTAAAACAAAAATAAGCGACAATATATAGAGGTATTTATTCTCAACTAAATAAATATAAGAAACAGAAAGTAATATCCAGATAAAAACTCGCAGAGCATCAATTATAGCATTAATTCCCACTAACCTTAATCCTTGAATACCGAAGCCAAATAAACTTAGGGGGAATAAAAGACAGAGGGGTATATATAAGAGTATAACTGCAGATTGATTTTCTATTGAAGAATTATTTAATAGGATAAATACAAAAAAACAGCATACTAAGAATAAAGAAACATACAGATACAAACTTATAGCCAGAGAATAAGCTTTAATTATTTTATCTTTATTACCTTCAGCTACAATATTTTTAAAGCTATTGCCTAAACCAAAATCAAAAAATAGTAACCAAGCTGCTATCGAAGAGAGAGTTACCCATGTACCATAACTTTCAAGCCCTAACCCCTTTAATAATATAGGAATAAATAAAAAACTCGCAATAAGAGAGCTTACTTTTGATAAGAATGCTAATATCAAATTAATTTTAATACTATTATAAAAAACACTCACTTATAAAATAACCTTATCGAAACCTTTAAGATATTTATTATACCCACAAGGTAGTTATTATTGATCAGCATCCGTATGAATTTCACTTTCATATTTAAACTATTCTTGTTTTTTTTCATAGTCGCCAGGCTACTACATATATTCAAATACATTATTTCATCTCGAAATTTAACTGGGATAATATTGTCAATTTCATGATCTGAAGCTAGATTAATAATTGAGTTAACCCATACATCCAGATCAATAAACCATTTTTCTGTTGCATTTGTGGTATTAGTAAAACTGCCATCCCAAACTCTGTAACCCGAGATAACTTCTTTACCCAAATAACAATTTCCCAATAAAAAAAACTTATGTAAAAAATCTGAATCAGCTGCAGTGATTTGCATTTTAGTATTAAAAAAACCTAAATTCTGCGCAAATTCGCGACGAACACAAATAGAAGGCATTCTAAATGGAATACTATAAGGATATTTTTTAAATAGTTCCCCAGGTTTAAAAATTTCATAATCAAGGTTAGTAAATTCGTTTCTTGAAATAATTTTATAATCACCATCAACTATGTTTACTCCCCATGCATATAGATCTAAATCGGGGTATTCCGACAATGCTTTCGCTACTATGTCAAAAGCATTATCATTATAGATGTCATCATCTGAAGTTATGAATATATAATCAGTATCTGCCATTTTTGCTGCAGCATTCCAATTATCAAACATTGGAATAGTCTTATCTTGCTTTATAACTCTAATGCGATCTGTGTCTAAATCAAGTTCTGTACCATTATTACTAATCTCAATTTTTATTGGTGATGGAATTGTTGAAATTAAAGTTTTGAGATCTTGTTCTCTATTATAAGTAGGAATACAAACAGTAACCAGTTTTAAATCACTCATTAAAGCGATCCTTATTTTTTCTTTCGTCTGAAACAGAATTATGAATAGATCTAATTCCAGAAACTAGCTCTTTCTCAGCTAACCAGTTAGGAAAAGCATTGCTAGCTAAAGGTTCCATTACCTCTCTGGATCTATAATTTTTTGCTCCCCAATTAATTGGAATAATAATATTTAATTCCGTTTCTATTAACTTTACTAAATCTTTTAATGAATGTTGATCTTTATTAATTAAGTTATATCTTTTGAGTGTCCCAGATACTGGTAGTTTAGATATAGCCTGGTCTATTGCAGAGCATACATCATCAATATGAGTTAAATTGATCTTTTGGTCACCAGCGCTCATATCTATAGGCTTGTTTTCAACACCTGATGTAATCAAAAGTTTAATTAACTTCATGCGTTGATCTAATTCTCCATATGTATCATTCAATCTTAAAGAAATTGATGAGAAATTTTCTGCATCACAGTAATAAGCTATTAAATCTTCAAATGCTTGTTTAGTTGCTGCATATAAATTCACAGGCCGCCGAGTTTCACCTTTGAAACCTTGCCATGCTGTACCTATATTTACAATTTGATTAGCACCAGAAAGACGCATCGCTTCTAGAAGATTCAATCCATACTGAATGTTTGAATTAACCAATGTATCTATATCATCTGGTTTATGTTCTGCTGTGTAATAAGCTGCGGTGTGAATAACGATGGTTTGTTTATTAATTACCTCTTTGAGAGACTCAATAGTTCCATCATACTCAACTATGTTACACATATGGGAAATTAGTTTGTCTTGATTACCTCTTGAACGAATAACGGCGGTAACTTGATGTCCTTTACCCACAAAATATTTAACTAAATTGGATCCTAGAAAACCATTAGCCCCTGTTATCAAGTACTTACTCATAGTAAAATTCACTTTTAAAATCGTTTAATATTTGTAAGTTTGCATCTCTTTCTGAAATAATCAATTCATTAGGAACTATCGGTAAATTGATTCCCGTCGAAAAGAACTCAATGCCGCTATCAGCTCGTGGATCATAACTACAGTCTGTCTTATAAATCATTAAAGAATCATCTTGTAAACTTAAAAAACCGTGAGCGATACCAATAGGTAGATAAAGGATCATTCCGTTTTTTTCATTTAACTCTACAGATAAATTATGACCGAATGTTGGTGATCCAATTCGTATATCAACAAAGAAATCTAATACAGCACCTTTCGGGCAATACACCAATTTATTATGCGCTGAAGGTGGTGATTGAAAATGAAGTCCCCGAAGAACATTCTTTTTTGATATTGAATAGAACTCTTCTTTTAATTTTAAATCAATTCCATATTCGCGCAGTGTATCATCGTGAAAGGTTTTGATAAATGTACCACGAGCATCAGAAAATATTTTCGGAATAATTTGATAACAACCTGGTATGTCTAATTCTGTAATAATCATACTAATAAAGGCAAGCTTCAGAGCGAGCCTTCCTCACGTTATATTAAAAACTCAATCCAAAAAACTCTTCAAACTTCTGAATAACAAAATCTAAATGTTCTTTAGACAACCCAGGATACACCCCGATCCAAAATGTATGGTTCATTATAATGTCTGTATTGGATAGTTCACCTACAACACGATATTCTACATTCTCAAAGTATGGCTGACGCGTTAAGTTACCTGCGAATAATAGACGTGTGCCAATTTTGTATTGATCCATAAATTTCAGTAAATCTACACGGTCAATACCACTTTCTGGCTTTATGGTTATAGGAAAACCAAACCATGATGGATCAGATTTTTCGGTAGCCTCTGGAAGAATAATAAACTCTTCACAGCTAGAAAGCCCATTTTTAAGATAAATAAAGTTTACTTTGCGCTGTTCAACAAATTCCTCAACACTGTCCATTTGTGCAAGTCCACAAGCTGCCTGCATATCAGTGATTTTTAGATTATAGCCAAGATGAGAATAGGTATATTTATGGTCATATCCCTGCGGCAAAGTTCCTAACTGCTGGTCGAAACGCTTTCCACAAGTGTCATCACATCCAGGAGCACAATAGCAATCACGGCCCCAATCGCGGAATGATTCAATTAACTTCCGTAACTCTTTACTTTTAGTAAATACAGCACCACCTTCGCCCATAGTGATATGGTGAGCGGGATAAAAGCTAACAGTGGCTATGTCACCAAATTGGCCAACCATCTTACCTTCATAGGTGGAACCTAACGCATCACAACAATCTTCTATTAACCAAAGGTTATACTTATCGGCTACCCGACGGGCTTCTGTTAAGTCAAATGTATTCCCTAGAGTATGGGCTATCATAATAGCTTTTGTTTTATCAGTAACGGCTGCTTCAATCATTTCAGGTTTAATTTGATATGTTGGAATATCAACATCAACAAATACTGGTACTAAGCCATTTTGAATTGTAGGATTAACGGTAGTAGGAAAGCCTGCTGCAACAGTTATAACTTCATCGCCAGGTTTAAGCTGACGATCACCTAAAGTCGGTGATGTTAGTGCTGATAAAGCTAGTAAATTTGCAGAAGAACCTGATGAAGTAGTTAACACATAAGGAACGCCAAGGTATTCACCTAGACGTTTTTCAAAAGCATCATTGAAACGACCTGTGGTTAACCACCCGTCCAATGAAGCTTCGACCATCATTTTAAGCTCATTTGCACCTATCACCTTCCCAGCAGGTGGTACAACAGTTTCACCTGCAATAAACATTTTAGGTGTATATTCTATTGAAGCGTATTGCTCTACTAAGTCTGCAATTTGCTTTCTTATTAACTCTTTTGACATTTTATTTTCCTACTCTTGCTGCAATGTATTCTCTAATTTCAAAAATTGTATGCTGTTTTATATTTTCACCGCCAAGCCAGGTTTTCTGCCACTTAACAATACGCTCTAAAGTTTCTTCAAGTCCCCATATTGGTTGCCAATCCAATTTCATTTTGGCTTTAGAACAATCCAATTTTAGGTAATGTGCTTCATGAGGATGCTCACCATCAGATAAATACCAACTGGCATTTCCGCCCCATTGTTGAGCTAATTTGTCAACAAGCCACTGAACAGGTTGGGCATCTTCATCTCTTGGGCCGAAATTCCATCCCTGAGCAAATTCAGGTCCATGCTCATATAAATGTTCAGCCACAGTAATATAGCCTGATAACGGTTCTAATACATGCTGCCAAGGGCGAATTGCATGAGGGCTACGAATCTCTACCGGTTTCCCCGCAGAGAAAGCTTGTAACATATCGGGAATAAGTCGGTCTGCAGCCCAATCACCACCGCCAATTACATTACCAGCACGTACTGAAGCTAGAGCACAGCCATGAAGATGGTATTTGTCTGCGTTAAAGAATGATTGTCTATAGGATGATGCGACTAATTCGGCACAGCCTTTACTGTTGCTATAGGGATCATATCCACCCATAGCTTCATCTTCTCTATATCCCCATACCCACTCACGGTTTTCGTAACATTTATCACTGGTGATATTAACAACGGCCTTAACACAACCAATTTGTCTAATAGCTTCTAATAGGTAAACTGTACCCATTACATTAGTAGAATACGTTTCTATTGGGTCATCATAGGATTGGCGCACTAATGGTTGAGCAGCCATATGAAAAACGATTTCAGGTTTAAAGTTTTGTATACTTTCTCTAAGGTGTAAAAAATCACGAATATCACCTTCTTCTGACACCATTTTCTCTGCAACATTTGCTTCTTCAAATAAGCTTGGTGTTGTCGGCGCTGCTAATGCATATCCTTTAACAACTGCGCCCATTTCTTGCAACCATAGTGATAGCCAACTGCCTTTAAACCCAGTATGACCGGTCACAAAAACCTTTTTACCTTGCCAAAAATTTGGATTCATCGTTTACTCCCAAATTTTCCAAGGTGCTTTGCCTGATTCCCAAAGATTTTCAAGATGTAATTTATCACGTAGTGTATCCATTGGTTGCCAAAAACCATTATGTTCATAGGCCATTAGTTCATTATCTTCTGCTAATGTTTTTAAAGGTTCTTGTTCCCACGTACAACTATCACCATCAATATATTTGAGCACTTCAGGAGATAGGACAAAAAAACCACCATTAATCATTGCTCCGTCACCACGCGGTTTTTCTTGAAAGCTATTAACTTTCCCCGCTGTAATGTCTAATGCTCCGAAACGCCCTGGAGGGAATGTTGCTGTTAAAGTTGCTTTTTTTCCATGGCTTCGATGAAAAGCAACACTTTCAGTAATGTTCACATCTGAAACACCATCACCATATGTAAAACAAAATTCTTTCTCGTCTTTTAGATATTCACCAACACGACCTAAACGTCCGCCAGTCATAGAGTTATCACCAGTATCAACTAAAGTCACAGTCCATGGTTCTGCTCGTCGATGATGCACCTTCATTTCGTTTTCTTTCATATCAAAGGTCACGTCTGACATATGTAAAAAATAATTAGCAAAGTACTCTTTAATAACGTAACCCTTATAGCCACAACAGATAATGAAATCATTAATACCATGTGCGGAATACATTTTCATTATATGCCACAAAATTGGCTTACCACCAATTTCAACCATAGGTTTAGGTCTTAGTGCTGTTTCTTCACTTAAACGAGTTCCTAAACCACCAGCTAAAATAACT
>TARA_R110002033_G_scaffold134632_1_pt1 | contig 14625 bp, 16 predicted proteins | sample TARA_R110002033 | Tara Oceans TARA_R110002033 (sample SAMEA4397051) | marine metagenome | biome: Polar Biome; feature: [SRF] surface water layer (ENVO:00010504); material: water (ENVO:00002006), including particulate matter (ENVO:01000060) such as... | depth 5 m
ACAAACCCATTTATAGTGGGTAAAACTTTTGATGAGTATATGGAATTTCTCTCTATGCAAATAAAGGATTTTGGAGATAAAGAAGTAGATTCAAAAAATGTAGATGATATATATAAATCCTTAGAGGATATGGGATGGATAAAAGTAGTTAGTGCTTTTATACTTTCAGTTATGTCAGCTAATACAGCTATATCTTAAAATAATAATGAGAAATAACTTGTTTACTTGTATTGATTATAAGTATATTAAGCCACTTCAAAAGGAGAGAATATGCCAAAGATAGGATTTAAATATCCCGATGGAACTAAAGTCTCGCTAAATGATGTAAGAGAGAGGAAAGTAGATATAGAGAAAATGGGAGTTGCTCTCCCTACTCTACTTCATATGTCAGAGCAGAGAGATTCAAATAGAAAGCCATCTACAACAGAGTTATTAATAGGAACTTGCCAAGCATATCTACAGAGAACTGTAGATTATTATGAGAATCCTCAAGACAATGCATTCTCATTAGCAGGTACTATACATCATTCAAAGCTAGAAGACTTTGCAGTCTCTGGAATGGAAGCTGAGTTAAAATTAGAATACAAAGGGATAACTGGTATTCTAGATTTGTATGACAAAGAGACGAGAACGCTTATAGACTACAAAAATACTGGCTCGTATAAAGCATCTCAGATATTAGGTATACAATCATCTGAGAAATTAAGCGAGACAGAAGTGTATAAGAAAAATGGTAGGTGGGGTAAAGCAGGTACTCCAAAGAAAATAAAAGTGTTCTATCAAGATAAGGGTACTGCAAACTTTGGAGATTGGCTATGGCAATTAAATTTCTATAGATTGATGCTAGAGAAGAGTGGAAACCCTGTTGATAAAATGTGTATACAAATGACAATAAGAGATGGAGGTATTATGGTTGCTACATCAAGAGGTGTATATAAGAATATATATCTTGTTGATGTTCCATTTATAAATAATGAAGTCTTAGAGGAGAGATTCCTAGATAAAAAAGAGAAACTATTAAAAAGTCTAGAGAATAAAGAGATGCCTAGTATGTGTAGTGCAGAGGAAACTTGGAATGGAAATAAATGTAAAAATTACTGTACTGTTAGAGACTTTTGTCCGTATATTAGAGCGTAAGAAAAACAGAAAGGAGAACAATGAGTACAAAAGAAACAACAAAAATAATGATGTTAGAGTATAGAATAATGCAACTAGAAATAGCCATTAGCAACCTAATGAAGGTTGTCGCATTTCCAGAGGATAGACTTGAGAAGTTTAAGTCTACGATGGAAGGTGCTATTAAAATGACTGAATCAGATGATAAAATTCTAGAACTAATAGGTAAAGAAAACAAAGGAGCAGAAGCGTGAGTGAATCAATAGTAGAAGTAGAGTCTAGCGTTATGATAACAGAGCATCATAAAAAAGTCTCCAATGTAGACACACCTAAATTCTTTATTAAGAGTAAGAATGGTGCTGACTATGTTGAGTATAGTTATATGAGAGACGTTGCAGATAAATACTTTCCAGGATGGAGTTGGACTATTATAAAATCAGAAGTGCTAGGTAGTGAGGCTTATGTAGTCCACGGAAGGCTAAAATGGTTTGATAACGGAATATGGAGAGAGGGAGACTCAGTTGCGGCTCATAGAGTGCAATCAAAAAGAGACAAAAGTGGATTCGTAGATATCGGTAACGATATAAAAGCTGCGAATACAGACTGTATTAAGAAAGCATTTAATATGTTTCTCAATATAGCTGATGATGTCTATAGAAACAGAGTAGAAGATATATCACTAACTAAAGAAGATATATCTGAATTACTAAAAGAGATGGATGGTCTAAGCGAAGAATGGTATTCTAAGATAGAAGGCTCTATTAATAGAGGAGAAATACAGAAGCCAGATATGACTAAGGTTATCCGTAGAATAAACACACTAAAACAAAAGGAGAATGAATAATATGGATATTTTTGGAGACACAAAAGGAGAGGCTACATACGACCCATCTTTAGATGAGAATAAGTTTGTAGTTGTACCAGAAGGAGACTACGAGGCACACGCTCATAGTTTAGAACTAAAAGAGAATGTGACAGTTAGAGGTAAATTCCTATCTGATATATTTGTTCCTGTTTTTAAGATAGCTAGTGGAGAGTTTAAGAATAGGAAAGTAAAGTCAAAAGGATTCTTTAGATTTAAGAATCCCGATAAGGAGAAGTTCCCTAATCTATCAGATAACTCTGGTAGCAATAAAGGATATATGTCGCTAGTCCAATCATTAGGAGTAGAGACATCTTCGGAGGAGAAAGATGGAAAAACCATATTCAAATTGCCATTTCTAGAACAGTCTCACATAGAAGGTAAACCTGTTATCATTAGGATTGAACACGATAGTTGGACTAATAATAATGGAGAGGATGTAATCACTCCTAAAGCTACTAGTGTATATAAGTGGGAGTCTGGGAAAGCAGTAGTAGACGATTCGAACTTACCATTCTAATGAAGTTAACTAATAAAGAATACAACTTAATAGTTGATTCTCTTAAAACACGTTACTCATTGTCTGGTAAAGCCAAAGATGGAGAAGAGATAAAGAACATCATTAGTAGATTGGAGAAAGAATACAGTCGATTGGCTAAGGAGAATATAGATAATGGAATGACATCTAAAGAGGAGGAAATATATCCAAGTAGACTAGACTCAGAATATGGAGGAGATTCAGTTGAGCCCAGCTAAATGGATAGAAATAGAAGAGGCTTTTGATAATAAATTTGGTTGGGATGATGCATTAAGTGAGATGTGCCGAATCAAAAGAGAGACTGTTGGTATAAAAACAATAACTGCTCTATCATTATCAGAAGAATATAAGTTAATACAAGCCCTAAGACATTATTACAAAGTTAATGGAGATGTCTTAGATAAACGAAAAGGAAAACCAAATGACAAAAACAACAACAAAAACAAAAAAAACAAAGTCTAAGTTAGAGAGATTAAGAACTTGGCTATTAGCAGGTAAGTCTATAAACCCAGTTACGGCTATGAAGGCTTTCGGGACTCTAAGGTTAGCTGCTCTTATATTTATCCTAAGAAGAGAAGGATTGAATATAGTAAGCAATACTCGTAGAGGTTATGCTACCTATAAACTAGAGACAGACTCTTAGAGGGTTAACAAAAAAAAGGCTATGAACCGAGAAGGTTGTGTGGGTTCGCTACCCACCATAGTCTCTATGGGCGTGCACCTTTTTTAACTTAATAACCAATATGTTTATTGTTACATTTAAGTGTACTGAAAGTGTTTAACAGGTTTGGCGACTCGCCCATTTAATTTAAAAAACAAAAAGGAGTAAAATCAATATGAAGAATACTAGCGACGAAGTAATAGAGCTAACTACAAATATAGCTAATGAGTTAGTAGATGCATACAGCACTAGTGATGTTATAGATGAGATGGCTCATCTAATTAGACTAGCTTATGAAAGAGAGAGAGAAGACGAGGCTATGATAGCAATAAAGGAAGAGTACTTTGACTTTGTTCATTTTGGTCTTGATGAGAGCAAGGATTAGTTTATGGCAAGTCCGAGTAAAGCAAAAGGAAATCGCTTTGAAAAAGAGTGTGTTAAGAAAGCAGAAGAGAAGAATCTTAAATCTAAGAGAGCGTGGGGTTCAGACGGAAGGTCATTAGGTCTTAGTGAGAAGGTTGATTTAGTAATAGAGGACTATACAGTTCAATGTAAAGTAAGAAAAAGGATAGCAAAATGGATAAAACCAGAGTTAGAGGGGAAACATATACAGGTGGTGAAAGAGGACAGGGGGGAGATATATGCGATAGTGAGACTAGAGTTGTTTCTAGATTTAGTAGCGAATACCAAGAAATAACTGATTTAAAAGAAATTAATAGTCGCTATGACTATCATACAAAAGGTATACATCCTAAAGATATGGCTATGATGGATACTCTTAGGAATTATTTTAGCGACGATTGGTTTGATGAGGGTTTTTACTTACGAGGTCACTTAATAAAGAGTGCTAGGTATGAAAACGATAGACTGAGAGGAACTAGCTACCAGCCTATGAGGTGTGAAAAATGCAAAAGACCATTTCAGAGCACTAGGTTTAATAGAAGTGTCAAATTTGAGTATATTAGTAAATCTTTATTCGTTAATATACCACTAATAAAAGGCATTTGTGGTGACTGCGAGTAAAGACAAAGAGTCTTGCCCCTATTGTAATCGACTTATGAAAGTCATAGATTATACTGGGGGTATAGAGACTCTTACCTTGTCTAGGTCTAAATCTACTATTAAAAGCATACAGTCAGTTGTTAAGGAAATCCACGTTTATTCAGAGGTATCTAAATCTCAGTATTATATGCTACTAAATGAGACTCAAAATATACCAGGTAGTATAATAAGAGATGCTATAACTAATTTTATAGAGAAAAAACAACCAGAGAGAGGTCGTGGAGTACATTATCTTATGGCAATTATAAAAGGAGATGTAACGAGAATAGAATTAACAGATAAATATGAAAAGAAAAGTCTTGACAGACTTCCACCATTGAAGGAGTGATATGGAAACAGATTTAGAAAACAAATTATTAGGGTGCGTATTCCTAGATAATAAACAATTATCTGTAATAAAACCTTGGGTTAGTGAAGTAGAATTCTTTTACTCTGATTTTAATAGAAGAGTATGGAATTGTATGATTAGATTAGATAGTGAGGATAATGATATAGACCAAGTAATCGTTGCTTCTACTATGAAAAAAGTATCTACCGATAAATTAGTAGGCTATACTTTAACTTCATATAGCGAAGATGTAGCTGCACCATCTAAAGCAGAGAGTTACGCTAAGATACTACATAGCGAATACTTACGAAGAAAACTTAGGATACAGGTTCAAAAGATAGAGCAGTATACAGGAGATGACAACAAGGATACTAATGCTTTGCTTGAAGAGGCTCATACAAACATAGGAAACATAATAAAACTTCAGCCTAGTAAGAAATTTAGTCTATCTGAACTATTAGAGAATACGGAGAAATCTATATTTGAGCAAACTACTCTAGTGCAAACAGGTATAAACAAACTAGATAGCGTTGTTTCTGGTATGACTAGAGGAGAAATAACTATAATTGCAGGTAGACCTGGAAACGCTAAGACTACAGTAGCAGCTAATATAGCTAGGAATTTAGTTCATCAAGGTAAGACTGTAGTTATGTTTAACAGAGAGATGCCTAACGTAGAGATGATGAAAAAGTTTATGGCTATGGAGTCTGCACAACTTATGTATAGAAACCTTAGGCATAGTGCTGATATAAGTGGAGAAGAAGTTAAGAGAGTACTGGAAAATATAAAAAAGATGTACGAAGATAGGCTATTTATGTTTGACAACATAAGAGATTTAGAAAGTTCTTTCAGAGAAGTTAAAGCAATAAATCCAGATGTAGTAATTGATGACCATATAGGTTTGATAGAATATCCATCTAATGATTATAGAGACTTGAGATTAAAGATAGGAGATACGACTAGAAAATATAAATGGCTAGCAAAATCTCAAGAGATGTGTGTTATACTTGTCTCTCAAATGAATAGGAATATGGAACACAGAAACGATAGAACACCTAGATTATCTGACTTAGCTGAATCTGGCAATCTAGAACAAGATGCAGAGACAGTAGTATTTAGTCATTATCCTTGGGTTTCTAGATATGGAGACGATGGCAATAGTCAATGCTATTTACAGTTAATAATAGCTAAAAATAGATATGGAACAACTAATTCTATAAATGTAGGCTATGAAGGAGACTCCTGCAAAATACACGATACAGAAGACTTAGCCTTGCAAGCCACTCAGAATAAGGGGGGAGTAATAAAGAAGATGGAGTTGTTTGACGAGTAGGTCTATTTTAATATTCCCTTGCTCCAATTTACAAAAGATTCTATATCCTCTTGTTTCTTCAATCTATTTTTAACTTTTGCTTTAGTTTTCTTAGCTTTTCTTTTTAATATAGATTCAAAGCTAATACTTCTTCCACTTATAGGGTCTTTTCTGTGGGTCTTATTCCAAAGCCTTACTCTAGACATAGCTTTAGAGTATTGATTAGCATCTATAAGTTTGTTAATATCTCTTACTGCAAATCTTTTTCTCCCTTCTAGTCTTTCTTCTTGTTGACCAACTGTCTCAAATCTTTGACTAGCTAGCCTGGGTACAGTACCTAAAACCTTTCCTAATCTAGCAGGGACTCTGTGGATAAAGTCAACTCCAAATTTAGAAGCGTCTTGTTCTACTGCTTGCATAAATTTAGTTACATTCTCTACATCACTCCAGAAAGCAGGAAGAGCTAAGAACTTAGCAGTCCTTGTTGGGCTACCAGTAACGTCTACTACAGAGTTAAGAATATCTCCCATCATTCCTAAACTCCCAACAGCAGATAAGTTATTAATTAATCCTTCTAAATCTTCGGGAAGCTCCATACCTGATTCAGGGTCGTATATTTCTTTACCACTTATAAGTTCTTTAAAAAGCTGTTTAGCAGTAATGGTTAGAGAACCACCTGCCACTCCAGCAAGACCTAATCTAAGGAGAGATGTTACATTACCCTTTTTTAAATCAGCTCTTAATACTTTATCTATTAACTTGCTTTGGTTTAAACCAAATCTTTTAAACTGAAAGAACACTTGCGTTTGAGGATTGTTATAAATTACAGGGTCTTTTAATATATCTCTTTGTAGCTGAGTCTCTCTAGCAAATTTATTAACTCCTCTCATTAACATATCGTCTGATATTTTCTTTCCTTTTCCTAATTTAAACTGTAAGTTATCAAACTGCTTGTAATTTATTCCCAAACCATCTAGTTTATTTTGTGCCCATTTCTTTCTTAGATTAACTGTACTAGAATTAGCTATCTTGTATAAGTCTTTTATAAAAATTCTACCTGCAGCTGCGGCTGTCCATTGGTTTACTTTATTCATACCAGTAAAACCAGATTTCCTAGATAAAAAATCTGCAATTTTAGAGCTAGTAGAACCTGCAGGTGCAGCATTACCAACAAATTCAGTTAACATATTCCATTCAACTGCTCCAGATTTTTTAAGAAATTCTATTACTTTAGGGTCTCTTAATGAATTCAATCCTTTAAAGTATCTGTAATACCCTGCATCGAGTATACTAGAAATCAAAGACTGAGAGAAATTAGAAATCTGAGCAGTACCTAAAGCTATTTTTGTTGAAGATTGAAAAGCCATAAAATCTTCTATTCTCTTTTTTGCTTTAGGAGAAAAATTCATAGTAGGGTCTCTATGTATTGTTCCATCTAAATGAGAATGTATATTTCTTATTTTAGAAGCATCACTAGAATTACCTCTAGATTCTAAATCTTTTAATATATCTTTAAGTTTCTCGCCTCTCAATCCAAATGTTTTTGTTTGAGCCATACGATTTGAAGCTCCATATATATATCTAGTAAATATTTTTCTGTAATCTGTTTCATAAAATTCAGGAGGAAATTTAGCTACTTTAGATTTTTCTAAATTACCGAATGTTTTAAAGAGGTCACTAAATGAAGCGTTACTTATTTTAGAGAAAGCTCGTAAATTTTCAAATCCACTACCACCTAGCTTGAGACCTATTCCCATATTCATATCCAAGGCTTTTCTAGTTTCAGCACTCATATCTGCTTTTTTTATTATGTTTTCTATTCTCTGTGCTTCTTTTGGATTTTGTTTTATAAATTTTTTAACATTAGGAATTTTGTCAAATAAACTGTATGATTCTCTAATTTTTGAAGCTAATTTTAAAGTGTCGTTAAATATAATCTGAGCAAAATCAGGTCTTAAAAAATCTGAAACATAATTTTCTTTAAATGGTGCTACCTCAACTCCCATTTTTCTAGCTTCTTTATATATGCTTTTTGTTATTTGGTTTAGTTCCGGTTCTAATCCAGCTCTAACTCTACTAGTGAGGTCTTCGTAATATTCATTAATCCCTTTTTTACCTGGACTGTACTTTACATCTGTTTGATTTCCATCTAAAAACCTTCTCTCGTCTTTTAATATTTTTTTCATCTCTCCTTTGCCTGGAGACAACCTAACTTGCATAGCTTTAGAAAGATATTTATTATTAATACTGGTAGCTGCATCTACCATATTCTGTACTTCTAATGCCCATTGCCTACTTCTTGTATCTTTGCTTAGATTATCTACTGAGCCTTTATAAAATCCAGATAGGAATTTAACAACAGGTTTGGGTAAATGATGTTCAATAAAATTTTTATCAGGTATGGCAATAGTTTTAATACCAGTCTTTTGTAATTCTTTTGCATATTTAGGTAATAAAGAATCCCTAATTAACTTTTCTTTATAATCAAATAACTCAGATTCTTTTTTATTTTTTAATGAAACCCTGCCAGATTTAATTTTATTTTCGTTTAAAATAGAGTCAACATCTTTCTTATGTTTTCTGTATAATCTCTCTGCTACTTTCCTGCTAGTTTTACCTACACCTGTGCCAAATGTTTTTGCAATTATTTGTTTGGCTATTTCTCTCGCTGCAGGGTTATTTATCTTTTTACCTTTAGGAGCAATTTCTTTTGACTCTCCAAAAAATCCAGCTCTTCTAAGTTGAACAGCATCTTCAGACATACCAATCTCTTTCTCTAAATTTTTTATTTCATTCTCTCTAGCTGACCTTATATTTCCTTTATTAACGTCTTCTCTAGTATATCTTTGTAAATCTGATTTTCTAGTATATCTTTGGTGAAACTTATTTCTATCTAAATAAATACTTTTTGAAATATCAGATTTATCAGAAATTAAATACCTATTGCCATCTCTTTTTAATATATTAACTTCTGAATATAGTCCAGTCGCTTTAAGAGATTTCCAAGTCTCTCTTATCATAGCTCCTTGTCTCATGGATTCAATGTCTACTTTTGCTTTCTTCTTAGATTGTGTCTTTGATAGTGGAGTCATAACTACTCTACTTTGGTCTTGGAATAACCTAGAAAAACTTTTTGCAGTTATTGATTGAGCTCCTTTAAGACCTAACAAGATTCCTGCAGTATGAGCATAATCTTGAGGGCTAGGTAAATTTCCTTCTAATATAGGAGCAGCTGTTCCTAGAGTTGCTACTTCTCCAGCAATTTTTACAGCAGAGCTATAATTTTTTGCTTGTAATATACCTCCAGTTACTCCAGAAGCAGAACCTACAGTGATACCTTTTAAAGTATCAATACCTACTTTACCATAGTCAACTTCTCCAGTATCTATTTTTTGCTGCAATGCACTTCCGAGCCCACTATAGCCACCAAAAACAGTTCCACCAACAGCAACTCTATCGGCTACAGCTTTAGTAACTGCTTGTTTAGCTATCTTACTTGGAACTAAAGATTTAATAAGAGGTCTCAATATAGTTTTACCAATAGTACCACCAACTTTACCAAGTGCACCACCTCCTAAAAAATCAATAGGCATAAGCAATCCAACTGCACTAGAAGCTATATCTGCTATTACTCCAGGTTCATATCTAGACATATCAAATCTTTTCTTACCGCTCATAAGCTCATCTGCCATTCCTGTCAAAGACCTATTGTAACCTTCCCTAATAAATCTAGGTAAACTACCTAAAAGAGAAGACTCTCTAGGGGTATTTGGTTGTTGAGGTTCTGGTATGTAAGAAGACGAAGGTTCAAACTTAGTAGTTTTATTCAGTCTTTTTAAATTATCTTGATAAATTTGATATGCGTTTTTGCCCATAGTTATTTTATTTATTATTGTTCATTAAGAATAGATTGGTAACTACTTATATCTCTAATATAAGCTTGGTTAAACTTTTCATATTGCCTTTGTGCAACTGGACTTAGTAATTTAAAAGCAGCAATTTCTTTTTTAGGCATACTTACGTAAACTTCTTTAAGATGTTCAAGCATTTTTATTTTTTCACTAGGAGGGAAATTGGGATTATTGATAACATCTCTAGCTTTATTTAAAATTTTTGATTTATTATCAAAATCTTTTTTCTGTTTAGACCACATTTTTCTAGTATAAAGTTTGCCTCTTAATCTATTGAATTCTAAAGAATTTTCAGCAAGATTATTTTTTGCGTTAGCTTTTGTATCTTCATCTAATAAAGTTACTCCTGTAGAATCAGATTTTAAAATATTAAAATTATCTTGTAAATCTTTGTCTACAGCCCTAACTGTATCATACTCAGAAATTTCAAAGTTTGTTACAGGAACAAATTTTCTTCTTTTGCTTCCCTTTTTATCTATTAAAAGACCAGGAATAGAACTTGAATATTTACTTAAAGATGAATCAGGTATTTTATCAGGAATTTTTGTTTCAATTTTATTTTCAATAGATTTTATATCCATATCTGAAGGTGAATAAGGGGGTAGTAATCCTTCTGCTCCAACACCTTTTTTTCTGTTAATTGATTTTTCCTTAGTAGTTAAATTTCCACCAGCGATATCTACTGTATTTTCACCAGGCATAATAACAAGGTCGTCAATTAGTTTTGACGCATAATCTTTTGAGCTGTTAAATCTAGATACTGCCAAATCAATTAATGGTTTAGGGTTAGTTGTAATTGCTTCCTCAACAAGACCAGGAACAGTAAACAGTTCATTTACGCCTCCTGCTATATATTCTGGTGCTAACTTTGCAGCTTCGAATAGAGCAGATAAACCTTTAGGGATGATACTAAGAGTACTACCAAGCTTCTCAATTTCTGTTGGTGGTATTAGAGCTTCTTTTTCAGCTGCTATTCTATTATCTTCTATTTCAGCTAAAGATACTCTATTGGCTTCTTCCTGTAGTTTTAAATCTAAGTCTTCCTTTGAAATAAAATTATTATTTTCATCTATTGTTATATTTCCATTTTTTAGACCTACAAAGGCTTCTTGTGGAGTCAGCCCATATCTATCAGATTCATTTATAAATTCTTCCCTAGTATACATATTCATGTTTTCATCTTCACCAATTAAATTTGAAGTGATATCACCAACTGAATATTCTTCTTGTTGGCTTCCTGCATATTCTTGAGCTTCTTGTTTTATATCATTAATATTTTGCATAATAGTTTTTCTATCATTTTCATCTGCCATACTTAAACTATCATTTAAAGAAGATATTTGTTCAAAATAACTTTTTATTTGTTCCTCGTCTAATAATTTTCTTTTATCTCTATTAGCTTTTGTATCCTGAGGAAAAACTTCGTCAATAAGCATTTTAGAAAGTTTATTTGATACTTCTGTGTTTCCGTTTATGTCCATTTTGGCAAGCATAGAAGCCTTATTTCTTTTAGAATTAGCGCCAGGACTATCATCAAATTCGCTAATGCCAAACATGTTTCCGTATAATGAAACTTTATTTTCAAAATCAGCTTTCTTTCCTTTGTTTGATACATTTAAACCATCAATATAATCTAAAGTTAAATCATTATCTGAACTATAATTACTTAAAATTTCTCTTCGTGTTTCAAAATCTGATGGATTTATTTCAGCCAAAACCTTATCTAAATTTTGAATTTCATCAGAACCTTGTTGTCTGTTTTTATCGTATCTAGCTTTCGCCATAGCTTTAACGTCAAGTGCATTCTGTCTCTTTAAAGTATACTCAGATTCTTTTTTTGAACGTTCATTCTGTTCTATTAATAAATTATTCCTAAACTCATCTTGAGATTCTTTTTGAGCTAATTCTCTTTGAGCTAAACCATATTCAGCATTTAATCTTTGTTGAGATTCATAAGCGCCTGTAAGGCTATTAACTATATCAGAAATATTACTCGTAGTCCTGTCATAACTATCTATAGCATAGTTAGGTAAGTTTACATTTGTTTGATATCTTTTTGTATTTCTACGAGCCATAATTTTTCCCTTTTTTAAATTAATTCCTGTTATTGTCTTTAGTTTTGAAAACTAGAGCCTAGTCCAATATCGTAATCACTTCTGCCTTCTCCGACAGCAGCTGATTCCTCTTCTACAAAGCTAGTACCATTCCAATATTCAACTGAACCTGTAGTTGGGTTTGTTCTAGACTCACCAAGTTCAAATTCTGAAAACGCATCAGATTGACTGCTTGTATTACTTGTGCTATTTCTTTCTAAATCAGGTAATATGTCTGAGAAAAAATCTCCAGCTTCTCTTTTTAAGGATTCTAGTTCATTAAATTCTGATTTTTGAGCACCTAACATAGCATCTTGAACTCCACTAAACATACCTCTTTGAGCAGAACCGTAATCTATAAGACCCCTGCTTCCTCCTCCGCTACCTCCAAAGCCTCCTGCTCCAGAAATTTGACTGTTTGTAGGGGTTTGCATAAATTGACTTTGAGCTCCAGACATAATGTTAGAAACGTTTGCACGACCTTGTTGTTGAGCCAGCTCTAATCCGTAAGTGCTAAAATCAGGCATCATATCTTCAAATTCTGACATATCATATTTACTTAAATCAATGTTTGGAAGTAATGATTGTAAATCCATTGTGCCAGCTGAATCTTCATCTATAAAATTGATATTGCTATTGTTGTTTTGTTCGGGATTAATATTAATCAATCCACTTCCTCTTGCAGCTTGATTAGTTCCTCCACCTGAACCAAAATTATCTCTTTCATCTTCATCTTCGTAAAATCCACCATGTCCATATATATGTGCCATTAGTAACCTCCTTTCATCATAGTCCCTCTGTCACCAAAATTTCCAATTTCATATTTATAAGGATTTGCATTTTTAAGAAATTGGTTTATGCTATTAGTTATTCCTATAGTGTTACCGTTTTGAGTATTAACACCCGAAAAATCTATAGCAGGATTTTCTGCTGTCTGGTTTGGAAAAATACTTGGAGCTACAGCATTTAATCCTAGTCCTAAAATACCTCCAGGGCTTTGATATGCTGGCATTTCGACTTGAGGGACTGGGACAATTTGGCTAGTTAAACCAGTTCCTTCAACAAGAGATGATTTATTTCCAAAAACGGCTGACAAATCATCTATTTTAGAAATTTGATTAGGGTCTCCCTCAAAAGGAATTACCCTTTCTGGACTGAAAGATTCCATATTATTTTGTCTTAAAAATCCCGTTGGTGAAGGAGCGTTTAAATTAAGTGAATCTGCACCAGGTGAATCCAAACGTCTACTTAAACCTGAATTGCCTTCACCAAGCATGCCAGCTCCAAAGTTCCCTTCTTGAAAATCACTCATTTTAACTCCGTCTTTATTAAGAGTTAAGTTTCTACTTAGTACTGAATCATTTACATTAGAACCGTAAAAAGTATTTTCGGGCGATTCACCACCTAAAGAGAGTCTTCGAGCAGGGTCTAAATCCATTGGTAATTCAGATACTTCTGGTGTAGCTGGGAATCCAGCTAATTGTTCTGCACTTACAGGTTTCCTAAACAAAGCTCCTATATCTTCACGACTAGTCATATTACCGCTAGTAGGGTCTGCAGTTAATCTATCTTTAGTGATTCCACCTAAGTCTTTTAACAAGCTTCCAGCTCCAGATTTAACTCCTCCTAAAATAGCTCCTTGGTTTATAGAATCTCTTAACATTTTATTTTCTTCGTCTCGCTGTTCGGTCAAAGAAGATACTTGTCCTCGGTCAAATCTCATTGCTTTAGAACCTCTCCCAAGAGCGGACATGACATCGGCATCTATGTTTCTATCTTTAACACTTCTAGCTCCATAGTCTGCTCCTATTTTTTTACCTAACCCAGTACCTACGCCTTTGACAGCTGCAGCCACAAGAGGAGACATTCCTCCAGTTAGTAAACCAGCTCCAATACCAGCTATAGTACCACCTATGCCTCCAAACAAACCAGCTCTTCCGCCTTTTTTTCGCCTATTCCTAGCTACTTGGCTTTGTGCTTTTTGCAAGGCTCTACCTACATTTACTCTCTCTCCCTGCATACGAAGCCTAGCTTCCATTGGTGATAATGCCATTATATACTCCTTTTAATTATATTAATATTTCTGTTTTCCATACTGATGTTATGTAATAATCTATTGTGGTACTACCATCAAGGTCTGCATCTGATGTGAGTGATATAGATAATTTTTCTCCAGCAATAACAGTTGGAGAATTGTTAAAATCGGATTCATTGACTTGCAATAAAGTATTACTAACTAATGTTGTATCATATGTAAAAGTTGCTACTTCAGAAACTGTAGTTGAACCATTAGCTTGTTTTTTAATTGTAAAAGTTAATTCAGAACCATCCTCGTCTACAACTTCAGGTCTAAATATAATTTTTTTTAATGTCATTTTATAAGGAACTAAAAACGAAGTAGAGCTTTCGTTCATGCTACTATTTTCAACAGTTCCATTCATAGGTAAAAAATGCTCATTAGTATCTAAATTATCTTGAAAATTATGATTAAAAAATTTATAGTCTGTAAACTTCCTAGTGAATTTTAATTCATCCGCTGTTAACGTCTTGTCTACAAATTGGTTACCATCTGAAGACAAATTAACTCTATGTAATACATTGTTTTTTTTAGTTACTAATGCCAAAGGTTTATTTGAATCTTGAGATAAGATTACTTCTCCATCTGCCATACCAGCAACAGAAGAAACTTTCTTAGCTGAAAGCAAATCTTGCTTAGTATTCATTAATCCTCTTAAATATCTA
>TARA_R110002033_G_scaffold165931_1_pt1 | contig 14623 bp, 8 predicted proteins | sample TARA_R110002033 | Tara Oceans TARA_R110002033 (sample SAMEA4397051) | marine metagenome | biome: Polar Biome; feature: [SRF] surface water layer (ENVO:00010504); material: water (ENVO:00002006), including particulate matter (ENVO:01000060) such as... | depth 5 m
ATTGTTATTGAACATAACTGCAAATGTGCGCATATATATCACCTCACATAAGTATGCGCACAATGTATATTATGTTAAATAGAGTGTTTATGTAAGGTAATCAAATACTGTTTTGTGTGGTTTCTAATACCAAATGACTTTTGTCTCACTTCGTGGATCTGGCCTTTTAGTATTTAGAATCATATGGTTATATTGGTACGAACGATTTTTTTGCACTATTACGGTGCAACAACCTAATCAGAGCGCTTTTTGTTGTCAATTTTTACCACCTGACTTTTTAAAATCCTGTGGTATGTTTTTTGTCGTTAGACCTACTTTATAAAGCCTGGTGTCTAGTAACTCCAATCTTCATATGCCAATGGCAAGCTGTTTAATAAGTTTCGTCTTTCTCTCCAATTAGGAAGATGCTTATCCATAATCCCTTTGAAGCGTTCATTATGATGACGCTCAATTAAATGCACCAATTCATGGACCAGAATAAACTCTATGCATTCCACGGGTTTTTTGGCTAACTCCAAATTAATCCACAGGCTTTTAGCTTCAATGTTGCAGCTGCCCCATTTGGTTTTCATTTTCTTAATGCCGACTGATGTCGATTCAACATTCAGCCTCTGTTACCAATAAGGTAGCAACTTGGTAATAGTCTTTTGTACTTGCTGACGGTATAAACCATTTAACAACTTCAATCGATTATCTGCAGTTGTATTATCAGCTACTTGTAACTCAATGATGCTATTACCTTTAATAGATACTTTGTGTTTACCCGAGGTTTTCACAATATCGAGGCGGTGTTGTTTGCCCCATAGATAATGGCTTTCGCCACTCACCATTTCACGAATAGATTGTCGACGCTGCGCCTCAAAATCAGCTTGCTGTTTCTTAATCCAGGCCAATTTATTAATCACCGCAAGACGAACGGCTTGTTCACTGGCACCCATAGGCACAGACATTCTTACTCGTCCATAGGGTGGCAATACGCTTAAATGCAAATTTTTAATCGGCTTACGATTGACTTGCACTTCAATGCCACCTATCTGAATGACCTCACTAGACGACATTAATAATATTCCTTTTGCGCCTTAATAAGTGCCATTACCGTTTCTATATCTACATCATAACCAGCTGTTTCTTGCCTAACCGCATTAGCGATTTCTCGTTCCTTAAATCTATCGCCTAACCATTCTGCTTTTTTGGTCTCGCGCACAGCTGTATCGATTTTGGCAGTAAGCGTTTCATCATTGCCAAAATTATCATAAAGCGCCTGTTTCGCAGCGGAATCAACCGTGCTTGGATAGGTTGAACTTCTGTTATTACTTGGGTTAACCACTTTTTTGGCTAATTCACGAATTTGCTCCAAGTACTCTTGATAATTAAGGGCTTTTTCACGTCGCTGCTTAATTATTTCATCAAGTAATGCTGACATTTGTTCAAAATATTTTGGGTTAACCGGGTTTTCATCAACAATGGTTTTACGAACGTTATTCTCAATAGCTTCTGCCATTGCTTCACCATCATTGCGTAAATCTTCAGGTAAAGCGCCTAGCCCCGCACCATTATTGTTAACAACCAAATCAATGAGGCCCAGCTCTTCAAAATCCATTAACAATTCGCTGTCATCCACTCGGATGTACATGTCTAATAGCTGACGCATTGCAGGCTCAAACCGCTTCATTTCAAGTAAATCACCACTGGCCAGTTTTACTTCGTCGCGCACTTTCTCATAGTAAATGACTTCTTGTTTAATCTTCTCGGCATTCTCAACCGAATACCCTGCTTGTTGCATTTCATTGGCTAGGTTTGCATAAGCCCTTAATAACTTGGCGACAGCTTGATACAGCGTTAAACGCAGCGCCTCTTTTTCGCTTCGCTCGTCTACATCCGTTGGTTCAACACCGGATTCACCACAAAAGTAATGGATAAAATCTCTAGTATTACATGGCGCTTTTACGGGTTCACATAATGCGCGTACGGTTTCTAATGCAGTATCTAAGTCTTCGCGGGCTTGTACTAAACGGTCTTTCAACAGCCACGCTACATCGGCTTCGTCGTATCCATCAAATGCTTCTGCGGTATAGTCTTTAATCGCTTTATCGAGTGAACGGAATAAGTCTTTATAATCGATAATATAACCATATTCTTTATCTTCACCGTCTAGTCGGTTAACCCGACAAATGGCCTGAAACAAATTGTGATCAGCCATATTTTTATCGATGTAGAGATAAGTCGCTGATCGCGCATCGAAACCCGTTAGTAATTTATCGACAACAATCAACAAGCGCATTTGTCCAGGTTCTTTAATAAAGCGCTGTTTAACTGATATTTCAAACTCATCGACTCGTTTGGCGGCTTCATCTTCACTTTGCTCAAAGTAATCGGCTAGCATCTTGCGATAAGTTTCATATTTAAATATCTTTTCAGTTCGCCCCTCACCAGATTCTTCACCTTTTATGGTGCTCGCACTTGGCAAGTAGCTGGTCACAATGGCACATTTACCCGCTAAGTCCGTCTTGCTAAAAAGGTCGTACACCACACAAGCCTGATGAACACTGGCGCAAACCAACATGGCATTACCTCTACCAGAAAGTAAGGCTGGTTTGATCTCCATATCCATTAAAATATCGCTAACTATTTGTTCTAGGCGCGACTTACTCGACAGCACCTTTTGCATGGTGCCCCACTTTTGCTTGAGCTGCATGCCTGCCAGGTTTGAAATGCCTTTTGTTTTAGCTTCAAACCATTGGTCTACTTTTTTAGGCGAGGTTAAATGCTGGTCAATGTCTCTCGCTTCGTAGCGTAAATCCAAAACCACACCGTCACTTACTGCTTCATTAAATTTGTAGGTATGAATATAAGAGCCGAAAACTTCTAAAGATTTCTTCTTATCTTTTTTCATCAGCGGTGTACCGGTAAAAACGATAAACATGGCCTGTGGAAGAATCGCTTTCATCGCGGTATGTAACTTGCCAGACTGAGTTCGATGACATTCATCAACAAACACAAACAAATTACCTTTGGCACTAAAATCACCCGTTACACATTCTGTTATCGCATCGATAAAGTCTGTTGCTGCAGCATCATCATTTTCATAGTCAATAAGCTCAACGTTTCGGCCAAACTTATGAACCAAAGAACATAATAGCCAAGGGTTGGGATTATTGAGTTTGAGTACCAAGTCTTGACCACTTTTAGTTCGGTAGATTTCTTCATCAACACCAGAAAAGACTTTTTCGATTTGTTCATCCAACTCTGTGCGGTCATTAACAATCAATACCCTAGAATCTTTTACATTTTCACGTATCCACTTTGCAAGCCACACCATGGTTAGGCTTTTGCCAGAACCTTGAGTGTGCCAAATAATCCCGCCTTGTTTATTGTTCGTCAGCGAAACTACATGCTTTTTAGCTGCTTGAATGCCAAAGAATTGATTGTGGCGATAGGTCTTTTTAACGCCAGCATCAAACACGATAAAGTCATGGATCAACTCAAGAAAACGTTGTTTAACGCACAGCTGTGCTAAGTGAGTATCGAGAATGGTTTTGGTTTCTATATGATCCCGAGGAAGCGCATTCACACCTGGTGTCTCTTTCCATTCTAAATAATATTTCTCAGTGGTCTCTATGGTGCCGTAACGCAGACCTTGGGTATCATTACCCGCCATCACCAACTGCATAGTGGTAAAAAATTTCGAATAAAAGCCTTTTTCTGATTATCCATATTTTGACGGATACCTTCACCCACAGACACAGACGAGCGCTTTAACTCAATCACCCCAAGGGCAATGCCATTGACGTAAATGACAAGATCAGGCCGTTTCTTTAGTTCGCCTTTTACCGTCACTTCTTCGGCAATAGCAAAATCATTGGCCTCTGGGTTTTGCCAATCAATTAACCACACCGTTTGATTTTGCTCACCAGCGCCCTCTTTCTCTTTAACCCCATAACGCAGTAAGCGGTACACCTCTTTATTGGCATCAAACAGTTTTTTACCTTCACCCAGCGCCGTGGCAATATCTAACTTACGTAATGCGCGCTTAATAAGGGGTTCAGATATGCCTCTGTCTTGCAGCCAATTAGCTAGAATATGGCTTTCGACATTGCGATTATCTTGTCTGTCCTTCCAATCGCCTAAATAGCGATAACCCAATTGGTGTTGAAAAAAATCAACCACACGGTTTTGGGTGGCACGTTCCTTTTGGCCGACATTACTCATAATACATCCTTTTAATGCCTTTCAATCAAGCAAGTGCTAAATGGTAAACTGTTTATTTTACAACATATTAGCTATATCGCACTGGTGTCGCATCTACCTAATTGACGACCCAGTCAAGCAACGATCAAGCAAATTAACACCAGTGTGGAACATAACGCATGGCTATAGTGCCGGCTTCTGCGTCGTAGGGTTTAACAAGCCCAGCATTAACGGCATCTTTAATCACACGGCTGACCATGGCACTGTTTTTACTCTCTATGCCAAATCGCTCTCTAATGAGGCATTATTCATATGCTCACGATTAACATAGCGTAAACAGCAGTGTTGGTAGCAGGTTCTAATACGATCTTCTTTATCCATTTCAGCAAACGCCTTGTGGCCAAACAACACAGTGCGAGTATGCCTGTCAGTCACTTCAAAAATCGGTGCCGGTAATTGGTACAACTCGGTTTGAAAAATCACTTTATCAATGCCTGTGCCGCGCTCTTCACAAATATTAATACGGCGCATAAATGAGGCCAGCATTTCGTTACGGCTTTGCGGAGGTGAGTCAATAAATCGGTCTGCATCCACTAGAGGAACGCCGGGATTGGTTATTTCCATCCTGCTATCAAACAGCTCTATCATTGGCCCTGTGCCCGTGATTGAAAAATCCTGATGGATAATGGCATTGGCTACCAACTCATGAATAGCAAGCTCAGATTAGGTTTTTTAGCACATTAATCAAGTTGTTATCTTGTGAGGCTATTGGGCTTTCACTCATTATCAGCCCCTTGTAATGCTTTACTTAAAATCCCTTTTAGCTGATTACGCAGGGCTTGAATATCCGCTTGTTGCTTGGCGTAATCGCTCGTGTATCAATGGCTGTCATCACTCAACCTATTCTGCTTAACCCGATAATCTCAACTGCCCTTCACGTGCTAATGTCTTCAGTAATGGCACTAATCCCATGAACACTAACCGCCGTGTTGACATTGCGGGCAGCACCAATGCCCTAATGACTCTGCCAATGTTGTTTCTTTTGCTGCTTGTGTGGTCAACAGCTCACGGATTTGAATTAACTTATTACTCCGACAACTGTTGGCTAAAAAACCAAAGTGCCGAGGTATCCAACTACGGTTTCGGCCTAGTACAAACAGGGTTTGCTGTAGACACACCAAGCCTTTTTCATCAGGATATCCACATTAGGGATAGTCAGTTCACGTTGACGCAGTACCGCCTACATCTTGGCTTTAAATACGGTTGATACTGCTTTTACAGGAAATAAATAGTCTGATTTGACACCACACCATTGGCATTGGCATTGTAAGTTTTTGCGGCTCATGCCGAATTCACTTAACGTCAACCACACCGCTTCAAACAGGGCGCTGTAGAGCTGTTTTTCCTGCTCGTCCCTTTGGTTTTTAAAGCTGCACTTAGTGTCAGCTGGTAAAGAAATGTTTGAGTTTTTGGCTAAATGCGCCTTTGCGTGGACAAATGCCGCCGTAGTAGCAGAAGAAACCGCAGACGTGACTAGCCCAAACAAAGCCCCGCAAACTGGGGGCTGTTAATATGACGTGGCCGCGCCAGAGGCTTGCGCCAATTTTTGCACTCACACAGCGCCCCGCCGAATCTGATAAAACCGCCATAGGTAACGCGACATTGATTAGAGTTGGGCGTATGGCAAGAGATGCAGACAGAAAAATGATTGCGAGAGAACTGGACATAGATCATCGAATCTTAACGAGTTTATTGCAGTTAGATTTTGTTGAGCGCAACATGGCGACCAATGAAGTCAGGCGCGGAAATTTGACTAAGCGAAAAATTGAAAAAGTAGAAACACTAGCCTAGTCAGCGGGTTACTGTCTATAATGGCTCTTTCAATAATTCAGCCTAAAACTCATAAGGATTGAGATGATAGATTTTTTAAAAACTTTTTTAAGACATCAAAATGATAAAATGAAAACACCATTCTTTAGTGCCTTTATTGCGGCAGCACTGTTCTTTTATTGGGATGTCTTGTATTACATTTTTAATTCTGAGCAAGATGTTTTAGTAAAAATTGAAACAGCAAAAGCTATGTCTGATAGCAAAAGCGTGTTCTTTCTATTAGTTATGGTATCTGGTTTATTGGTTGTTCCAATATTCATTAATTTTGTAATTCAAATTTTGACGGATGGTCTCGATAACAAAAGGAAAACAAATTTATTAACCAATGAGAAAAAACAAGGACAGCTGCTTTACGATACAGCAATGAATAAGGCGAGGGCTGAACAAGCTCCTCAAATTATTCAAGAAGAGACTAAATATAAAATTGAGTCGGTATTGAAAAAAAATGCAGAGCTTGAAAAACATACTGCCACTCAACAAGAAGTTATCGAACACCAGTCTAAGGCACTTGAGCAAGGAGATGCTCAAACTGCAATTATGTCCAAGGAAGCTGTCAATCATATGGGAAAAGTGAGGGGGTTAGAGGCTGAAAACACTAAGTTAGAACGTCAAATGGAGGAGTTAGAGGTCATAAACGCTAATTTAGATATTGAATTGAATGAGTTGGATAAGTACAAATCTGAATATGCTATTCTTGATAATCATGTCAAAGAGTTACGCTCTGAAAATGCTACCCTTAAAGAATTTATAGAAGAGGTGCGCCCATTAATAGGTATTTCTGAAAATGAGTCAAATGCCGAACTAAAGAATCTCAATTCAGATAGTTTGAGTGCACAGAGATATATGACTGAAAACTTAATGCCAAAATATATGAACAAAGATTTTTCTCAAAGTATGGTGCGAAAATATGGGGATGAAAATTTAGGAATTTTTGATAATAATGGTAATTATCCTCTCGCTACTGAACAGGAAAAAATTAAACCTATTGTCGACCAACTAACAAAAATTAAACTTGCAACTGATGGCCTGTCGAAAGTTAAACCTACTGTCGAACAGCTAACGAACATTAAACTTGCGACTGATGGTTTGTCGAAAGTTAAACCTACTCTCGACCAACTAACGAGAATTAAATTAGCAACCGATGGGCGATAGGTACCCGTTAACGGGTACGCTTTCCCTCAGCTCAAAATCCCCGTATACCTATAAGCGAAATCGCTAACGCCGTGAGGCAATACAGCCCCAAGGGGAATTCCATGCTTAAAAAATACCTTTCTATACTCGGCATTAGTTCGTTAACGGTTTATGCCGCTAACCGTATCCCTCCAATCCGCCGTGTGATTGGCTAATATTGCCCTCCCCTTCACCCAACAAGGTCAGGACTCTTAAGTTTTGATTTCGCAGCTCAATACTCGGCCTATGTCCCCTGTCAACGCTTAACTCGACAACTTACGATGCAAAGCCCATGACTCGGGGTCTTAGCTGCCTGCTAGGCATTACCAAGGAGAGGACTTTCACCTCCAATCTTCTACCGATTTATCTCGGCGCACTGGGTGTCCTGACTTTCAATTCGCAAAACTTCTGCCACTCGCCATCCTGCGTCTCGCGCACAAAACCAAACATATTCACAGGGTAGAGCGCCAACTCGTTTGCTTTATCTGAGATACATACTCTAAGAAATTGTCTCGTTTACTTGATGCATTAGTGGTGATAAATTGATTAGCAAGGCTTCTTTTATTAAATTTATTTGCTCGTCATTAAATTCACGGTGCAACACATTATTCAACAACTCTTCCTGCCTTGGTTGGCCAAAAGCAAGCCGATAATGAACGAGCACTTTTAATGCATTCTCAAGTTTAGCAACCTCCTTACTCATCGGCATCATAGGTACATAGCGCTCAATGGTTGAGTCACCGTCGGGATAGTGCCAGTAAGGAACTAAGTCACTTTGTCGCCCTATCTTCGTTTCACTATCAGCAGTTTTAAATAGCTCGCCCCACGGATCACTAGATGCAGTAAGAGTTTGATGGCCATATGCTTGAGCTATTCGATTTCGGACGACAAGCGATTTGTAACGATTAACTCGCCCTTCGCGTTGCTCGATGTCGATAGGGTTGCTTGGCAGATTCCAGTGCACGATCTGCCTGCAATACCAATGAAAATCCAGCCCTTCTTGACCAATAGATGTGGAATTCAACATGAAGGGCCTAAAAGGTGAGTTAAAGGCATCACGTACATCGCTAATACGACTTAGTCCATCCTCATTAGTTAGAGCTTGATTACCCAAGGGGACGGCATAGTGACAGCGCAGGCTATGTCGAGCTGTTTGTTTCTTATTGCCTGACGTTTTACTACTGTCCTTTAGCTTGTCTTCTTCAAACTGACAATTAATTCGTGTTGGACTAAATCCCAACACACTGGCAAGCTTATTGGTCGCTATATCAAACCCAAGCTCAGCGAGCATGTGCCCGTACTCATCGACCACAGCCTGAAAATCACCTTCCGCGCAGTAGCGGGCAACAGCACTAAAGTATTTCCTTTTTCCATAAAGCGCATGAAGAATAGCTTCAGATTCTGCTCTATTAAAAAGCGAGACAGCCGCTATGGCGGCTTTAGTGGATGCTTGTAAAATATTTTGTTCGCCAGCTTCTGGCCATAGCCTTTTCCAGCTACGCGCAATGCAAACTGCAGGTCCCGCGACTGATAAATAAGCAAGATACTCAGGCAGATCTGCTGGCATAGGGCCTAACTTTAAATCATGGCCCATGTCTAAATAACGGATTATTTCTACGCCCTGGGCGCTGTCAGAATGGACACTACCTTCATTTGGAAGTTTCTCAAGCCATGTTTTTAATACGCCATCAAATCCATTTTCGCGATCAAGTAACATGGGAGCAAGGGCATACCATCGATCTCCGCTACTTCGACCTTCAGTATCAGCAAAAACAGCCAGCGTTTTTAATTGTTCTGTAAAGTACTGGCATTGAGCCTTTAAGATAGACTCCAGCGATTGTTGCTTAGATTTTTCTACATAGTTGAGATCAAATTTAATTAAGGTCTGAGCAGGATAAATTAACGACCAGCCCGATAAACTCCCCGACTGATCAAATTTGATCCTTGGTGAGTGAGTCCGATAATAATCGCGATCAGCCTTTCTAGTTTGCATTGCAAGTCGACGCTCAGCCTCGTATGAAATTAGTCCACTTAATGCACGAGGAACCACAGCCCAAGATGAAAACAGCAGTGTTTTACTAAACTGTTCTTGGCCTTTAAAACAACCCTGTAATGAGTAATGCGTTAACGATGGCGGCACCCATAGCAGCTGCTCATTTTTCGTACTAAATAAGCGCTCTGTGAGCGCTTTAATTTTGGCATGTGGTGCATCGCTAAGTTTAAGGCTGTAGTCCGAGATGGCTTTTCTTGACAACCAAGCAGCAGAAGACCCTCTGAGCGCTTTTCTAACAATTGGATCTTGTCCGTGATGATCTAATTGTTTTTTAAATTGATAGCCGCTTAAAAAAGATAAGGCCCAAGGCGTCGCCTTATAAAACTCCATCAACTGGCCCCGATAGTGCCCTTTGCTGATTTCTTGCAATGCTGTACCAACAGTATCCATTGCCTTAAAAGCATGAATATCTTTTACCGAAAAACTATGATTACAAACTCCCTTGATCGTTGTAAAAACAGCCTCATAGCCATCGCTAACTTGGCTCCGTTCCGTGCGGCAAATCAAGGGTTGCAGGCATAGTTCAATGGCTAGTTTATGACTATGATCTAATTCGTTTAAGTTTGTTTTATCGTCTTTTAGCGAGAGTATTTGGCATTGCATTACTTCACGATGCCCTTGGTATTGATCTAGCAATTCTTTATTGGACTTGCTAATAAAGTTGAGTAAATAATTTAACTCGTTCGCATGGGCGTCGCCATTTTCATCATCGTGGCTTTGGCTGTAGGCTTTAAAAGGTGTTGCGGATAGCAGGAGTACCTTACTATTTTTATCTTGCTTAGAACTAAATACTTGTTGCGCAACAATTGACTCTTCGCTCTCGGATTCAGTATTTAAAAGCCCTTTAAAACGTTGAAATTCATCCAGAATAAATAGATCCGCACTAATATTTTCAGAACACGCGCGCGCCATCAAAACACGTAAACAGGCTCTTATTCTGCGTGGATAGGTGGGTTCTAAATATCCTTCAAAGATACCAACCAAGACTTCAACCCAGTTAGCATTACCTTCAATGTCACAATGCAGCACATCTTTTTCACTGATGCGCTCTTGGAGTAAACGATGGAAAGCACTGGAAATATTGGGTTCTAGCTGTTTATTTTTTTTGTAGTCATCATGACGTTGATCCCAGTCTTTCTGGTCTTGGATGCCACCCTGCCAAAAACGCCGCAGATTCTCTTCATAATTGACCAATTGCGGTTGTGTCAGCAATGCACACAATATAATCAAGCGCTCGCTCCAATCCCCATCGCCTTGCGTTAAGTTAAATGAAGTGGATGGTGTTAATGAGCAAACTTCGAGCAACTTATTCGGGTCGTCAGTGCGCCCCACATTGACCATTGCCGTAGTAATCAAACGACCATAGGTCGGCTCTTGCACGTATTGTTGTTGATCAACCCCTTTGAATACCGCTAGTTTAACTCTATTTTCTCTTGCTAATGTTTGGTTTGAGCAGATGTAGGTCACACGTAGTGGTCGCGCAAATTGATGCGATCCGGCTTCCTGTAATCGCTTGATGAGTAGCTCTGCAATAACGCCTTTAGCAACAATCGTTTTACCCAAGCCAACTTCATCCGCCACTAGCACCCGCTGGCTATGCTCTGCTTGCTGGTAGCTTTTTAAAATAGACTTAACCGTTGCTAGCTGAAAATCCTTCAAACTAGTAAGGGTGTCTTTAAGCAGTCCAATTGCTTTTTTATGACTCATGGGCATCCCTTTGCAAAATGAGACCATAAATCGGCAAACTCGGAAGGAATTTCCACTTGTGCAATTTTTAGTCTTTCAATCAATTTGCCAATTCGTTCAATAACTTCTGGATGCCGTGATGCCGCCACCATGAGCTGCTCGAAGAGTGGTGAGTCAGATGACATTAATGCGTTTATTGCTGCCTGAGCTTCATTGCCAGTTGGTTCAAAAGCCAGCCACTGAGCTTTACTCGGCTGAGTTTCCAGTAGTAAACGCACGTAATTCAATATTTTTTCAGGGCTATCTACCAAACTTTGCAATAGATGTTGCTGTCGAGCATCGCCACCTTCAATGGTCAGGTCGGCACAAATAACACATCGTTTCGTCTTACTAAACTCACCTCTAGTCATCTGGACTTCAACAATAATAAATGCAGACAGTTGCGCAAGAGTCGCTTTAAACCATTTCAACTCATTAGCAATAAACAACTGCCCAGGCAAGGCCAACTGACTAATTTTAATGGCTGCATCAAGGGGTAATTTGCCTGTATCAAAGGTATGAGACAACGCTAGGTCATAGCCTTCTTCAACGTTTTTTGAAGCATGTAATTTCCAATTAGAAGAGATCAGCTCATGCATCAATTTACGCAATGCCGAAGATAACGCCTCACCATCGTCAAGCTCTATCGGTTCAAACTCATGCTTTACAAATAAATTTTGCTCTAGCCACTGAGCTAAAACTATTTTGGGACTTAGCTGCTGATCATTACTACTCAGTTTTGCCATTACCTCTGTATTTCTTGGATTTGCATCGCCATCACCGAGTGCTGCGCTGGTAGCATTCGCGGAGCCAACAAACCAATCACACACGCGACCGGACTCACGGATAATCAATTTTGCATGTAGATTTTGTGACTGAATATGCTCTTCACCATCACTGAGACCTAAAGTCTCCTCACCATCCACAATCGACTGATTAATTGCGTAGCAGTCCCAATCGCTTAATGCTTCTGGACCAATTGCATTTAATTCTTCAGCTCGACTGCACAAAACCTTGTGGACATCAACATGCTCTCCTGCCAATTGCTTTAAGCCAAAAATGCTACCTTCTTGGCTTTTAATAAATGGGGAAACCACCATTAATGCAGATAACGATTTGCGAGGCGGATCAATAGGGCGACCATAAACAGGCCCCCCGACGAGCAGCTCTAGTTTGTTAAATGGTTTGGGGACTTGCCAGCAAATGTGCGGCAGATCCTTCAAAAGCCGACCACTAGCCTCAAAGTCATTTGCTTGACGAAGAAGATCGCCAAACAGAGTAATCCAGCTTGGCGAATGCGCACTGGCGACGGCATCAGTTCGCTCACCATCTAGACTCAGCGCCAAATCCCAGCTTCGATCAAATGTTAAATTGCGCGACAGAATGAGTAATCGATATTTGATCTTTGGTGACTTCAGCGCCGTGCCCGATTCTTTAAAGCGCAGTAGCCATAATTTTGGATGGAACGAAGAAAACACGCCACCGCTGGGAACAATGGCTTGTAAGCAGGGTTCTAATAATGCGTACAAATGGTTATAGCTACTCGGGCAATGAATGTTGCCCTTTTGATAAAAGACTTTAAGTTTATCTTTGAGTTGAGTCATTGCCTCTAATAGCGCAATTTTTTCGCCTTTTAAATCGCCCTCTAAAGTATTGCTAAAACATAGCGCAATCGGCACTGCGAGTAACGCATTCAAATCTAAGCTATACGTTGTGGCAACTGCCGCATCCAACTCAAACCCATCTGGCGGCGCAAGCTCGGCACCATAATCTAAACGATCATTACGCGAATCAAGCATTCAAACCACCTTCAATATCAGCTAACAGTTTACGGCTCACACCCCAGCGGAAATCCAATCGCCGAATCCCAGCCCAGTTTTCATTGTCCCGTTTTTTATTCAATAGGCTGCGGCTCTGTTTATTCTCTTTAGCCCGTTTTTTCACCAATTCATCGAGCTGCTCGCCTTTGGCATCGCCAGCCATTAATTCACACCAACGTTCAACAAAGCTACGACTAAAGGGGTTAATCCGGCTACCACTCAGGACACTAAACCAGTTGTCCGCGCACTTAGAATGAAAAATATCTAGCCTTTTAACTTCCGCTAACCACACCTGAAACTCACTCTCTAAAGTCTTGACGAGCGTCGTAAATTGATTCGCCTGTGCCAACAAAATATTAAATCGAATATGCGGCCCTTCCATGGCAAGGCTAAATGACTGCGCTTGTATTATTTGCTGTTTGCAACGCTCACTAATCGACTCATGACGGGTTAGTAAACTGGACAACGCATCAAAATCCAGTTCTAAACTCGAAACATCAGTCTTCTCATTGCTACTGATTGGCAATAGCTTGGCCAAACCACCATTACGCAATATTTGCGCTAAAACTGAATGCTCTACTTCTGATGTGGTTGAGATTTTTTCCTTAAGAAATTCAGCCTCTTTCAAACTCAGAGTGATTTTTAAGTTGTCATCGGCCTGCCAGTTCTCAATCTGATCAGGCAACTCTATCCACCGCTTGGCTAAATGAACATCATCGTCATCTTTACCTTCTTGATGGTCTGCGTTTGCAAGATGAGCCATATGTTCGTTTTCGGCCAACGCAGTGCAAAATTCATGCAATGACAATTTGGATTTAACAATGCCAAAAGTTTTTAAGCCATTCCAATAAATACTCGATGGCCGCCGACTCACTCCGCCATTTGCAATACTCTCGGCACCAATAATCCCAGTCTCTGCGTCTGAGTGAATTTTGACCAAGGACTCGGCAAGCAAATGCTCCTGCTGCTCCAACCAGAGTTGCGGAGTTTTGGACTTCTTGGCTTTGCCGTTTTGGATGTCACGCAGTAATCGAGCAATAGTAATAAAATATTTAGCCCGTGTTTGAATGGTGGAAAGGCCTGGAAATAGACGATTAGCAAAAGCGTCACGGATCTGCCCAATACCCAACTCATCCAGTGTAGCTGGCTCATTCAAAGAGGCTAAGACCAACTTGACTTTATTACGTTCATCCGATGAAAAATCGACCCATCCTAATTGACTCATTTTAAAAACCTTCTTTGATCGATAATGTCGTTTTAAAATGCGAGTTTTGCAGCTAGATTGGTCATGGTTTTTTATCGCAATGAGTTGGTGTTAGGTATATCAATATAAGCATTGATTAATAATAGCTTGGTCGATATACCTGTTTATTATTGTATTGAACGAAGCCGCTTTGCGGCATTTACTTTATGAACAGCATCTTATCAACTTAACCATTACAATCAATTAGTAAATACAGTCTGATCAAAATATTCAGGTCTGTTAACGTCCTATTGGATCATGGTAACCCAATAGGACAAACTAGCCGTCAAAACCAAGGTACTGGCATGTGGTAGAACAGGGATACCCTAATGGTACATTGTTGTTATTTATTAATTAGAGATGAACATAGTTTAGTTATTGTCTAACATCCGGCGTGATAATGCAGGTGCATCGAGTTTTATAGGGCCGTCATGCATCGTGAACTCAGATTCAATTTCACCGTCTTCACTTTCATGCTTAATACAAACACTGGTATATGAGTTTAACCAAAGTTTCTTTTTACCTGCGGTGAAA
>TARA_R110002033_G_scaffold13688_2_pt1 | contig 14600 bp, 16 predicted proteins | sample TARA_R110002033 | Tara Oceans TARA_R110002033 (sample SAMEA4397051) | marine metagenome | biome: Polar Biome; feature: [SRF] surface water layer (ENVO:00010504); material: water (ENVO:00002006), including particulate matter (ENVO:01000060) such as... | depth 5 m
ATCCGGTTCTAAAGAATCGGATTTTTTTATATTAATAATATTCAGCAAACACTAAATAAAAGAAGAAACCTTATTTTTGCTACTTAAATCAGTATTTATGAATTTATCCCAAATCAAATTAATTGCTACCGATATGGATGGCACATTACTTAATTCAAATCATGAGGTAAGCAAGTTGTTTTTTGAGTTATTTGAAGAAATAAAGAAACATAATATTCTATTTGTTGCTGCTAGTGGCAGACCCTATTACAGTATTGTTGAGAAATTAAGTGCCATTAAAGATGATATTATAGTGGTTGCAGAAAATGGAGGCATTGTTGCCAAACAAGATACTCTTTTACTTTCAACTCCTATTAAAAAAGATAATCTATCCAAAGTAGAATCAATTGTTGACTCCAATCACCATATTCATCCTGTTTTTTGTACTAAATTAAAAGCCTATTTTAAAAGTGCTTCTAACGGTCATATCAAATTATTATCAGAATATTACCCAACCTTTACTGTCATTGATTCTATTGATGATATTGAAGAAGAAATTATTAAAATAGCTCTCTATCATGATCAAGATTCTGAACAATATATTTATCCGCTTGTTAAAGAACTAGAATCTGATTACAAACTAAAAATATCAGGCAAAAACTGGTTAGACATCTCAGATGATTTAGCAAATAAAGGTCATGCTCTTGAAATGCTTCAAAATATGTATCATATCTCAAAAGAAGAAACCTTAGTGTTTGGCGATTATAATAATGATCTTGAAATGCTAAAACTAGCATCTTATAGTTTTGCGATGGAAAATGCACATCCTAATGTGAAAGAAATTGCAAACTTTGAAACCAAAAGTAATGATGAGTTTGGTGTTGAAATGATTTTAAAACAGCTTATAGAAGCTAAAAATAACTTACTTAGTTAAGTATATTTAGTTACCAAAAGCAGTTACCAATAACTGCCTAGAGCCTCCATAGTTTCTATGCTCGCATAAATAAATACCTTGCCAAATTCCCAAATTCAATTTTCCGTTTGTTATTGGAATTTGTACTGAAGAGCCTAATAAAGAAGACTTAATATGTGCTGGCATATCATCAGAGCCTTCATATGTATGCTTATAATAGGATGCGTTTTCAGGAATCATTTTATTAAAATGACTTTCAAAATCGGTTCTAACTGTATAATCAGCATTTTCATTAATAGTTAAACTTGCAGATGTGTGCTTTATAAACACCTGTAATTGACCTATATTTATGTCACTAATTTCGGGAATTCCCTCAATTATTATATCTGTTATTAAATGAAATCCTCTTGGATATGGCTTTATTTGCAGTTCTTTTTGAAAAAAATTCATGACTCGGTATTATTTCGAATTTGAAGTTAAATTAAATTTTGATAGTAAAACAGAAACTTTTATTTCTATTATTAACACGCAACCTTTTCTAGTTTGTCTCATCTAAGTAACAAAAAGTTATTTTATGAAACAGTATGTTTATGTATTACTTATTCTCTTTAGTGTTACACTAACTAACTGTTCTTTAAACCCCACGATTGATACCAATACCTCACAAATAGTAAAATCCTCTTGGAATTTAGTAAACATAAGTGGTGGTTTTGCTGGTGTAAACGAAAATTTTAATACAGGTGAAATTGTTTGGTCTTTTAATGAAGATAACTCTATTTTAACAGTAACTAATACCAATACAAGTGGTTCTATTGAATATGGCCCCATTTCTGGTACTTACTCATTTTCTGTAACCAATAACGGTTCAAATTTATTTCTTTTTATAGATTCTAATGAATTTGGTAGTTTTACAGTTACTCAAAACCAGTTAATCATAGATCAAAGCATAACAACAAATGGTTCTGCTGCAGATAAATTTATTTATATTTTTGAAAGAAGTTCCATTATTGAATAATTGCATATAAATATGAAAAGCACTCTAAACTCTCTTTTAGTTTTAGGTATTCTTTTAACAACATTCGCATGTTCTAATTCAGACAGTCCAATAGGAAAATGGGAAGACAATATTAAACTTTCTAAAAAAACAGTACAATTTTCAGCTGATAGCAATTCTGTCATTATCACTACCAAAGGTGAATGGTGGTGGATTAATAACGTATCTTTAGATGGAAGTACAACTTTTGATTTTGGAGACATTGATACAACCAAAAGCAATTTTGTTATAGAGGATACAGAGTTTAAGATTGAGAGAAAGAATACCACTGAAATTCATATTGAAATGACAAAAAACCAAACAGATGCAGAAAGAGTTTTAAGAATAGGATTAGAAGCTGGTGATTATTTTGATGGAATTACAATTACTCAAGCTGCAAATTAAAATACAGTTATTTTAAAAAAACCAATCTATGAGAAAATTAATTTTAATTACAGTACTATTTTTTAGCTTCTTCAATTATAATTGCAGTTCTGATGATGCATTGGATAGTGATAAAAATGACTATCTGATATTTGGTCATTTTTACGGAATGTGTATAGGAGATGGTTGTGTGGTAACATATAAACTAACTAACGAAAAACTATATGAAGATATAAATCACAACTATTCAGGAACCGATCTAAATTTTAAAGAATTAGAAAATAATAAATTTGAACAAGTAAAAGACTTGACAGATTATTTTCCTTCTGAGTTATTAAGTGAAAATGAAGATGTTTTTGGATGTCCTGATTGTGCTGATCAGGGTGGTTTATTTATTCAAATTTCACAAGGTGGCGTTATAAAAAGTTGGAGAATTGACCAACAAAAGGAAAATGTTCCTGAATACTTACAAGGCTTTATGGATAAAGTAAATGAAAAAATAGAATTGATTAATAATTAAACTATTTATGTTTTCTGCTTTTTCTTTCTTGCAGCAGGAAATAACACATTATTTAAAATTAATCGATACCCCGGAGAATTGGGATGTAAATCCAGTTCTGTTTTAGCATCCCCTACTCTATGTCTATAATCCTCTGGGTCGTGACCACCATAAAAGGTGAAAAAGCCTTTGCCTTTTATACCATGAATATATTTAGCTTCTCCATTAGATTTGTTTTCCCCAAGAACGAGCACATTAGATTTTATTTCATCTCTAGTAAAAGACGTTGTTTGCCCCATAAATCCTTTTATTAAAGCCGTATGATTTTGGCATAACATGGTTGGAATAGGATCCCATTTTGCAGAAAAATCCATCAAAGAAAAGTAATCTACTGTTCTTGAAATCATCCGTTTTTGAGTCATATCGATAGATGAAAACTCATAAACATTAGGGTCGCGTTCTAATGTAAAATTGGTAAATGCAAACGTTTTATTATAATCTATTTTACTCTGGTAATTAGGATCACTTGCATCACCATCAAACATGGGTTCGCAAATATCAACTCCTTCCGCCGATAAGGCGATATCAAAGCTATCCGTAGCACTGCACATAGCAAACATGAAACCTCCTCCTATAACATAATCTCTTATTTTTAAAGCTACAGCCAATTTCTCTTCAGATACTTTATTATATCCTAATTTATTAGCTAAAGCTTCAGCTTCCTTTTTTTCTTCAATATACCAAGACGCCGTTTTATAGGCTCCATAAAACTTTCCATATTGCCCTGTAAAATCCTCATGATGTAAATGCAACCAATCATACATTAATAGTCCGTCATTTAAAACTTCTTCATCATAAACGGTTTCATACGGAATCTCTGCATAGGTTAAAATCATGGTTACCGCATCATCCCATGGTTTCTTCCCAGAAGGCGAATACACGGCAATTTTAGGTGCCTTCTCTAAAACAACTGCTTCCATATTTTGGCTAGGACTGCTTATTTCCTGTAAAATTTGTTCTGTTTTAGAATCGGAAATCACTTCAAAAGAAACACCTCTAATTTGACATTCCATTTCAATATCCTTAACATCCGGAAGTAAAAATGATCCTCCTCTATAATTTAGTAACCACTTTACTTTCAACTGCTTTTCGAGAACCCAATAGGTTATTCCATAGGCTTTTAAATGATTTGCTTGACTATCAGCATCCATTGGAATAAGAATGTAGGAAGCGTAGGTTTTAACTGAAAGAAATAAAATAATTACAAATACAAGCGTCTTTTTCATAAATTGAAAGGTACTCAAAAAATATGTTGCATTAAATTACTTTAAGGAAAAATTATGTGTTAAAACGGAACATCATTATCATCATCCTCATTAAATGAACTTCCGAAAGCTTGGTCTGGACTTGCTTTAAAGGTATCTGCTTTAAAGGTGTCATCATTTGCTGCTGCATTCATTTTACTATGAAATTCAAAAGGTGAATCAAAATCATCTAAATTATCAAACTTACCTAAATGCCCAATAAACTTTAAACGAATGTTTTCTAGACCTCCATTACGGTGTTTAGCCACAATAAACTCTGCTTGACCTTCTGTAGGAGAGCGTTCATCGTCATCCCACTCATCAATTTTATAATATTCTGGTCGGTAAATAAACGATACAATATCAGCATCTTGCTCAATGGCTCCAGATTCACGTAAATCTGACAGCAATGGTCGTTTACTTCCTCCACGAGTTTCAACAGCACGCGATAACTGAGATAATGCTATAACGGGTACATTAAGTTCTTTAGCTAAAGCCTTTAGATTTCTGGAAATCATCGAGATTTCTTGCTCACGATTTCCTCCATGACTATTTCCTCCAGTCATTAACTGTAAGTAGTCAATCATGATTAATTTTATACCATGTTGTGATGATAAACGTCTGGCCTTTGCCCGTAAATCAAAAATGGAAAGCGACGGCGTATCATCAATAAACAACGGTGCTTTTTCTAAACCTTTTACTTTAACGTTTAGTTGCTCCCATTCATGTTTTTCAAGTTTTCCAGTTCTTAATTTTTCTGAAGACAATCCTGTTTCGCTTGAAATTAAACGAGTGATTAATTGAACCGATGCCATCTCTAACGAGAAAAAAGCAACAGGGATATTCTGATCGACTGCTATATTTCTTGCCATCGATAAGGTTAGCGCTGTTTTCCCCATCCCTGGACGAGCAGCTACAATAATTAAATCGGATGGTTGCCAACCAGATGTTAGCTTGTCTAATTTATTAAACCCCGTTGGAATTCCACTTAAGCCTTCTTTATTCGAAATTTCTTCGATTTTCTTTTTAGCCTGAATGACTAAATCTTGAGCCGTTTCACTAGATTTTTTAATATTACCTTGGGTAACTTCGTATAATTTTGCTTCGGCTTTGTCTAATAAATCAAAAACGTCTTTAGTTTCGTCATAAGAATCCTCTATAATTTCACTTGAAATTTTAATCAAACTACGTTGAATAAATTTCTGTAAAATAATGCGCGCATGAAACTCAATATGTGCTGAAGATGATACTTTTTGTGTTAAAGAAATGAGATAAAAATCACCTCCGGCAAGTTCTAATTTTGAATTTTTCTTTAACTGTGTAGAAACGGTTAATAAGTCAACTGGTTCGCTATTTTCAAACAACTGATATATAGCCTCAAATATGTGCTGATGTGCTTCTTTATAAAACGCATCAGGGCTTAAAATATCAATAACTTCATCTACACCTTTTTTATCAATCATCATTGCCCCAAGAACAACCTCCTCTAAATCAATAGCTTGAGGCGGTATTTTACCTTTTTCAAGACTGATTAAGGTACTTCTATCTACTTTATATCCTTTGATTTGTTTGGGCTGTTCCATAACTACGAAAGTAACTAAAATGAGGGTAGTTTTAAAGAAAAAAAGACATTGGATTATGAACCGTTGATTAACAATCTAACTGTTAATAACTTAAAAAAATTGTCAATAACCATAAAAAAATCTGGAGTAATTAACTCCAGATTTTACTGTACTGTGATTTTAAAAGGGTTATCCTTTGAAGACACCCATTTCCAAATATTTATTCATTCTACTTTCTATCATTTCTTTTGGTGATAAGTTTTTAAGCGACTCGTATGATTTGGATATAGCATCACTTACTGCCTTAAAAGTTTTTTCTCTATCTCTGTGTGCTCCACCTAGTGGTTCTTTTATAACCCCATCAATAACTTTAATTTTCATAGCGTCTTTGGCAGTTAATTTTAAAGCTTCGGCAGCTCGTTCTTTATATTCCCAACTACGCCATAATATCGACGAACAATTTTCTGGAGAAATAACAGAATACCATGAGTTTTCAAGCATTAAAACTTTGTCTCCTACTCCAATACCCAATGCACCTCCAGATGCACCTTCACCAATTATAATAGAAATAATTGGCACTTTTAATCGAGTCATTTCTAATATATTTCTTGCAATAGCCTCTCCTTGACCACGTTCCTCTGCCTCTAAGCCTGGGTAAGCACCAGGTGTATCTATTAAGGTAACAACGGGGATACCGAATTTCTCAGCAGATTTCATTAATCGTAATGCTTTTCTGTAGCCTTCTGGGTTAGCCATACCAAAATTACGATATTGCCTTGTTTTGGTATTATACCCTTTTTGCTGACCAATGAACATATAACTCTGGTCGCCAATTTTACCTAAACCACCTATCATAGCTTTATCATCCTTCACATTTCTATCTCCGTGAAGTTCTAAAAATGTATCTCCACAAATAGCATGAATATGGTCTAACGTATACGGCCTATTAGGATGTCGTGATAGCTGAACACGCTGCCATGGTGATAAATTTTTATAAATATCAATTTTAGCTTGTTTTAGCTTGTTTTCTATCTGCGAGCAGGTTTCAGTAACGTCTACTTCGCTTTCTTCACCAATTAATCTACATTTTTGTAATTGATCTTCTAGCTCTTTTATAGGAAGTTCAAATTCTAAATATTCCATAAGAATTTACAGTTTAAAAAAGATGTTCGGTTTTTTAGTTAGCTTACAAATATAAAAACTTTAATGATGATACGCCCTAAGAATGTTTTCTTTTTAAGATCCTCTTGTTTTTTAATATACCGTTCAGCATTACAGTTATAAGTATCATGGCTGCTCCATAATAAAAAGTGGTACTCATTTTTTCTTTTTCAGGGAAGAGAATAATGGCAATTACAATACCATAAACAGGTTCTAAATTATACGTTAACACAACAGTATAAGGGCTTATGAGTTTCATGACATGAACGGAGGCAATAAAAGCATAGGCTGTACATATTGAAGCCAATATAAATAAGTACTTAAAATCTGAAATACTTAATTTAAAGAACTCTTGAGAGAATCCATCTGTAAACAGCATTATAAATAAAGAAATAAAAATAACACCGCTTATAAATTCATAAAAAGAGATTGTTGTTGCTGAAGCCTTTTGTAGAAATTTACCATTTAGCACCGCAAATAAAGAAGATAAAAAAGCTGAAGTTATCCCTAAAACTATGCCTGTAAGATATTCTATTTCGCTTTTTGTAATCATAAAAATGCCTATAACTACAAATATTCCAAATACAATTTCATACCAAATAATTTTACGTTTAAAGATTATCGGTTCTAAAATTGACGCAAAAAAAGCGCCTGTTGAAAACATAGCTAAAGCAATTGATATGTTTGCCGCATCTATAGCTCCAAAAAATGTAATCCAGTGAAGCGCAATGATACATCCGGCTATAAAAAACTTAAGCGCCAGTTTTGGTGATACTTTTATATTTACCCTAGTTGTTTTTATAAAAGCAAACATTAATATAGAAGCCATTACCATACGAAACCAAACTAAAGGAATAGCAGAAATAGAAATTAATTCGCCTAAAATAGCAGTGAAACCAGCAATAAAAACCAAAAAATGAAGATGCAGGTAATTTCTTAGCTTAGCGTTTTGCATTTCGTAACAGGTAAATGGCTAAAATACCAAAAATCACATTAGGAAACCAAACCGCTATTAGAGGCGGGAAATTAGATTGTTCTGCCATAACTCCGAAGATTTTATCAAAAAACACAAAAACCATAGCAATACATATACCGACTGCAAGATTAACTCCCATACCACCACGCCTTTTTATTGATGATACTGCTACCGCTATAATTGTCAAAATAAAAACAGAAACAGGGAGACTCCATTTTCTAAAAAGCACTAATTGATAGCGGCCAATATTTGAAGAACCTCTTTCTTTTTCTTTTTTAATAAAACTTGTCAACTCACTATATGGCAATATTTCTGCTATATAAATTACAGGAGTTAAATCTTCTACATCAAAAGAAAATAAGGTGTCTTTTTGTTTTTCAATATCTATTATATCGTTATTGACACCTACGGTTCTCTTAACATAGTCTGTTAACTTATACGTTGTATCTTTTTCAACATATTTAATACTTTTTGCGCTAATTTTATACTTTAATTTATTGTTTTCAATGTGCTCTAATGTAAAATTAGTACCTATTTTATTATTTGCATTAAAACTACTTACATAAATAAACTCATTGTCATTTATTTGTCTAAACACGTCACGATCTTCGGTGGTTTTTCTATTAGGATGCAAGTATTTATATTCAAACTCATTAAATCCTTTACTTGCTATAGGAGCCAAATACATTCCTAAAAACAATGCTAATCCAGCAATAATAGTTGCTCCTATTAAATAGGGTCTTAAAAATCTTGTAAATGATACTCCTGAACTTAAAAAAGCTATAACCTCTGTATTATTAGCCAATTTGGAGGTAAACCATATAACAGATAAAAACAAAAACAAAGGAAACAGTAAATAGGCAAAGTACACGGTAAAATCTAAATAGTAAAAGACTATCTCTTTAAACGGAACCTCATTATCTAATAATTTACCAATTTTTTCAGCAAGATTTACTGTTATTCCAATAGGAATAAACAATAACAACATCATGAAAAATGTAAATAGATAACGTTTTAATATGTACCAATCTAATATTTTCAACCTATAAACGTTTATTCATTTGATTAACCATTTTGTTTTTCCATTCATTAAAATCTCCCGCTAATATATGTTTTCTTGCTTCGCGAACCAACCATAAATAAAAACCTAAATTATGAATGGTTGCTATTTGCATTCCTAACAACTCATTAACAGAAAACAAATGTCGCAAATAAGCTTTGGTATAGTCTGTATCAACAAATGTTATTCCCATTTCATCAACTGGAGAAAAATCATCTTTCCACTTTAGGTTTTTAATATTCATTGTGCCATGAGCGGTGAAAAGCATTCCGTTTCTAGCATTTCTAGTTGGCATTACACAATCAAACATGTCTATACCTAACGCTATATTTTCTAAAATATTTATTGGCGTTCCAACTCCCATTAAATATCTAGGTTTGTCTTCTGGCAAAATACCACATACAACTTCTGTCATGGCATACATTTCTTCTGCTGGTTCTCCTACAGATAACCCTCCAATAGCATTTCCTTCTGCACCCGCATTAGCAATATATTCGGCCGATTGGATTCGTAAATCTTTATACGTACTTCCTTGAACTATAGGAAAAAATGCTTGATTATAACTGTATTTTAAAGGTGTTTTCTCTAAGTGATTGATGCATCTGTCTAACCACCTATGAGTCATATGCATTGATCTTTTTGCATAATGGTAATCACAAGGATAAGGAGTACATTCATCAAAGGCCATGATAATATCAGCCCCTATACTACGTTGAATTTCCATCACATTTTCAGGAGTAAACGTGTGGTAGCTTCCATCTATATGTGATTTAAATTTAACACCTTCTTCCTTAATTTTTCTATTAGCAGATAACGAATACACTTGGTATCCTCCTGAATCGGTTAAAATATTCCGATCCCAGTTCATGAATTTATGAAGACCTCCAGCTTTTTCTAACGTATCCGTTTGAGGACGAAGGTATAAATGATAGGTATTCCCAAGGATAATATCTGGATTAATATCATTTTTAAGTTCTCGTTGATGGACTCCTTTTACAGATGCCACGGTTCCAACCGGCATAAAAATAGGTGTCTCAATGTTACCATGGTCTGTAATTATCACCCCTGCTCTAGCCTTACTTTGTAAATCCTTGGCTTTTAATTCAAATTTCATATTCAAAAATTCATCAGTCGGCAAACCTACATATTTTTTTAATTTTAATTTAATTTTATCCTATTAATATGTTGGATTACGGTTTCAAATTTTTCTAAATTAAAACTTATTAGTAAAGTTAATAAAGCAATATTTATTTTGATTGTTATTAACAAAAAACAAACTTGTTAACACAAACAATGCCAAGCCTTAAAATAGCACATTATAAGTTTGTAAAACTACCATAATAACTTATTTTTGTCGCGTTTAAAACAAACCATTAAGACATGCTAAACACACAACAATTAAAAGATTTAACCACTCAAGTTAGAAGAGACATCTTGAGAATGGTTCACAAAGTAAATTCTGGTCACCCAGGAGGCTCATTAGGTTGCGCCGAATTTCTAGTAACCTTGTACAATAATATAATGGATAGAAAAGAAGGCTTTGATATGGATGGTATTGGAGAAGATCTTTTCTTTTTATCAAACGGGCATATTTCTCCTGTTTTTTATAGTGTGTTAGCAAGAGCAGGTTATTTTCCTGTTGAAGAATTAGGTACATTCAGATTAATAGATTCTCGTTTACAAGGGCACCCGACCACGCACGAAGGATTACCAGGTGTAAGAATAGCTTCTGGTTCTTTAGGTCAAGGCATGTCTGTTGCTTTAGGAGCAGCACAAGCTAAAAAAATGAATGGTGACAGCCATTTAGTTTACTCTCTTCATGGTGATGGCGAATTACAAGAGGGACAAAATTGGGAAGCCATTATGTATGCTTCTGCAAAAAAAGTAGACAACCTTATTTCTACAATAGACTTAAACGGACAACAAATTGATGGCTCGACTGATGATGTATTACCAATGGGAAGTATCAAAGCAAAATTCGAAGCTTTTGGTTGGATCGTTATTGACATTGAAGAAGGAAATAATATTGATGCTATTTTAAAAGGAATGGCTGAAGCAAAATCAAAAACCGGACAAGGAAAACCAGTATGTGTTTTGTTAAAAACAGTGATGGGTAATGGAGTTGATTTTATGATGTACACACACGAGTGGCATGGTAAAGCTCCAAATGATGAGCAATTAGCTATTGGATTAGCGCAAAACCCTGAAACTTTAGGAGATTATTAATTCCCAATCAAAAAAATAAAATGAAAACATATACATACACAGAAAAGAAAGATACAAGAAGTGGTTTTGGAGCTGGTTTAGCTGAATTGGGAAGAACAAACCCAAATGTTGTGGCACTTTGTGCTGATTTAACACCATCCTTAAAAATGGGTGAGTTTATTAAAGAAAACCCAGATCGTTTTTTCCAAATAGGAATTGCCGAAGCTAATATGATGGGTATTGCAGCTGGTTTAACCATTGGCGGAAAAATTCCATTCACCGGGACCTTTGCAAACTTTTCGACAGGTCGTGTTTACGACCAAATACGTCAATCTATTGCTTATTCTGGTAAAAATGTAAAAATATGTGCATCACATGCCGGATTAACACTTGGAGAAGATGGCGCAACTCACCAAATTTTAGAAGATATAGGATTAATGAAAATGCTTCCAGGCATGGTCGTAATAAATCCTTGTGATTATAACCAAACAAAAGCAGCAACTATAGCCATTGCTGATTATGAAGGGCCTGTTTACTTACGTTTTGGAAGACCTTCAGTGCCTATTTTTACACCTGCAGACCAAACTTTTGAAATAGGTAAAGCTATTAAATTAACAGAAGGAACCGATGTTACTATTGTAGCTACTGGCCATTTAGTATGGGAAGCGTTAGAAGCTTCAAAAGTATTATTTGAAAAGGGTATTTCTGCTGAAGTTATAAATATTCATACCATAAAACCTTTGGATGAAACTGCTATTTTAGAATCTGTTTCTAAAACAGGATGCATTGTGACTGCCGAAGAGCACAATGTTTTGGGGGGCTTAGGAGAAAGTGTGGCTAGAGTTTTAGCTTTAAACAACCCAACACCACAAGAATTTGTAGGAACCAACGATACGTTTGGTGAATCTGGTACACCAGCCCAACTTATGGATAAATATGAATTAAATAGTGCTGCTATTGTTTTAAAAGCAGAAAACGTTATTAAAAGAAAATAATATTTGTTTGGCAACGTTTTTGATTAAGTAAATCAGAATCTAAAAACGAATATTATGAAACATTTAAAAAGTGAATTCAATGCGGGTAAAAAAATATTTTTTCTCGCATTATTTTTTGTGTCAATTTCAGCAACTACTTTTGCTCAAACCGGAAGTGGCTTTGGTATTAAAGCTGGATTAAATTATAATGCTAATGGTAATTATTTTGATGCAGCAACTCAGAATTTTAAACATCCTGACAGAAACATAGGCTATCACCTTGGTGTCTTTGGAAAACTAGGTAATCAACTCTATTTTAGACCTGAATTAGTTTATACCAGTACTAAAAGTGACTATGCCAGTGATAACTTTAAAATGCAAAAACTTGATGCTCCTTTATTAGTAGGATTAAAAGTTCTTGGACCTATTAATGTGTTTGCTGGACCTTCTTTTCAATATATATTAGACACAAAATTTGATGGCATTGCCATTAATGATGTTAAGAATGATTTTTCAGTTGGACTTAATTTTGGTATTGGTTTAAGCTTTAACAAATTAGGGGTTGATTTACGCTATGAGCGTGGTTTTAATGAAAATGAAGCTCAGTTTGTTGACAATATTGGATTAGCTGAACCTAGCCATATAGACACTAGGCCAGACCAACTTATTTTAAGTTTATCACTTAAACTTTAAAAGCTTGAGTTTATATAAAACAAAAAACCTTGCAAATGCAAGGTTTTTTGTTTTATTAAATTATAATTGTTCTAATTGGTGGGATCTAAATAGTCTGGAGTGCCATCACCATCTGTATCAGTAAACGTTATAACTGTTCCTGTATACGTGCCATCTTGCTCTTTGACAATTTTATTAAGAAGCACCTGATCTGATTCTAAAGTCATTGTTTTAACTTCTTCAAGTGTTGGCTTATTATAGGTAGTTACTACAATTTCATCTTTAGTTAAAACACCATCACCATCATCATTATTGTCAGCATAATTAGGAATGTTATCTCCATCAGTGTCGTCATCTAAGGTAAATTCTCCATCGCCATTCAAATCTTCCAAATAAGAGGGAATGCCATCACCATCATTATCGTTTTGATACATTTGGAATAATTCTATTCTAAACATCAAAGGAGAATATGCTGGAATAATCGTTGTTGGTGAAGAAAAATAGGCTAATCCAGACGGCAAAAACATAACTCCAACTCCATTATTAATAAAATCTATGGTTCCATCACCAGCATCAACAAAACTTTCTGCTGTGTTAAAGTCTGGCAATACTTTACTCCAGCCTGGTACTAACGACAACAAATCAAACGACACTGGGGTTGTTGCACTATCAAAAATAGTTTCGTCCAACAGTCTTCCTTCATAATTTACTCTTACTTTATCTGAAAATGTTGGAGAATCTCCGCCTCCTTGATTTAATTTAAGAATATAAAAATCATAATCTGTTTCCGCATAAACAACGCTCTTTTTTTCAACGGCATCCATAAGCAACGTACTTCCATCTGGAACATTTTGGCCATCAGAAAGCTCTGTTATTACTAAATCATCAATACTTGGGTCCGGATTTGAAACAAAGTCACTAGAATTATAATAATGAGTTTCTAAATATCCTACGATTGAATCATTATCAATAATTTGTTGTTCGCCTCTATCTCTTGGTGGTGTTACTTCTACCGTATTATTATCTTTTTTACAAGATAAAAAACCAAGAGTTAAACATAAAATATATAAAGTGACTTTTCTTATTCTCATTATTGCTTATTTTTGAGGTCGCAAGATACAATTTAAATATAATTTTGCATAACAACATTAACGTAGTTTTCACATTAAAAATATGCGAATAGATAAGTATTTATGGTGTATTAGGTATTACAAAACAAGATCACTTGCAACTACCGCCTGTAAAAAAGGACATGTGAGAGTTAATAATGAAATTGTTAAACCTAGCAGAGATGTTTACCCACAAGACCAAATTGATTTAAGAAAAGATCAAATTAACTACAAACTGATTGTTAACGACATTCCTGAAAGTAGAGTTGGTGCTAAACTTGTAGATATTTACAGAACCGATAAAACACCTAAAGAACAATTTGAAGCTCAAGAACTTTTAAAGTATTCAAAAGATTATTACAGAAAGAAAGGGGCTGGCAGACCTACAAAAAAAGATAGAAGAGATATTGATGATTATACAGATGAACCATCGGATACTGAACTTTAATAAAAAAAAAGACTACATTGATGTTCAACCTATCCATTGAAAAAATAAAATAGCCAGAGAAAATTGAGTAATTTTATACTTTAATTTAATATAAGTAATTATGACCGTTGAAAAGAACATTATACTAACGCACAATCAAATTAATAATAAGATTAGACGTATTGCTTTTCAGATATACGAAAACAACGTAAATGAAAAAGAAATTATTTTAGCTGGCATTGATAAAAACGGATTCATATTTGCAAAAAAACTAAAAACTGCTCTGCAGAAAATTTCTGATATTAATCCAATACTTTGTAAAGTAAGCATCAATAAAAAAAA
>TARA_R110002033_G_scaffold131672_1_pt1 | contig 14558 bp, 18 predicted proteins | sample TARA_R110002033 | Tara Oceans TARA_R110002033 (sample SAMEA4397051) | marine metagenome | biome: Polar Biome; feature: [SRF] surface water layer (ENVO:00010504); material: water (ENVO:00002006), including particulate matter (ENVO:01000060) such as... | depth 5 m
GATGGCAAAGAAAGGTAATAGAATCCAAGTAATTTTAGAATGTACTGAGCACAAGACAACAGGTGTTGCTGGAACTTCAAGATACATTACAACAAAGAACAAGAAAAACACTCCAGATAGATTAGAGATTAAGAAATTTAATCCAGTTTTGAAACGTGTGACTCTTCACAAAGAAATTAAATAATAATTAGAGATTTAAATATCTTCTCAGATGGATTCATCTAGAGAGTATATTAAAATACATATAACATTTAAATCATGGCAAAGAAAACAGTAGCAACGTTACAAACTTCTTCTAAGAGATTATCAAAAGCCATCAAAATGGTGAAATCTCCAAAAACTGGTGCATATACTTTCGTAGAAACTATTATAGCTCCTGAGTTAGTTGATGAATTCTTGAAAAAGAAATAATTAACAAAAGCATTATATAGAAAAGCTACTTTCATTCGGAAGTAGCTTTTTTATTTTCTATCTTTACCGATTAGAAATAGTATTAGTTCATTGTGTCTAGTACTCCATTTTAATATGTTTACACTATGAGTTTTTTCAAAAGAATATTTTCGTCAGAAAAAAAAGAATCCTTAGATAAAGGTCTTGAAAAATCAAAAACAACTTTCTTTACAAAACTAAGTAAAGCAGTTGCCGGAAAGTCAAAAGTAGATGACGACGTTTTGGATAATCTAGAAGAAATACTTGTTTCTTCAGACGTAGGTGTGAACACTACCCTAAAAATAATTAATAGAATTGAAGCACGTGTTGCCGCAGATAAATATCTAGGTACAGACGAATTAAATCAAATTCTTCAAGAAGAAATTGCAAGCTTACTTTCTGAGACAAATACAGGCGAAGCAACCGAATTTGTTATACCAATAAACACAAAACCGTACGTTTTAATGGTTGTAGGTGTCAATGGTGTTGGTAAAACGACAACAATAGGGAAATTAGCTTACCAGTTTAAAAAACAAGGATATAAAGTGGTTCTTGGTGCAGCCGATACTTTTCGTGCAGCAGCAATTGACCAACTCCAGATTTGGGCTGATCGTGTAGGGGTTCCTATCGTAAGACAAAATATGGGAAGTGATCCTGCATCAGTTGCTTTTGATACTTTGCAATCTGCAGTAGCACAAGATGCCGATATCGTAATTATCGATACTGCTGGTCGTCTTCATAATAAAGTGAATTTAATGAACGAACTTACAAAGGTGAAACGTGTAATGCAGAAAGTTACTGTAGATGCGCCTCACGATGTATTATTAGTTCTAGATGGTTCTACTGGGCAAAATGCATTCGAGCAAGCAAAACAATTTACAGCTGCTACTGAGGTAACGTCATTAGCTGTTACAAAGCTAGACGGAACTGCAAAAGGTGGTGTCGTTATAGGGATTTCTGACCAATTTAAAATTCCTGTAAAATATATTGGTGTCGGTGAGGGAATTGAAGACTTACAAGTCTTTAATAAGTTTGAATTTGTAGATAGCTTTTTTAAATAAGAGTTTATGAAGAATCTTAGCCCTATGCTCTTGTATTTTATTAGCTTGATTTGTTTTGTTCTAGCTAATGTACTACGCGATAAAGTTGATTTTGCTTATGGGTTTTTCCTTGGGTTTGGTATAGTTATTTTTCTATTTGGTTTGTATAAAAAAATCAATACCAAATAATTAATTTTCGATGCCGTTTTAATGTTCTGATAATTGATACCTTAACGATATGAATTATATCATCTCTCCAGAAGAAATTCTTCAAGAACGCATAAAAGAACTATCATGTTTGTATGATGTGTCTTCGATAATTGCTAAGAATGAAGGTGCTGTGATGGATACGTTAGAGCAAATTTGCACGATATTAAAAAAAGCTTGGCGCTTCTCCGAGGATTCTATAATCGAATTAAAATTAGATTCTTACTACCATATAACCTCGTCTCTTCCTAAGGAGACTGTTTATCAACAAGCCGTTTTTACCATATTTAATGAAGAATTTGGTTTTGTAAAGGTCCATTATCCAGCGAATCAATTTTCTAAAAAGCATTTCTTAAATGATGAGGAAAAGCTACTTAATAAAGTAGCTTCTGATATTAGTTTGTTCTACGAGCGCCATTTAAATAAAGGTAAGGAAGAATTGCTTAAGCGAAGTGTGGAGCGAGTAGATCGATTATCGATTCTTGGCGAAATTACAGCAGGGATTGCTCACGAACTCAATACACCTTTAGGAAATATACTAGGTTTTGCAGAATTTATTAATGAGCGATCTCAGGAGAAACAATCTCAAATGGATAGCTCAAAAATAATTAAAGCAGCTATTTATTCGAGAGAAGTAGTTAAAAAATTAATGTTTTTTTCTTGCGAAATGCCACAGCACATGAAGTATGTTAAGGTAGTGCCTGTTGTCACTGAAGCATTAAGTTTGCTTGGCCCCAATTTTAAAAAAGCGAGTCTAGAATTTGTCACTGAATTTGAAAACGAAGCTTTAGAAGCCCAATTGGATCCCATTCAATTCATGCAGGTGTTATTTAATATATTGATTAATTCTATCTATGCTTCACCTCAAAACTCGGTGATTAGAGTGAAAATTTACAGTAAGGAAAATAGTTTTTTTATCGAAATAGCCGACAGTGGACCGGGAATTGATCCAAAAATTAAAGCTAAAATATTTGAACCTTTTTTTACCACTAAACCCATGGGCGAGGGCTCAGGACTAGGGTTAAGCGTAGTACACGGAATTGTAAAAAGCCATAGAGGTGATATTACTACTATTGACAACCAACCTCAAGGAACTATATTTCAAGTTCGCTTGCCTTTAAGTACGACCTGATGAATTTAAAAAAAGAAAATATTCTTATTGTTGATGATAATTACGACATGCTTGAATTGCTACACCGCAATTTAAAAGCGCAAAATTTTCATACTTACAAAGCATCTTCAGTAGTTGAGGCTATCGAAATTTTGAAATTAAGCACTATTGATCTATTAATTACTGATTTACAAATGCCTGGCATAAATGGTATCGAATTAATAAAATATGTGCAAGAACATTTTCCTAAAATTCCTAAGTTGGTTATCACAGGATTTCCTTCGGTAGACAGTGCTTTAGAAGCGGTCAAATCTGGAGCTCTTGATTATTTGGCGAAGCCCTTCACAAATGACGAGCTGAAGAAAGCAGTACAAAACTTAATTGCTAACAAGCAAAAGGATAATGCAGTTGCTACAGAAAAAGTTGCTGTAAAAAATAAAGTTATTTCAGAATATGGTGGGATAGTAGGACAGTCGCAAGACATTGTTCGCTTAGTTGATTTAATTGAACGTGTAAAAGATAATCGTGCTACAATTTTAATTCAAGGAGAAAGCGGTACAGGAAAAGAATTAGTCGCTAGAGCAATTCATTACCAAGGAGTTTTTAAATCGAAACCTTTTATAGCTGTAAATTGTGGTGCAATTCCTGAGAACTTACTAGAATCTGAACTTTTTGGATATGTTAAAGGCGCATTTACCGGAGCTAATGAAACGCGATCGGGTTATTTTCAAGCTGCAAATGGTGGGACTATTTTCTTAGACGAAATAGGTACTGCACCACTCAATGTACAAACGCGCCTATTACGTGTTTTACAAGAAAAAGAGGTGAGCATGGTAGGTTCGCAGAAAACTGATAAAATCGAATTAAGGATAATTGCTGCTACAAATAATGATTTGTATGACATGGCAAGCAAAGGAACTTTTAGAGAGGATTTGTACTACCGCCTTAACGTAGTAAATATTGAAACACCGCCTTTAAGAGACAGGAAAGATGATATTAAATTACTTGTCCATACTTTCTTAACAAAGTATGGAGTAGAATATGGTAAACCTTCTATTTTGCTTACTGACAAGGTTTTGACTATTTTAACTCGTCATTCTTGGCCAGGGAATGTAAGAGAATTGGAAAATGTGATTCAACGAATGATTATCATGAGTGGTGATAACATTGAGATGAGCGACGTCCCTGAATACTTAAAATATCCTATGCCCACAGAGAAAGAGGAGTTAAAATCATTAAAAGATGTAGAGAAAGCACACATTTTAAAGGTGCTTGCAGCAGTAGATAATAATAAAACTCGAGCTGCCGAAATATTACAAATTGATAGAAAAACATTACGCCAGAAAATAGAAAATTAGAAGGTAAAAAAGTGGGGAATTTTTCCCTCACCGGGGAGTTTCTCCCCAGTACTTTTTCCCATTAAAATAACTGCATTATTTGTAAGCCCCTTATTTATAAGGGGCTTACTTATTTGTAGCATCTTGCAATATGGCAATGGCATGCCCTTTGCCTAATGGTATGTAACGTACTACTATTTACGTAGTGATAAATTGAGAGAGATGAATGTATTAAATAAACAAGGAACGGGTTATGTTCCCATAGGGATCGATTTAGATACGATGCAGCATACTAAAATGCAAGATCGTAGCGGTACAGCAACTGCAGTTGAGGACAGGATAGTCACCAACGAAGCTAATTTAGGTTTGTGCTCAAACTGCGACAATAGTAGTCACTGCATGTGGCAAAGAAATAACAAAATGTTTTGTGAACATTATCAATAAACAAAAATGACAGCTATAAAAGAAGCCACTAAAAAAAGTATGTTAGATAACGTAATGCAACAGTTTAACAAAACTGCAGATACTATTATGTTGAATCCAAACATTAGAAATATATTATCTATCACTAACAACGAAATCATCCTTCATTTTCCTGTGAAAATGGATACCGGTGAGGTGAAAATATTTACCGGTTATCGTGTACAACATAACAACGCGTTAGGACCTTATAAAGGAGGGTTGCGTTACCACCCGACAGTTGATGTTGAAGATGCTAAGGCACTAGCGATGTGGATGACTTGGAAAACGTCATTGGCAGGTTTGCCTTATGGAGGCGCAAAAGGAGGAATCCAAATTGATCCAAGAGAATATTCTATAGGAGAGCTAGAGCGTATCACGAGACGTTTTACTTATGCATTAGGAGAAAACATAGGACCAGAGCACGATATTCCAGCGCCAGACGTAAATACAAACGAGCAAACAATGGCTTGGATGGCAGATACATTTATGTCAACTAAATCTTCATCAGAACGTTCTAAAAACCAACATGTAGTGACTGGGAAACCTGTAGGTTCAGGCGGACTTGAAGGCCGCAATCGCTCTACAGGATATGGGGTGTATTTAACCATTAAATTACTGTATCAAAGTAGGGGAGAGCAATTAGCAGGAAAGAAATTCATTGTTCAAGGTTTTGGAAACGTAGGCTACTGGACCTCTCATTTTTTAACAAATGACGGAGCTATATTATTAGCAGTTCAAGATGCACACGCGACGATTATTAACGAAAACGGAATTGCAGTTGAAGATTTATTCGAACATTCAAAACCTCGCAAAGGGTCTATTCAAGGATTTGATGGAGCAGTGGAAATGGAGCCAGCTGCGTTTTTTGGACTACAATGTGATATCTTAATTCCAGCAGCTTTAGGAAATCAAATTACTGCTGAAAATGCATACCAAGTTAAAGCAGAAGTTGTTGCGGAAGGCGCAAACGGACCAATAGATACAGAAGGAGAAGCTATTTTATTGCAAAACGGAATTACTATTATTCCAGATATTATGTGTAATTCTGGAGGTGTGATAGGAAGTTATTTTGAGTGGTTACAAAATAGAAACGGAGAGTTATGGCAACTTGACGAAGTAATGTTTAAAATTGATAAAAAACTTACTGAGGTATTTAAAAAAGTAGAAACTGTAGTGAAGGAAAATCAGACCGATTGGAGGACAGCAGCGTATATCCTAGCAATAAAAAGAATTGAAACTGCTTATATTCAACGCGGTATTTTTCCTTAATATTTGTCATTTCTTTTTTAATTCAAAAGCCTTTATAGTTACCACCCATTGCTATAAAGGCTTATTCTTAAACGCAACATCACCATTATGAAATACGGTCAACTCATCCTAGATAGAAGAGAATACGGTTTACTCATGAGAAGCATAGCCGATTCTAAAAGTCAAGAAGATAAAATATATCGCGAGTCATTAAAAAAATTAAAGTTGGAATTGCTTACCGCTAAGGTTGTTGACGACAATGCAATGCCAGAAGATGTTATTCGTTTTAACTCGGTGGTTAGTATAAGTACACCTTATAATGTGACCCGCAGTTACCAAATTGTGACTCCAGATAAAAGCGATATTAAAAAGAATAAGATTTCGATCCTTTCTCCCATGGGGTTAGCGCTTTTTGGATATGCTGTGGGAGACAAAATTGTGTGGCACTTTCCTTCAGGTGAAAATACCATTCAAATTCTCGCTGTTGAGCAAGAGTATAATCAGTTAAAAAATGAGCAAGTATGAAAGAGCTAATTTACGAACACGAAACGATTGATGAAATTCAAATGAAATTTATGGATAAAGATATTGCATTCTGGAAAGAAGAGATTGCAACTATACGAATTGAGCTTTTGTTTTTTAAGCGTATTTTGACTTCGCCAATTTTTAAAGGGTTTAATTGTGATCGAAAACAAAAAGTAGCTTTACTGAAAGATCTAGATAATGTTAAAGAGATCAATGAAAACTATCATAACAGTTTGAGTTCGGTTATTAATAAGTTAGAAATGATTAAAGAATGCGAAGATGTGCAGTGTGAAACATTTTATTTAAACAATCACACAAAATATCGTGTAGATATAGAAAATCATTTTTCGGCATATCGCTATTATAAAATCAATGTGATATTGTTTTTTGATAATTGCTTAGAAGAAAAAATGTAAAATATAGAGTGTCATGGTTTTCGTTATTGTGATTCTTAAGGCAGCAGCTCTCTTGTGGAGTTGCTGTCTTTTTTTTTTCGAAAATTAAAATAATGGTAACTTAAGAGTTGCTAAAATAATCGAGAATTCAGCAGTCATAAACATCATATATTATAGTTGATTCATTTTAAAAAATTATTTTATCGAATAGTAAAATTTGTAAAAACTGAAGTCGTTTTTTGTTTGGTTTGCCCTTTTATAAGTTAACTTTGTCGTTGGAACTTTAAGTAAATAGAAGTACTAAAGCCTAGCCCTGATGGAAGCGGCATCCCGAGTATTAATTATGAAAGAATGAAATAATTAATGCGAGGATACAGCGTACAGCAGGTACTTGCTCCTGAAAAAATAAATTAATAAGCACATTTAAATTATTGTATAGCTATGAAAAATATGTTCAAAATACTGTTACTTTCTCTAGTATTTGTTAGTTGTGGTCAAAAAATCGAACCTACTGATATCGCTAAAATAAATGGTTATTGGGAAATAGAAAAAGTGGTTTTTGATAAGGGAGAAGATAAGGATTATAAAATGAATGAGTCTTTTGATTATTTTACAATCAAAGATAAGAAAGGGATTAGAAAAAAGGTTATGCCGCAATTGAACGGAACTTTCTTAGTGAATGATACCTTTGAAAATTTCAATGTGCGGTTTGAAGATGAAAAAGTATATCTTGATTATGCGACAGAATATGCAAAATGGACAGAAGAATTAATCACAATATCAGACACGGAATTAGTATTTAAAAATACTGAAGAGAAAGAATATCATTATAAAAAAGCAGGACCAATAAATATTACAGGAGATGGCAAAGAGACTAAATAATCAAAGTACGGTGGGGGATGTGTTGCAGCAAATTATTAAGGTCAATAAGCTACAGCCAGGAATGGACCAAATTGATGTGAAAGACGCTTGGAGCAACTTGATGGGGAATGGCGTGAATAGTTACACTAGCAATGTGATTTTAAAAGGAGGTACCTTGTATGTAGAGTTAACCTCATCTGTTTTAAGGGAAGAGCTAAGTCATGGAAAAAGTAAAATTATTAAAATGATTAATGAAGAATTAAGACGCGATGTGGTTACTGCAGTTGTCTTAAGATAACTGATAAAGGATTTTAATCAATAAGAAAGCGGTCGAGAAAAATATCTTGGACCGCTTTTTTTATAATGTATTTTAACCTTTATGAATGTCTTTTATGAACTCGTCATATTGTAAATAAAACAACTCAAGTGCGTGCATGTTTTTATTGTAGAAATCAAATATAGCATCCCAATTGTTTCTATTACTCACGCCAACACCTAATTTCTCAACCCAAATGCGACTAATTGTTTTACCACTCTCAAGAGTGTGGTTTTCTTCATAGACAAGGTCTTTAATAAACTCTTCTTCAAGAATATTTTTAAGTGCCACTAATTTTTCAAAATAGGCTTTGCGCATCTCGTCATTGCGGGGTTCGATATCAATAATCACCTGCGCTTTTTTATTATCGACATAAAATTTAAAAGAAAAATCTTTAATTTTAGTATCGTACAATACCCATTTTCTAGGATATTTATCTGCGAATGTTACCCAGAATTCTCTTTTTAATTTTTGAGTTTCTTCTCTGCTGTACATTTGTAAACTGGATTTAGATTTTAGAAAATTTGCGCACGACTCTTTTCTAAACTATATTTATATTCTTTTTTAGAGTACAAAAATAGACTTTGATTATGGATTTTCAATCTTTTTTAAAATATGTTCCTTTATTAGCTGAAACCGAATTGCCTGGAATTGCTGCACACCGTCTCATGGCACCTTTAGAACGCATTGAGAGCTTGCAACCCAAAGAGGAAAGCACCGCAAAAAAAGCCGCAGTAATGATGTTGTTTTATCCTAAAGAGGAGGAAACACATTTGGTTTTAATCGTACGAAACACCTACAAAGGCGTGCACTCTGCACAAATAGCATTTCCTGGTGGGAAATATGAAAATGAGGATGTAGATTATGAATTTACCGCTTTGCGAGAAACCCATGAAGAGGTAGGTGTCGCTCCAGATAAAATTGAGGTGATAAAAGCATTTACTCCTATGTATATTCCGCCTAGCAACTTCATGGTGTACCCGTTTCTTGGAGTGGCTGAACAACCATTGAAATTTACAGCTGATCCAAGCGAAGTGGCCGCAATTATTGAGTTGCCACTGGCTGTATTTTTAAGCGACGAAATTGTAGTTGCTACTGCAATGACTACCTCTTATGCTGTCGATATTACTGTTCCTGCTTTTAATATTGAAGGAAAAATAGTTTGGGGAGCTACTGCCATGATGTTAAGCGAGTTAAAAGAGGTTATCAAGACTGTACTTAAAAACGAGGCTACAGTAAAGCTATAAGTTGCTTTCTTTTCTTGTATATTCACCGTATCACTACTGTTAAAGCAAATTACTACAAGAATAAATTTTGTAAGTTTGTAGTTCGAATTTAGAAAATTAAAACACAATTTTATGGGATTATTGAAGAGAAATCCTTTTGGCCATATCATATTCTTAAAACGATGGTTAATTAGAGCGTTTGGTGCAGCAACGCACAGACGTTACCGCGGTTTTAATGAATTACAAATTGAAGGTTCTGAAATTATCAGAAATCTGCCAGACCGCAATGTGCTTTTTATATCTAATCATCAAACCTATTTTGCTGATGTTGTGGCTATGTTTCATGTTTTTAACGCCAGCCTAAAGGGGAGAGAAAACAACATCAAGAACATAGGGTATTTATGGAGTCCTAAAATGAACATGTACTATGTCGCTGCCAAAGAAACAATGGAAGCAGGTTTATTAACTCGTATTATGGCTTATGCTGGAGCAATATCAGTAGAGCGCACTTGGCGTGAGAAAGGAGTTGATGTGGTAGACAAAAAAGACGTTAACCCTAACGATACCGAGAGCATAAAAGTAGCACTTGACGATGGTTGGGTTATCACTTTTCCACAAGGGACTACAAAAGCATTTAAACCGGTACGTAAAGGAACGGCCCATATTATTAAGGAACACCGCCCTATTGTAGTGCCTATTGTAATTGATGGTTTTAGACGTTCATTTGATAAAAAAGGATTGAGGATGAAAAAGAAGGGAATCTTACAATCATTCATTATAAAAGAGCCTTTACAAATTGACTACGATAACGATACTATTGACGACATTGTAGAAAAGGTAGAATATGCTATTGAGCAACATCCCTCATTTTTAAAGGTGATTCCTGAAGAAATTCTAGACGAAGAAGAAAAATTAAACTCAAGAAGGCGTTACAGTTATAAAGAAAATAAGAGCTAAAATTTTTATCAAAAGCTTTAAAAATAAACCCAGCAACTACTATAATTGCTGGGTTTTTTACTTGAAAAAAATTAGTACCACTACTACAAGTCTATCTTCTTCAATTCTTTATAGTTTAAGAGTAATCTTCTTAACAACAAACCATATAAAAGTCTGTAGAATAACCAAATAATTCCTATAGCAAGCGCTGTAATTGCTATGATTACTAGGAATGAAACAATATAAATGCTGTTAGATATCTCGGCTAAGTGTTTTCCGTTTTCCATTGTTTGGTGCAACAGAGCACTTTTCAATCCAAAAGTCAAAAACGCAATAAAAAACACTGCAATGGTGACCAAATTGAATAAAATATAATTGTGAACAGTTTTCCTTGTTCGCAAAATATTTTTCATCAGCAATTTGGTATTGTCTGTTGCAGAAACTTGTCTGTACATTTTATAAAACAACACAATGAAATATATAATAGCCGCATATAGAAATATGGTGAATCCCTGATAATAATTGTAAATCCCTAGGCTCTTAATAAATCGGGTATTATTTTCATCGATGTCTGTAAATGACAACACAATATTTAAAAATGTGCTTAAGCTAAATTCAATAATGCTAATAATTAAAATCCATTTTACTATCGAAGATGATTTCTTGTGAATCATCTTGTATATTTCTGTCTCTGATACCTGCTCAAAAGAATTTTCATTCCTCTTCCAGTCCTTTTTTAATAAATCCAGCTCTTTCATAATTCTTAAGGATTTAAAATTTTCTTTAGTTTTCCCTTTATTCTGTTCATTTTAACCCTTGCGTTGACCTCGCTAATACCTAAGGTTTCTGCAATTTCGCGATAATCCTTGTCTTCTAAATACATGAATATTAACGCTTTTTCAATGTCATTTAATTGGTAAACTGCCTTGTACATGAGCTTGATTTGCTCTTCCTCTTCATAATTGTATTCTATCTCCTTGGTGAAATGTTGCCTGCTTTCATATTCTACTGTGGCAATAGTTCGTTTGTTTTTTCGATATAAAGTAATGGCAGTGTTTAAGGCAACGCGATACGCCCATGTGGAAAATTTACTTTCGCCTCTAAATTTGGGGAAAGCTTTCCATAACTGAATCGTGATTTCTTGAAACAAATCTTTATGCGAGTCTTCGCAATCAGTATATAATCGACATATTTTATGGATTATATTCTGATTTGCTTGTAGCTGCTGCACAAAAGAATGTTCTAGATTTTCAGTCATATATACGTTAGTTACTTAAAAGTAGATTTTGTTACAATATATAACCCTTTTTTGGCTAAATAAATTCTTTTAATTTTTTGAAGCAGATGCTATCCGTTTATAACAGCGTTCTGTCCCGCTGTACGTTACAATCTCCCGGAAAATCGGGAGGATTTTCACTGCCATCGGGGCTATTTTAGTGCGAGCAATTGTTATAAGAACGTTGCGTCAAGTAGTATAAAAAAGGATGTTTGAGATTCATTAATTATAGAATAAATCAATAAGATTGTATATTTGGGAATTATCAAACTACAACTTATGAATATACCTGATTCAGCTTTACCTAGAATAGTAATTATTGGAGGAGGATTTGCCGGAATTGCACTAGCAAAACAACTTAAAAACCAAGCCGTGCAAACGGTTCTACTCGACAAGCACAATTACCATACATTCCAGCCCTTGTTATATCAAGTAGCAACGGGCGGTCTTGAAGCAGGATCAATTGCATACCCTATTCGTAAAGTAATACAAGAGTATGATGATTGTTATTTTCGTCTCACATCTGTGCAAGAAATAGACACAAAAAACAGGCAAATTATTACCGAGATAGGCAATCTATCTTACGACTATCTTGTCATTGCTACTGGTTCAAAGACAAATTATTTTGGAAACAGCGATATCAAGAGATACAGTATGTCAATGAAAACGATTCCGCAATCATTGAACATTCGCAGCTTAATCTTAGAGAATTTTGAGCAAGCTGTTCTAACACGTGACACTGCAGAACAAAACAGCTTAATTAACTTCGTTCTGGTAGGTGCAGGTCCTACAGGAGTTGAGTTAGCAGGAGCATTGGCTGAAATGAAGAAGGCTATTCTACAAAAAGATTATCCCGACTTAGATATCGCGAGAATGCAAATCAATTTAATTCAAAGTGGTGATCGCATCTTAAACACGATGAGTGAAAAAGCTTCGGCTGCTGCTGAAGAATTTTTAGAGAGTTTAGGAGTTACCATTTGGAAAAATGTGCGTGTTACTAACTATGATGGAAAAACAGTAACTACAAACGCTAATATGAGTTTTGAAACCGCTACCATGATCTGGACCGCTGGGGTAGAAGGTGCGCTTGTTGCGGGACTTGATGGAGAGTCATTAGTAGCAAGAGCAGCCCGGATTCGCGTTAATGAATTCAGTCAAGTACGTGGTTACGATGATATTTTTGCTGTAGGAGATATAGCTTCAATGGAGTCAGAGGATTTTCCTCAGGGACATCCTATGATGGCACAACCTGCATTACAACAAGGAAAACTATTAGGGCAAAACCTAATCAAGCTAGTTCAAAAGAAGAAAATGCAACCTTTTAAATACAATGATAAAGGCTCCATGGCAACCATAGGGCGCAACAAGGCTGTGGTAGATTTGCCTAATTATCATTTTCACGGCGTTTTTGCTTGGTTTGTTTGGATGTTTGTTCACTTATTTTCCTTAATAGGCTTTAAAAATAAAGCAGTAGTTTTCTTGAATTGGGTGTACAATTACATACGATTTGATCGCGAAGGCCGACTGATTATTAGACCTTATAAAAAGAAAAGTTTTACCACCTTTACAAGTGATGAGGTTTGATTTTTTTAACTATAATTCTGAAAGAGAAACTGTAAAATAAATTGTAATCACCGCACTACTACTGATTTTCAATGTAGGCGACTTGTTTAAAGTTCTTCTGTTTTGTAATAGTTGATCATTAAGTCGACAAATTTACTGTAGCTACCAATACCGTCCTTTTGCTGGTTAAGCTTTAGAAAATTATCATAGAATAAATGAAAAGCAATTTCGATAGGTGACTGATATTGTTCCCAGAAATCTTGACTTTCTTGATAGTTTAGTAGTATCCCTTTGTGAACTATAGGTATGATTTTTTCGAATGCCTGGTCATCCTTTAATTTGAGACTATTCAAGCAGTATTTCAAAGCAAAACTGTATCCGGAGTATTTAAAGTACAAATCATCATTATTTATAGCAGATAGAAAACCTATAAAATTACACTCGCTCTCACTAGCATATCCTATTTGATGTGCCATTTCATGCGTTACCGTGCTGGGTAAATTGTATTTAGGTACTAAGTTATTTAGCTGTGCTTCATTAGTAAAAGGATTTAAATAACCGCTAAATCCCATATAAGATAACGGAACTCTTAGTAGGGAATTTTTAGTACTCAATTCTTGAAACTGAAAGTAAGGATACCGATTTGCTATTTTTCTGTAACCATTCAATGTTTGTTTGTAAATGCTTTCTGTACTGGTTTGTACCGTAACTTTTAAGCTATCATTTAGTACAAGTTGTCTATGGATAGCGTTGGTTTTTACAATTAGTTTTTCGGTAAAATGGACTAGATCCTCAGCAGAATATTCGGTGTCGATATCCATTTTTTCAGATAAGGGTTGGCGATAATAATTCAAAGCCCATAAAAAATGAAATAAAAAGTAAAATATAGAAATACCATTCACTATTCTTAATAAGTGAGCGCGCCATGCCACTTTCCAAAATTTTCTATTCGACCAAAACCAACGTATGATTACTAATATTAAGGCTATGTAAGCAACATCTCCAATCGAAAATGGAAAAACACTAAAAACAGTTCTAGAAAATAGCGACAAAATAGGGAAAAAGCCATTACTGTAATATTGCTCCACGAACTCAGGAAAGTGAGTTAGTATTTTTAAGGCTAGTATTTGGAAAACGAGAAAAAATGCAAGAAAATATTTTGACTTCACTTAAAGCTAAATTTATAATGTTGTGAGAGGTAAATATAATGAGAATCTATACAAATTAGTTCGCTACATAACAGTTAATATTGATTTAGCGAACTGACAATTAAGGAATAATTTCTGTATAATATGCAATTAAAGGTTTTTAGATGGCAACAACCTCTGATTTTTTCTTCCCTGTTTCTCTTAGTAACAAAGCAAAAGCGATAGATATACTGATACAGATCACCCAAAACATTCCAGCACTTTGAAAATGGGATTCTTTATTAGCAGCTGTTAATAATGTATTTCCGTATAAATAACTAAATAATGGTCCCAGTAATGAGGTAACGCCAAAAGTCAGGAAGTTTATAGCACCGGTAGCGCTTCCTTTCACGCTATCAGGATTGCTTTCTTTAATAATAGAATACGGTATCATTGCTGCCCCTGAAGCTACTCCTAGTAGAAAGGTGCTTACATTCGC
>TARA_R110002033_G_scaffold25682_6_pt1 | contig 14556 bp, 6 predicted proteins | sample TARA_R110002033 | Tara Oceans TARA_R110002033 (sample SAMEA4397051) | marine metagenome | biome: Polar Biome; feature: [SRF] surface water layer (ENVO:00010504); material: water (ENVO:00002006), including particulate matter (ENVO:01000060) such as... | depth 5 m
ACCGTCTTCATCGCCAGTTCAGCCGTAAAGTCAGTCATGTCTTGAGCTTCAAGTCGAGCCGATAAATCACGCGTGAATTCTTGAATTTCCTTCGAGGTTAAAAGCTCCTCTCCAAGGTCTATCTTGATGAACTTCGGGTCCATAATAATGCCCGGGACATCCTCAACAACAGCCGCAGCAACATCATCTACTGCCTTCAGAGGGTCAACGGCGGCAGCGCCCATCTTGCGCTTGAGGTCGGGAATAATGTCCTTAAACTCACGAGTTTCGTAGATAAGGTCAATACTCTCGCCAGTTTGACGATGAATGGCTTTTAAGCGGTCGTCGAGATTACGGGCAACGTGCAGGGCTGCGTCACCGCGCATGGCCGGAAAGGCCATCTCAAGTTCGTTGCGGAACGCCAAGGCAAGCGGTGAGATTTTATCGGTACCGATCTCGTCATAGCGATTCATGACGGCGGTAATTACAGGCTCAACGTTGATCTTCTCCTGCTTCGCGAGTGCCGCCCGAACAAACCCGTGCCCTGCTCCGCGTGATTCAGCTATCGCGGCCAAAGATCGAGTAACATCAACTAACTCTTGCTTGAGATCTGCGGCACTTGTGGCAACCTCAGCACTTGAGGCAACCTTCCGCGCCTCCCGATGGGCCTTAGTGATGTTAACTCGAAGATCTTCCATGATGGTTCGGCGAAACCCAGGTCCGCGCTTAGAAGTCTTTACAGGAAGGCCGTCGACGTATTGCGCCAGTCGAGCCTCAAACTCCGCCGGATTCTTAGCGAGTAGCGTCGATCCGTCGGCGCTACGTAGAAAGTCTATCATTTCGCGAATAGATTCCGTAACCTCATCAGATTGGCCCTTACCTCTCGCTCGCGAGAAACCGCGATTCGTAAGTTGGTCGGTTACCTTGCCGACAAGATCGTCCATAGCGCCCCGCTGAACGCCGGCTATAAAGACATCAGCAGTTTCACCGCGCTCAATTTTTACGGATAGGTCCTTGAGGCGGTCAATCTTTTTGCTGACATCAAAAAATTCAGAGTATCTAACGATTTGCGAGCCTGACTCGCCACGGGAAACTACGCGCTCAACAGATGGGTGAACATAGTCTCGACGAAGCCCGAAGTCGGAAAACGCTAACGTTTCATCGAGCTTACCTGCGTCGCGGCCAGTAAGAATCGGAACGTCTCTGGAGATCTCAAGCGCAACATTAGCGTCTGTCCGGTCAACCTCGTCCATGACATTCGACAATACCTTACGCACATCCCTTTCCGCGCTCTCGGCTTGGGTAGCCGTCTTCTTTGCCTGGTCGAGAAATTTCCTTCCTTCTTCGTAATTGCCCGACGCAAACTGTTCTTTCGCTCGAGTGATCAAAACCTGGGTCTCGGTCATATCGACGGCGGCGGAGCCCATTTTGTCTAGTGCCACAGGCAGATGCCGCTTATTGATAAGTGGCGCTATTTTCTTCACCCCGCGACCGGTCCTAGACGCAACCATGGCGAGACCAAACGTTGGATCAGGCGTAAATACGTCGATCAAAAAACCAAGCCCGCCAAGCCCAAGGGCTACCCACCCATTCTCTCGGGCCGCGTCGGTTGATAATAGAGTTTTCGTAAAGTCTTGGGCCTTCTTTGCCCCCGATATTGAGCCTTCTTCGAGGGCTTCGATTATTGATTCCCCCTCGGGACCATCGAGCAGTCGCTCAAGCGCACCAGAAGACATACTCAAATGAAAGTTGAGCTTATCGAACATGGACATAAGATGTCCCTGGGCCCGAAAAACAGGAACATCCCCCTCAGAGTACCCAACAAACTGAACACGGTTTCGGCTAAAGGCATGCCACAATCGAGACAGGTAAGCGTCGCCCTTACCCGGCCGCCACTCACCCATTCTATTTTTGGGGTCCATAAACTCATACGATACAAACGCAGGAACACCGAGCTTCCCGGTAGTGAGGTACAAGCCAACGTGCCGCCGGTTTCGAGTCGCGATCTCACCAGCAATTTTATATTCTCTACTACCCTCAATATTAGCTCTTGCCTGGAACTCGTTGTGGGAGATGCCTATTTCCTCCGCCACTTTGGCCTGGTCGTAATCAACACCCACCTGCCAAAGAGCCATAAATGCTGACTCTGCGAACGTCTCCCGAATGTTATCGGCGCCATCCTCGCTGTACTCCGCGAGCTTCTCAGCCATCATTCGAGCCCGTTCTGGGTCTGATGAGCCTTCAGCGACGGTCAAGTCAGCGACTTCCCCCTCGAAGCGCTTGTGCGCAGCGGAGCCGGGCTGAGCGATTTCATTTTGGACGTCTCCGCCCACAGCCTCGTCATCTGACTTGAGCACCCAATCTTTTTTATCCTTCCCCTGCAACCGGTCCAACACTTTCTGACGCGTTTGGCGATCCTTCTCAAGAATGCCTTTTTCTTTCGGCTTCTTAGCTTCTTTGAGTAGTCGGTTTGCCTGCTTCAAATAAGCCTGGCGCCTTTTTGTTTCCTCCTCATCCTGAACCTTCGGCTTCTCAAAATTAGCCATAAACTGTGTTGTAAGCTCATTTACATCAGCCTCAGGATTACGGAAGCCTTCCAACTCGTCACGAGTATTTACCGCTTCAATAATGCGCCCCATCTGGAATCGAGGATCTTGTAGCTGCTCTACTGTGTGACCAACGCCTTCGCCGGCACCGCGATTAAACTGCCACACACCGTGAGAGTCTTCACGACTCGGATTTTCTGCCTCCGGATCAAGCAAACTCTCCGCAAAACCGTTCGCCAAAATAGCGGCCATCTGATCGTTGCTAAACCCCGCGTCAGAACCCATCTCGTAAACAATTTGAGCTACCGAAGATTGACGCGTCGACGGGTCTCGAGATTTTTTGTAGTCCGTTTGATAAGCTTTACGCAGTTCATCCTTGGTATAGTCAAACTCTTTCTCGTATGATGCAGTTCGCTTTTGCCCGAGCAAATTAATATCGGCGCCTCGAACAGCGATGAGGCGCTGCCGACGAATTTTCTTCATTCCCTCCTTACGTTCTTCGAGCGGCTTAAAAGCGACTGTGCCCTTATCTTCGAGTTTCTTAAACACGTCCTCGCGACTAAGACCCTGATTACCCAGGCGGGTTACGATGACACCCAAATCAAGACCCTGATTTGCCGCCGCACGAGCAAACTGCTTACTCGTCAATCCCAATCGCTTACTGTGCGTGGACATGATGTCGGGTAGCGACAAAGCTTGACTCTTTGCTTCCTCCGCAACCAACGGACTAAAAGCCAACTCGCGTTGATGCTCAATTGTCGAGGCTAAATTAGCAACCTGAAGATCCAGGCTGTCGAATTCAATTTCGTCCACCATTTCAGGTGACTCTGAATCTATCTCGTCAACGGTAAGTATGTCATCTTGCTCAAGCTCAGCCACAGCAATGCCTACGATTCAGGAGGTTGAAAGTCTGTGCCCTTCGAAAGTGACGCCCTAAGGTTCATAGCAGCCGCGTCCAGTTCCTGTCGACGCCGCGTAAACGCATCGCGCTGCGCAAGCTTATCATCTATTGCTGCCCGAAGCTTATTATGATCCTCCACGAGTGCCGGAAGGTCTAAAGAAGTCGCGTCCTGGCCCTTATCCCGACTAAGCGGATCTGGGTCACCGAGATAGGGGTGGCGCTGATCGCTTTGGTACGCCTCGTACAGAATTTTCTGCTCTTCTGGGAACTCACTCACAGGTTTTTTGGGGCCTCGAACGCCGTATGATTTCGTGCTGTAGTCGCCAGAAAATTCCGTCCGGCCCGGAGTGCCCTCCACTGTTCTTTTGGCTTTCTGAGCCTGTGTTGTCCATTCGATTATCGCAGCCATGTTATCTAAGTACTTTTGACTCTCGTTAATCTCATTATCCAGTGTCGCGATTCTTTCTTTCGGCGCGATTAACTTGCCCTCAATATTCGCGATACCAATCTTAATTTTCTCCGGTGTAAGACCCTTACCGACAAACCGTACAGAGCCCTCACCTGGATCATCTCCGATGACGTCTTTTCGTTCGGGGTTCCATGGGGCGCTGACCGGCGACACGTAAGCAGGCATCTTTAACGCACCACGAGAAGCTAAAAAGTCTTTACGCTTCTTACGCTTTGCCGCTAGCGCATCCGCTTTTTTCTGGGCGTCAACGGTTCTCCGGGTGACACCACTAAGAGCCGAACCCTCACCACTACTCGTTATTGCCTGACCCAGTGGCGTTATATCAGCTTCCTCCGGGTCTGTTCCTGGCGCCTCACCCTCTTCGATTACTCTCTTCGGGTCACCAACACCTGCGACTTTGTCATCCGTGTCGCCGCCCTTAGTGACTTCCGGGATGACTTCCTTCGTACCACCCGCCTTCCCAGCGCCCGTCTTCAAAATGCGACCAGCAAGCTCGACTGTATCCGATATCTCCATCTAATTCCCCCCCGTCAAAGCCCGAAGACGTGCCATCAATTCTTGTTGATACGCAGTGTTCGCTTCACGCGCTTCTTCAGCGGCAATAGCCTCCTTACGATCGACCACAGACTGAAGAATGTCGGCAGGACCGCTTGGCGCTGATGTAGACCCCGGCGTACTGGAGAAAGCGCCTAGCCCTGCAGACAAGTCTTGGATGCGCTGATCCCGGTCATAGCCCTCCTTCTGCCAATACTTCGGCTTCACTCCCTTACCTTCTTTCTGCCGCTTCTCGAGCTTAGCTGCCGCAGTACCCACGTTGCTGACTTTTGGTAATGCTGCCATTATTGCGCCCCAGTTACGTCGGGTACAGGTGACCCACTAAAGTCCACACCCCGAGCACTACCGTCTCTCATTCTCTTCAATCGATCCGCTAACATAGCCTTTTTCGCTGCTACCTCATCAGGGGGCGGTGGGGACTTTGGGGTCTCGGCCGGAATCATATTCTTGGTTGGAACAAGTGGGGCCGTAACCTTGTTCGTACCGTCAGTTTCGACCTCATCCGGTCTTGTTACGACCTCATCCCGTCTTGTTTTAACTTCATTCTTCAGACGATTAAGAGCAGCCGCAAGATCAGCCCAGCGCTTCGATCTGTCTTCCTCGATCTTTTTGAAGTCCACGGTCTTAGCCGCTGCCGCTGATGATGGTTCAACGTTAATAGCGTCCAAGTCGACGCCGGTAAGATCAAGCTCGGGTTCTGCCCCAGTCTTCGCCGCAGGCTTCGCCGGAGGCTTCGCCGGAGGCTTCGCCGCAGGCGCACTAATGGGCCGCAGACCTTCGCCGTGGACCATCTCATATCCCTCAGGAATCGGCTTTCCAGGCTTACCTTCCAGATTGGCCTCTCGCGCTTGTGTCGTCCATGTGCGTATGATCGACTTCTGCTCGTCAGTCAATCCAGAAGTGTCTTTGTCTGGAACCTCGGGGATAGGCGTTTCAGTGTCGAATAAAACCGGCTTGGCACCTCTTGGGCCAACGGCCGTAAGCGCATCTGATTCGAGTTTCTCTATCGTATCGGTCGCTATCGGACGAAGACCCTCACCCGGAACCACTTCATAGCCTTCGGGAGGATCAGGTTTTTGGCCCGCTGGAGCCGCTGTGTATTTAGCCGTCCAACCAGCAATGTCATTTTGCTGATCCGGAGTCAGCGCATCAAGTCTGGCCTGATTCATTGCATCAGCCTCAGAAACTTCAACGACAGGTTCAGGGGTAACAGTCACTCGTGGGGTGGGGCTTTTTAAGGTAACAAATTTCATGCCCCCGACACTGTGCTCGTCCCCAAAGGTCTGTCCAGCGGCGCCCGAAAAATCTGGCGATAGGTTCAAGTTCAGGGAGCCAGGTGTGATCGAGGCTATTCGCTGAGCCTCCACAGAGTCAAAATCTGCGGAAGTCTTATCGGTGTAGCCTGAGTCACCTTCTCCCGGTTCGGGGAAGAACGTGCCTCCGCTCGCAAGATCTTCAGCGGTGACGGGACGACCGACTCTCTTCCCGGTCGTCGGGTCTATCTCCACCGCCACTACACGCCGGGGCGGGGCCTCTTGCACGTCAAAAATTTCCTTCGACACAAGCGTGTCTTCGGAATCTGCATCTAACGGAACAAGCTCTCCTGCGTCGACCCTATAAACTTGGCCCTCAGCGTTAACCAGGTATGTGTTGTCGCCGACAACCTTGGCCGTGACCAGCCCAGAAGCAGCCGTCTCATCGACCAACTGCTGATACTCAGCACTGCTTAAATTGCGGCCTGATGCGTCAACAACAAACTGACCTTCAACTTGTGCGGCGTCGCCAATACCTAATGCCGGGTCCCCTTGAGCGCGTTTTCTCGCGGCCTCAATAGCGCCTCCTCTACGGTAAAGGAGCGCTCTCGCCTTTAGGGCCTGGGGCGACGCTCGGTCTTCATCGGTCTCGATAATTTCGATCTGGGCAACGTCGCCTGGAGAGACCACAAGTATCGGGTCATCCCGGTCAGGAGTCGCAATTCGAACGACACCTACTCGGTCGGCTGCATGGTACTTAAGTCGCTCACCGACTATCGTTTTGCCATCAATCGTTACCTGGACGATCTCGCCCGTACCGATGCTCCTAAACCCATATCGCCCAGCACCACGTTTTTGCTCGCGATAGAACGTTCTCATCGCAGCTAAATCGTCTCGACCCTGAACATACGTATCAACAAGCAACATATTGTTTTCATCGCCGTCTACTCGACCCAACTCGTCGAAGCCATGATCTGCGGCCCAAGCATGAAACGCGGGGCTCGAGATTGTGTGAGCCATTTCTTGCTTGAGCTTTTCCGCCGCCGTTGGTTTCGTCTTAATCAATTCTGCTTGTTGGCCGATGAGAAGCTTACGCTGATCCTTAAGAACCTTGAGATTGGCCAACTCTTCGTTGAGTTGCTGCATGTTCTTAATGTCGAAGTGATTGCCCCTTTCAGCCGCTTCTTCGATAGACTTAAGGCTGCCCGCAGCAGTTTTGTAAGCCTCGGCAATACCTGCGACGCTCAGATCGGGGTCATCCATCTTGTCCCGATTCGCTTGAGCATCAGCAATTACACCGTCGATGTTCTCAAGGTTCCTGGCGATGCTATCTGCGTGCGCGTTGTAATTCGAGAGTTGATTACTATCGTACTCGAACATCTGGGCGTGTACAGTCTTATCCAGCAGGCCCTCAGAAACAAGGCGGCTGTTCGGCCCCCTAAGCTCATCAATATTTGAAATAGCTTTTGTAACTGGGTCAAGCTCGAATATCGGCTCGTAGCCCGCATCCATGTGCAGGCCGTTGACTCGCTCCAGCAACTCATGCTGGGCCGAAAAATTATCAACTCTGCCGAGCTTCCAGGCCTTAGGATCTCTGGAACCCTCAAACGGGTTTGTGTTGATTACGGCCTTGAAAAGCTCTTGCCGTCCGATGCTGGCGCCCCGGCCTGTTGCTCCGGCAGCAAGCTTCATAATCCCATCTATGTACTGGTTATTGGGAATCGCGAACGCATCTCTAATCTTCTTTGATTCAGTAATCTGGCGGTCGATCAAACCAGAGTAGTGGCGTGTGTTCTTACCTATTTCCGTTATGCTCAGGTGAGCAATGTTTTTGTTTATGGTATTATCAAGCTTGCGCCACTCCAACGCAGAATGAAGACGACCCGAACTTGCCGCATATATTTGTTTCTCGATCAAGAAAATCCGCTGGCCGTATTCGTTAATTAGGCCGTGCTTCTTCGCCGTATCGATTTTATCCCGGTAGGTGACGGGACTATTGTCCCCCAACTTTTGCTTATTCAGGTAGGCGGCTAAAGTAACGGCGTTGTAGGTGCTCATAAAATTCTACCTTTATACGGGGAGTTTTAAGGCGTCAGGGTCAGTGCCTGCGGCCTGGCTTCCTACAGTCGCGCCCCGCGCCGCAGGCGCGGTCCCCGGGGCTTTGCTGCCTACGCCCATCATTGCGGCCGCCTGGAGGGCCTGCTGACCAATACCGGCCATACGTTCACCGAACCCGGTACTCTGAAACTGCATTTGCGGGGCCGCTGACGTCAAGCCGCCAAGTGTTGCACCGTAATGGGCCACGGTTTGTCGATCTGCAGCTTGTTGCTGCTGTGCAAGTTGACCCGACATCCGCGCCGTACCTAAGCGCCCCTCAGCGACGGTTCGACCTTGTGTCTCCGAGAGAGCACGCTTCATTGCCTCTCGACGCCCCGAGTCCGCTTGGCCACGCTCAAGCTCTGCTCGCTGGCCCTTAGCCTGCGCTTCCGTCGCTCGTTGGATTTCCTCTGTAGTCTCTTGTTGACGGGCCCTACTAAGGCCATACTTGCCTCGCTTAAGACGCCTCTTCGCTCTTTTGGCCTCGGGCCCCAGAGCTTTCTTGATGTCTCTACGACGCCTTCTATCCTGGGCTTTTTGGGCAGCAATTGCCGCTTCCTGCCCTTCAGCAGCCTTATGGGCGCCATAGATGCCGGCCGCCGCTGAGCCCGCCACAAGGGCCCCAGCAACAAGTAACGGCGCAATAGCGTATTGAAACTCAAGGTTAGGCGCGCTTCCATCCAGCAAACACAGAATATAGAACGCGGCAAACGCGACCAAAATAAGGGGATGAAATTTAGGCACCAAAAGGCTCACGACCGCACCTCGAACTGAGAAGATTATAACAAGTTTAGTACGCGAGCGTTTCTAATGCCCAGACTGAGCTTGCCGACAAGGTTGAAATAACCCCTACCGTCAATATAAGACTTGCGGACACCACCCACATTCTGCAGGTAAACCCCCGCGCCAGCAGGCTGCTTCACCGAGCACTCAACCGAGATCTCATGATAACCTTTTATGAGTGTTGTCATGTAATGCAGATCGAACTGAGTCGCTGTGTGAGCTTCATTCTGAACATATTGAGGGTTACCTCCCCGCGCCGCGTAGCCCATCACCGGGTCACCATCACGCTCAAATATGAATGACACCGGATCACTCCCCTCATCTTCAAACTTATCTTTGTAACTCTGATACCAGTCCAGACCCGGACCCGTCTGGGCGCTCATGGCACGGGCGCCTGGAGAGACCGGGTGAAACATGTTCTGACCTAAAACACGAGTGCTACCACTTACGACTTCATCGTCTAAGCGACAACGTAGGTAAATCGGTGTGCTAACCCCCCCACTATGTACCTCACCCTCCATGTCCTTATACACACCGCGCCAACTGTTGTAGCTGACAAAAAAGGACCACTGCATCAAAGACATCGAGGTCGTATAAGGTTGATACCACCGAAGGGAACATCCGGGTAATGTAACAAAGTTTGTGGCGTCTTGAATGCTTGGAATACCGTTGCCGTAAATTGTCGATGTTGAAAGCATCGACTCCGAACGAGCCAACGAAGCCTGCTCTGGCTGAATATGACAGTCCCGAACTTGAAGGTCACGGCTTAAATTCTCATACGATAGCCGACCGTTAGCCGTCGACATTAGCCCCGAATCCTTCCCACCTATGTCCAATCGAGCGTAAGTCGCCACGGTGTAAGGATCTTTAACGTCGCTAAACTCTTTTGTTTTCAGTAATGGATCACCAATTAACGGGATCGCAGGTAGTTCAATTTTTGGCATTGCAACTCACTTAACGACCTTTATAGCAGTCAATCTTGAATTTCCGAAATAAACCCGCGCACCCTTTAGTATGTCCCTTCCCCCAACAGGGGATGCCCATGCCTTCTCAATATTATACTCCGCCGTCACAAAACCCGGAAAATCGTATATAATCTTTCTCGGATTAGAGGGCCCATGCCCCTGGGTCCACTTGGATGGTACCATGGTGGATGTAAACCCTCCAAATGTAGTAATATTCATATCATCCGAAGTGTTGTTCTCAATTACCTGCATAATCGGAATGTTGATTCCTAGATTGCTGCGAAACAATCGCCCGCCTCGCGCGTAGGTCGGGGTGGGGTAACCCCCCAATCCATCCAATGGTGGTGGTGGTGGTGGGTCCTCTGTTTTGTAGAAAAAGAAACTCTTCTCAAACCCATCCCACGTCTCAGCACCATCGATGTAACCGTCCCACCCTGGTTTAAGGTCCCAATAATCATCATTTTTTAACCGGTTCAATGGTACCGGAAGCGCTTGGTTACTCGAAGCGCTAAACAACGGGCTGCGATTTACCCAGTTAAATGAATTAACCATTGCAGGCACACTATCAGTAGCAATTACCCACTCATCATCTTCCTTATACCCAATAGCAAACAGCGCGAATAAATCTAAGTAGCGCTCAGCGAGCAGATAGTTTCCATAATTGCTGAACAACCGTCTAACTTCGAGGCCCAGTGTCGGGTTAGACGTCATAAAATTACGCACATGATTCGCGTCCTCAGAGTAAATCGGCTCAATCCCACGCACCTCGACATCCATCATAAGAATGATCTTTTCGTTAGGACGTAGAACCTGAGCGGAGGGCTCGAGGTCAATATTCAACTTATCTGACTCGGCGCCTTGTAACTGGTACCAGCCAACACGATCCGCGTTGAGAAAGTCACCTGTGACGTGCGCTGTTGACCACCCGTTATACTGACTGGGTACCGTATTATTGAGGTTCGTCGTGTTACCGAAGCCGGAAAAAATTGCCTGCGATGAGCTTGGTTCGCCTAAGACGGGAGATCTATATTCGCCCGTTATAGCGTCAATCTCTAACTCCGGCGTGATTACGTCGCTGTAACTGTAAACAACTTTACTCGGTAAATACTTATTTGAGAGCGTGTTATCTGATAAGTTTTCTGCCTTAACAGCGTTAAGGATGCCGCCAAGGGTTTGTCGCGACGAGTTAATATTTTCGTCTGTAAGCTTATCTTCCGTCTTAAACCCAGGAATCGACCATCCTGGCGGTGTCGATTCCCCGGCACCGGGAGCTTCTTGCCTTTTGGGCTTGAGCGGAAGATCGAAGGCAAGTAGTCGGCGCGAAAATACACCGACATAATCGCTCACCCCAAACTTACTCCCCTTGCGTTGAAGCCGCCGCACAACCAACTCTATTGTGTGCTCTCCTGGCCCGACCTCAACAACCGCGCCTAAACGCACAGGCATTACCTCAGGCCCATAAGCAACTGCTCGAGAAGACCGCAGCTTTTGTCCCGGTCTTGAGTCGCTCCGATCACCAAAAGAGGACGCCACAGAGAAAGAGCGTTGGCCAAAAACAGAGCCCATTGCCGAAAAGTCCGGAAACATTTCTTTCCATATCTCTTGGTCCTCGTCTTCATCCTTAACCCGAATACTATCCGTTACTTCGAGGCCGTGAGGTGACTCCTCAAACGGTAACCGCTTCCCCGTGATTGTTTCTTCTATGACCTTCCCGTCGACACGAAGCGCAAACTGAAGCATGCAGGGCTTGAAGCCCTTAGAGATATGGTGATACCCGTTTTTGTTCGGTATATCACGCTCATCTTCGACGCCCGCAGTTTCATTCAGGGGGAACGCGAACGGGACGTCATACACATTTAAGTTATCCGCAGTATTGACTGTGGTTGCTAAGGGAAGTGATTCCCAAGTCGACGACGGCCCCGTGTTGTTCAGAACTGCGCGCTCGGCTGTTGCTAAGTTCGCCGCAGTTCTGTGCCCGAACCACGACGAAGCGTACCCCGGAGGATCGATAAATTCATTACCACCAAACCTTCGGGTGCCGTTGATCCACGGTTTCTTGTACTCATAAAAGCCTTGCCAGATATACTGCGCATAGGCCGAAACCCAGATTTTCGACTGGCCCGTTGTGAATGTTAATTTTTGAGCCCCGGTTAAACCCGCATCCTGTACCGCTGACCAAGCTCCGTGATTCGGAACAATCGACGGATACGCATTCGGATTAGATCCTGTAAATCCCATCGTTGATCGAAAAGTGCTTCCGTCAGCCTCTACAAAATTAGGGGGGTGGCGTAAAAAAGTGCCCACCTCACCAACTACCGGGTAAAAGCTATACCGACTCTCGATTTGAGACACGTGTGTATTGAAATACGCGCCCTCCGCGACACAGGCTCCATCTGTTGATGAGTCCGAGCCGACACTATCCGGGTGATTCCGTAGTTCGGCTTTAAGGTTACCCGCGTTGAAATTCATTCGATCAAGTCGACCTTTCGTGAGGTCATAAACTGGGTGAATATCGTCGTTAAGCTCTGTGGGGTCGAGTACATCTCGAGTACGCAAAAACCGACGCGGAAAAATATGCGGCATGGTTACTTATCCTTCCTAAATGGAACTCGCCCAAGAGGCGTACCCTTGGTTGCGATACTTGTATCGAACGCAAACGCGGCGATTTTGAGTCGTCCTAACTCCCATAATGAGGGGTCATCCACGCGACGCTTAAACTCACTAAGCCCTTGAGCGGACTCACTAAACAATGACTCCCACGCGCTCGCCTCAGCGTCCACGGCGGGGTCTCCAGGCCCCCCAAAGTCAGGTGACTTCGGTGCGGGGCTTCCCAACACTTCAATCTCAAAAGCCCATGAGTTAGCGTTTTGAATGTCAACGGGTATCTGCCGCCAAAAAACTCTTGGGTTTCGCGCCTTAGCAACACCAACGATTGCTTGAGAGGCGACATCAGCGACAACGCCTGAATTATCATCCGGCCCATGAAGCAAAACATCATCCATCTCCGCAATCGGTTCCCATGAGCCGTTGCGAAAAAGACGAACCGTTGCAGTACCTACCCACGCGTCCAACATCCCCACATATAAACTACGGACATTCGTTGGGACCAAGCCAAAGTCACTTGAGCGGAGCCACGCAGATCGATAAAGAATTCTGCGCGGCGGACCAAAGTAATCCGTAGATTGACGATTAAGGATAAAGATCCGTGAAGCGTCTACCCGCCCACGCCAAGCAGGGTCGACTGACTGTGTCAAAAGAGACCTTTCGCGTGGATCAGAGCCAACAGCAACCGTTGAGCGGGTATAGTCCTGCAGAGAGCACATGTCCGCGATGTAAAGGCCTAAAGTTTGACGGCGCCAGTAAGTTCCGTCAAAGCAGAGAATCATATTGTTCCGAGGCTCTCCCTTAGACGTAACGGCGCAGCGATACTCCCCGGTCTCGTAGTCGACAACTGAAGCCGCCCGGAAAAACTGACTCTTGTTTAGCTCTTGGCTGAACACTTTATCTATCGGGGTGCTGATCCTTTGAATTACGCCGCTAAGGGCCAACGAGTAAACACCATCTGAACTAAGCCAGACAAGGCTTCCATCTCTAAGCGATTGAATCGATTTCGGTGCAACGCAGCCAATACCCACCGATAGTGGTTGCGGCTGCATAAAATCATCGCCAATAAGATAGGTCGAGGTCTCCGTAAACGCAACGAGCTTCCCATTGTGAGACGCAAGCGCTGTAATCTCATCACCGTTGCTGTCGGGGTAAACATACTCAGCTTTATCAAAAGTCCCCGGAAATCCCTTTTGAGACCGACGGACAATGCCCGGCGCGCCCGAAACATTCCCGATAATCAATCGTCCCTGATGAGCGCAAGCAACGCGAAAAACGGGTACCGATATAATTTCCGTCCACGGCGCACCCAAATCACTGTCGGCATTATTGTCGTCGAAGTAAAATTGTCTCGACCCAGGAACACGGGCGACAAGCCGCGGCGTTGAATCTTTATGCCTGGTGTCCGGCGTTCGGAAAATTCTTGTCGCGACCGCGTGACTAGGAAGATCTCCGGACGATTTTACGAGGAATCTACGCGTTAAATCGTCAATCTCGACCGGCATAGGAGTAGACTTCTTCCCCGATATCTTGTTGTCTCGAATTATACTTACATTACTCACTACGCCGGTGCCATCCGGACCAGGACTTGGATAAACACTTGCCTGGGTCTTCACTACCGATGGGGGCAAGAACGGTTCCGCCTGGTTGGTATGTATTGATGCGGGGTCGCTCGGAACCGAGAACTCCGACAAATTACCGTTGACGTCCTCGTACTGGAGGTAGTAATACCAAGAGCCTTTCAGAAGAGCAGCTTTTTGGCCCGCAAGTTCGTCGCCAGGGGTCCCAATTCTGCCTTGCCAAGAATACCCCTTTGAGTTGGGGTAGTAGTTCGGGGCATCGTCGTAGTCAGGTTGGCTCGGAGAAGACACAGACGGCGTCGCCGCACGGAAATTAAACCCCAGAGGCCCCACTGAATTGTCAGCCGTAATGACCTGGGGTCGGTCGACTCCATTGAAGTAGATAATCTGATCATTTACAACCACGTATTGATCTATGTCCCCCGAATCGGGATTAACCGATAAGCCTGTAAGTAATGCGTCGTCGGGATTATCGTGGCCGCCGTTAAAGCTGTAGAGCCTGGAGCCGATTCGGTACAACAGCATCGTTGCGGCGCCATTAAGAAGCTTGGCCGAAAAGACACTGAAGGGCTCACCACTTTTCAACCCATATTCGGTCACATCAATCGGCCAGCCCGACGTGAGTAGGTCAGTGATTTCAAGCTCGGTGCCCTCAAAGGCCCCGTCTGCCTCAGTAACGAAGACCTGACTTTTAATCCTTAGAATAGAGGGCCCGACGATGCTCTCTAAAACACCATCAGGACCAATTTCAAGGTTCTCTACCAACCACGCAAGTGGTTGCGGAGCAAAGGTCTGCCGACCCTCTCCGGGGGGTATGAAAACAG
>TARA_R110002033_G_scaffold12801_3_pt1 | contig 14537 bp, 23 predicted proteins | sample TARA_R110002033 | Tara Oceans TARA_R110002033 (sample SAMEA4397051) | marine metagenome | biome: Polar Biome; feature: [SRF] surface water layer (ENVO:00010504); material: water (ENVO:00002006), including particulate matter (ENVO:01000060) such as... | depth 5 m
TTGTGCCATTATTTGCTAATCCTAAATATGTATTGGATGAACATCTTTTTTCTATTATCAATGAATATCACTATGTCAAAGAATATAATATTCCACTTGGAAAAACACTTAATAAAACTGATGCAACAAAATTGGATTATTTTACTATCATTAAGAATGAACTCGCATCAGTAATAAGACACAAACAGGAAAAAGATGGCAGATCAAAAAGTTAATATAAAAGTAACAGCACAAGGTGCAAAGAAAGCACAGGGTGAATTAAAGGGTGTTGAGGGTGCTATTGGTAAAATGGGCAAAGCTGTGGGAGTAGCCTCTGCTGTCTATTTTGGGGCAAGAGGTTTAATTGCAGGTTTTAGTTCAGTCATTACATTAGCAGGTGAACAAGAACAGGCAGAAAAAAAGCTAGAGGTCGCTTTAGGTAAAACATCACAGTCTTTATTAAATCAAGCAACAGCACTCCAGAAAATGACCACTTTTGGAGATGAGGCAATCATAGGTGTACAGGCATCTATTGGTGCGTTTATAAAAAATGAAGAGCAAATTAAAAAAGCTACTTCTGCAACCTTAGATATAGCTGTAGCAATGGGCATGGATTTAAAAAGTGCAGGTGATTTAGTTGCAAAAACATTAGGATCATCTACAAATGCCATGTCTAGGTATGGTATTGAAGTGACAGGTGCAGTAGGTAGTACAGAAAGATTAGAATCACTTACAGGTAATGTTGCTAGGTTATTCGGTGGGCAAGCATCTGCCGAGGCTGAGACACTTACAGGTAAAATAGAACAAATGAAGAATGCAATAGGCGATGCAGGAGAGGCTATAGGTAGCTTACTCGCTCCTGTAGTAATAAGCGTTGCAAGTAATATAGCGTCTTTAGCCAATGCAACAGGAAGTCTAGTAAATAATTTTTCTGATATTATAGATGGTAATTCTTTAGCATCTGCTGAATTTCAGTTGTTAAATACAGAAATGAAAGATTTTAAAAAAGTTACTGATGAATTAGGATTTTATTCATTACTTGAAATGAACAATCAAATTAATGATTTATTAAGTACCATGCCTGTAATAACTCCAGAGGTTGAAAAGTTAATGGATCAGCAACTTATATTAGCAGAAGCAATGAAAGAGTCAACAAAAGAGATAAAAAGACAAAAATTTGAATTAGATTTAAATGCTGAAATTGAACAGGGTTCTAAATTAGCTGAGTCAACTATGAATAGAGTAACAGCAGAGATGGAGTTAGGTAAAATAAAAAAACAAAATTTAGAACAAGATTTGCGAGGTGCAATATTATCTGGACAGAGTGCTAAACAAGCAATGGTTTCTGTAGTAAGAGCCGAGACAATGGAAGCTGTCGCAGGGTTATTATCAAGTATATTAAAAACTGTTCCCTACCCTTTTAATTTAATTGCAGGAGCAGGAGCAGGTGCATTAGTTAGTGGGTTAATGGATAGTGCTATGGGGCAACTTAGTTCTGTTAAGTTTGCAGAAACAGGTTTTGAGGGGGTTGTAACTAAGCCTACAATGTTCATAACAGGTGAAAACAATAAACCAGAGCAGGTATCTGTAACACCTTTAGGTGGTGAATCTAGTGCAGGAATTAATATTAATATACAAGGCAATATGATTGGTAATGAAGAATTTGTAAGAGATATATTAATACCAGAAATGTCTAACGCAAGGAATCAAAATCTAGCATGAGTTTAACTTTACCATCGGCATATTCTACTGCTTTAGAAAAAACAGTTATAAAAGAAAATTGGATCATTCAGCTATATTATGATGGTGGTTCTAGTTTTACACCTATAGCTTTATCAGATACAACTGTAGGTAGTGTTTTTTATCAAGGTGTAGTCACAAATAGACCATCTGTAAGAACATCTATATCATTAGAAGATTCAAAATCAAAAACATCTAATATATCTTTAACTATTGCAAATTTTAAATATAACGATGCAGACTTTTCTGCTGAGTTATTTTTAGGTACAAGAAAATATATTAATAGAACTGTTAAAGTATATTCACAGTTAAATGATGAGTCTACCTTATCAAATTGCCTACAAATATATCAAGGAAGGTTGATAGATATATCACACGATGATAAGATTATTAATTTAAATATTACAGAGCAAAGACCTTATGATTTTATTAGTATTCCACAAACAAGAACAGATAGAACTAGAAACTATTACACTTTAGCTTATGGTGACTATACACCTAATAGTTCAACAAGAGACTCTCAAGCCTTTTGCCATGAAAAGAAATTATATCCTGTAAAAGTAGACAGACTGAGTGCTACTCATTTAATAGCAATACAAGAAAGAGCATTAGATGGTAACTCTGGCAATGAGGGTAGGTTACATTATTATGAAAAAAATGCTGATGCTTTTGTTCCATTAACCTTAACAAATAACGCATATAACAATGTTTCTATATTGACACATGATCCTAATGGAAATGCTATAAGAATAGATAATGATCTTTATCGTGGTTTTATTTGCAAACCAACAGGTTTAAGTGATGAAAATGATTCTAGTGCTTGGAATGATTTAGGAAATGCTTTTGATGTTATTGGAGATGATTCATCTTATACCACAGGTGCTAGAGAAACACTTGTTAGAACAAGTACAGGTACTTTTGATTCACCTATCTTTTTTGATGTACCAGAAATTGAAGGTGAAATTAGTTCAATGAAATTAAAAGTTAGATATAGAATAGATGTAGATGTTCAAACAGGTGCAGATGTTGAATATACTGTATCATTTACTAATGAAACCCCTACGCTATATAGCGGTTCTAATCAAATGATTAAGCAAATTACTGATACAACTGCAACTCAAGATACAGGTAATGTTATATCTAGTTTATTAAGTATGGATAGCCTTTTAAGTGGAAATGATAATAAACTATTAAATCCTATAAAACTAAATGCTCAATTAGTGTATCAGCAAGGTTTTGGTAGTGTTACAGTTAATTTTTATGTTTATGATATTCATATTTATGTTAAAAGTGCTTTAGATGTTGCAGGAAATAGGGATGCTAGTAAAAAAACAGCGAATGATATAGATTATTTATATGTAGGAGCAAATGGATTAACAGAGTCATATAGTGGCTCTAATAACTCAGTAAGCTATGGGCATGAGGCTCATCGTGATTTATTAGTAAGATATACAGGATATACTACAACTGAGCCAGAAAATTGGAGTTCATTAAACACAGACAGAGCGACATCTAATTGGAAAATAAGATATTGGTTAGATGAACCAACTGATTTAATTAAGATACTTGATAAATTATCTTATGAATTTGCTTTTATATTTAAGTTTAGACCAGATGGAACAGGTAGCTATGTACATATAAAACAAACATCTGAATTATCAGCAGTTCAAACATTAAATAAAAATGATATAAAAAATTTAAATATTACAAATACATCTTTTAAGAATATTATGACTAAAATGGATATTAATTATGAAAGACATCCTGCTGATGGTAAGTATTTAGAAACAGTTACAGGTGCTAATAGCACAGCTAGAACAAATTATAATATTCAAACAAAAGAAAATATAAAAAAAATAGATTTAGATATGAATGTAGGAACTCCAAGTACTACACCACAATCTGATCCTAATAATGATTTTTATTCTTATTATGATAACATATTAGGAGATATATATAAACAAGTATCTTGCGAGATTGTTAATCCTAATAAAGCATATAATTTAGAAACAGGTGATATTATACAATTTTCAAATAGTACAGGAGAGATGCCAATAAACCCATTTGGTGGGGATTGGACTAATTATTATATGATAACACAATTAAATAGATTGCCAAATAAAGTAAATATTGTTGCAAGAGAGGTAGGATAATGGCTAAAAAGTTTTATTATGATTCAGTAAATTTATTAGATGCTACAATTACAGCAGGTACATACAGTAGTGGAAATTTTAGTGTGTCAGCAAGTGCTGTTACAAATGAACACTATCTAACAGATCAATCATTATCTCAAGCTGTTACAAGTTTTGATGATGAAGATACTATTAGAATAGATTTATTATCTAGTAACGCAGTTGATTTTATTACATGGTTTATGTCTGGAAGTGATTCACAGCCTCTAAAGTTTTATTATTCAACATCAGCTACATCTGGACTTACTGAGGTAGCATCAGTATCGGAAGGTAATTTAAGTCCTAATTGGAATATTGAAACATTCTCATCACAATCTAAGCGATATTGGTTTATTAGATGTAGTGATGGAACAGTAGATAATATAACTGAGTTAATATTAGGTGCTGTGCTGTCTTTTGAGAATCAGCCAGACATAGGTATAGCTACACAGGAAATCTTTGGCACAGACCTTAATACATCGCTTGGTGGGGTAGAATACGCTAATAAGAGACACGAACCAAAAACCACATTTCAACTTAACTTTAGTAATATATCACAAACATTTAAAAACAATCTGGTCAGCTTTGAACAGGATGTAACAAACTTTAAAAAATTCGTGTACTATGATGATTCTACTTATCATTATGTACGCTTAGACTCACCTATAAAATTCACAGAAGTAGCATTTCAACGATTTAGTGCCTCTTTAAAATTAAGAGAACAACTCAGTTAAAATATAAAAAGTGAGAAAATTACATAAAAATAATCCGAGCCTTAAAAATTATTTCTCCTCGAGAAACTAACTTTTTTTTCATTTATACCCCATAAATGTGTCCGTTGACATATTAGGCTACAATAACCCATGATGTAACGATTCCTGTCTATCGCTACATTGTGGGTTATTTTTTTTTATTTATTTACTTGCACCTAATCATTGGATTAGGTATCTTGTCATTGATGAGATTAACAAATAATATAAAACTTGGCACAGATATGGGGAGTAACCTTCAGTTAGTCTCATCGCTTACTAATACTTCCCTTGTGCCTACAAAGAAAGATGAGACTAAAATGACATTAATCAACAATAAAATGCTAAAAGGTACTGATTGGTTTATAACACCAACAAGAAATTATATAAAAACTATAAATGGTTTACAAGCAACAATCAGCAAGAGAAGTCAATACACTTCAAGAAGGGGTAATAATTACAAAACAACTTATAATGTTACTCTTGGAGATAGTTTTTTAGGAACTCGTAGAAGTTTTAAAGATGCTATGATTTTAGCTCAAGGGGGTAAGTAGGATGGAAATAATTAAAAATCTTAAAGATGTTAAATTTCAATGGGATACTCCTATTACTATTAGCACAAAGAAGTCCATTAATGGGAAGTATGGCGAAAAGTTCAAAGCATATCCAATAGATGCAGTTACACTTCCAGATGGATCAGTTGAATTAGAATATTGTCTTAAATCACATAAAGAAGAATCAAAGGATGATTTATATGATATTGCTCATAGTCGTTATACAAGAGTACATATAAAGCATATATCTTTTAAATTATATCAAGGGGGTAAGTAGGATGAATAAACTAGCAGAAAAGCATATAAATCAATATGGAGACTTTGATGTTTTAACAATGATAGATGATGATCCAAATGGTGCATCAATAGAAATAAAAGATAGAAGAAGTAGTTGTTATCATCCAGATTTATTTGAGCATAAGTTTATGGGTAGGCACAATTATTTAGTAGAGTTGATAGAAGATGGTGATGTAAATATCGTTTCTACCTATTTTGTTAAAAGTCAAATTCATGCTGTAAAAGTCTATGATACAATAATACAAAAAAGAGATGTGGTATGGGCATACAAATATCTTCACGATTTATGTAAGAAATCAGAAATAAAGTTTTGGAAAACTCACCCTAAAAATAATTTACCTCAAAATACTAGACCACAGAAAAGACGAGCCTTAGAACAATCTGAATGGATACAAAGGGGATTAGATGAGGTGGAAGAATATTGGACTAAGGATTGGAATCATCGCATAGATGATGATGGTAATTATAAATTTGGAATGTGGTAAGGGGTAACAATAAATGATTAAATACATACTGAATCTATTTTCTAGTAATAGGTTAGCAGATAGTGATGACCGAAATACAGTCATCGAGTGTTTTAGCAGAGACTTAACATTCGACAAAACTAATAACTATCAAAAGGTATGTAATGAGAGGGTTGAGGGTTTGTTTTTAGGCTCTACGGATTCCGCAGAACCAGAGCCTGTTTTTATTGCTCTCAACTCTCTTTCTAATTTGGTTAAATCCAGACTAGGAGTAATAAGATTTTTAGCAACAGGTGAGATGGGTGATTTAGATAAAACTCAACTCATAGAATTATTTAACGAAATAGATAATCAAGTGGAGAAAATAGAAGATGATGTCAATAACCACATTAACAAGCCTAAAATCATTCGGACAAAAGCACAAGAAAGCTATCGGATGCACAGAACAAGAGTATCAAATGATTTTGACGATTTTGAAGAAGTATATTAAAATGATAGAAACTAAATCTGTGATTGACCAAGACATAGAACTAACTGATTTAGAAAAATTAGTAAGGTCTTTAGATGAATAAGATATTAAATGTACCACATGATTATAAATATCATGCTGAGATTATATATGAAACAGAGGACAGCTTTGGCTTTACGGATGCAATGGGCAACACCTTAGATGAGTTTATTGATGACATTAATAAAAGGTTTGATAAATATAAGGATAGACAGCCACATTTATCAGAGGCTTTATATGAGCCTAATGGTGAAAAAATTAATATTACATACAAAGTACGAACAATCTTAAAAAAAGGGGAATAGCATGATTGATTTTATATTAGATTTATATGAATATATGATGTATTGGGTTGAGAGAATAGCACCATATTTTATATGTTTTTGGTTAGGCTTTATATTAGCTGAACTAATAAGACTTTAATTAATAAAAGTAGGAGAGTAAAATGGCATTTCAAATAAAGAAAGACCTTCATTTAAACACAGGTATCTATCTGAAGTTGTTAAGTGATCCAACAAGTGCAAAAGTAGAAAAGGATATGTTTGACAATGAAAGATATACGCTACCTGTTGAGATGATTGGACACGACCTTACAGATGGTTCTGGAGTAAAGTGGTTTCAAAATGACAAAGGTGAATGGATAGAACTTAAAATCGGTAAACAGACTGATTTCGAGTTTAGTGGTGCATTGTATAAAAAGCTAGTAGGTAACAGTTCTGGCACAACAGTCCAAGTAATGCTTAAGGAAATAAATGGCGAGAAAGGTACTTATGCAGGATGGTCAGTTACACCTATGTCTGGAGGAAATCATCCCTTAGAGGTACTAAGTAAGTCCAAGAAAGTTGTTTCTAGTAATAGCTTGGGTATTACATGGGGTATGTGTATCAATAACGCAACTAAGATAGTCATCAGTTGGAAAGAGGACTATAAGACACTTGATTTTATGCTTGAGGATATTGAAGATGTTGCAGGTGGATTAATGAACATAGCTACAAGTGGACTTACAAGATGGGAAGAGGATCAAATCCAGAAAGACCAGAACGATAAACCTAGTAAAGAAAAGCCTAATAATGAGGATGTTCCTTTTTAATGAAAAGAACCCTTATTAAGAAGTTAGATACTGCTTGGTCAAAAAGAATCAAGCAGTTTGGCAGTTGTGAGGTATGTGGTAAGTCTAATAGATTAAATGCACATCATTTTTATTCACGAAGTATAAGAGTAATAAGATGGGATGTAGATAATGGATTCTGCCTATGTGTTGGTTGCCATGTATTTAGTTCAAATTTCTCTGCACACAAAACACCTGCTGAATTTGTAGAGTGGGCAATAGAACAAAGAGGTAATAAGTGGTACGATGACCTTAAAATTAAAAAGAACACACCACAAAAATTTATAGATGCAGATTTTGATATTATAATAGAGAGTTTAAAGTGAGTAGTTTTCACGAATCTCTGGAAGTTGGTAAAAAGTCCGAAGAATTGGTCTTAAATCGCATTAAAACCAAATACCCAAGTGCTTATATCAAAGACGGATATTTTAAAGAATTTGATATATTTATACCTGAAATAGATACATCTGTGGAAGTTAAGAAAGACTTTATGAGCAAATACACAGGTAATGTGGTTGTAGAAATACAAATGAATGGCAAACTATCAGCATTAAGCACTACTAAAGCAGATTGGTGGGTATTTCACTTAGATGAAGAAGAGTTTATATTTATAACACCAGAACAGATTAGAGATATGATCAATAAAGAAAACTTTAAATCTGTACAATTTACAGGTAAGGGTGACTACGCTAGTAAAATTGCCTACCTTATTAAAAAGCATTATTTTAATATCTATGGTCAAAATATGAGTATATAATGAGTAATGGTTGGATAAAACTACATCGTAAGATTCAAGATAATCCTATATGGGATAAGCCAGAGCAGTTAAGAGCGTGGATTGATTTATTATTAATGGCTACACATAAAGAGCGTACAAAGTTTATAAATGGAGAAGAAGTTATATTAGAACAGGGTGAGGTAGATGCCTCATTTAGATACCTATCTAAGCGTTGGAATTGGAGTACAGGAAAGGTAAGAAGGTTTTTAAACCTGTTAAAAAAGTGTTCAATGATTGATGTAAAAACGGATACAGGTCAAAATGTTGTAAGTATCTGTAATTACGCAACTTATCAGATTGAAGAAAATAAAAACGACACACCAATGAACACGCAACCGACACAGAACCGACACGAAAACAAGAATGTTAAGAAAGAAAGAAAGAATATATATGTTCAAGAGTTTGAAAAACTTTGGTTATTAGTACCTAAGAAGGTTAATAAAAAGAAATCTTATCAGAAGTATATACTAGCAGTTAAAAAGAAAGACCATGAAATAATCTATACAGCTTTTAAAAACCAAGTTCTTAATAATTGGAAAGAAACAGATGCTCAGTATACACCTGCTTTAAATGTTTGGCTCAATGGTGAACGATGGAATGATGATATAATTAAAGCATCTGAGAAACCTTTTAAACAAAAGAAACAATTTAGAAAGATGCAATCTGGTATGTACAGAGGATATTGTTCTAAATGTGCTGATACAATGTTTTTAGAACACAAGGAACTAAACTTCAGTAGTGATTGCTGTGGGGTTGAATTTGTACCAGAAAAGCCAGAAAAGTACAATGGTAAGGATTACACTAATGAAACACTTAATCAATTAATGGGGGGATAATATGAATTTATTTAGGGATCAAGTAAAAATAAGCGATAGGGTTACAGGAACAGGTAGAAAGCAATCACCTATTAAAACAGATAATAGATTATTTTTATGTCCAGAATGTAGAATGGTTTGGGAGTTTGAAAGAAAATCTAATAAAAAGCAAAAAATACTTAGATATGACCACCTACCTAGATATGGTAAAAAGAAAAAGATTTGTAAGATTTGCTCATGATTATTATAAACTTATATGAGATTATTATAAACCTTTTAGCTTTAGGTACTGCTTTAGTGCTTATACCTATAGGCTTAATGATATGGTTTTTTATTGGAACAAATTTATACAACTTAATTAAGGAACATTATGGGAAAACAGACAAATAAAATTAGAATATATGAGGTAGAAATGAATGCACAAGCTAAATGGTTTGGCGATAGAGATACTGCTGTTTTTTTTGCACAATGTTATTATGATGATGCACCAATAATAATGAATCACTCACCAATATTTGAGCATATAGTAGATATATCACCAGATGGACTAGCTAAATTTTTAAATAAACAGGAGATGTAAATGAGAAACCCATTTGAAGTAAAAATATTAGAAGAATTAGGTGCAATAAAGAGAGCAATTAATGCACAGGCTCAGTATATAATTGATAATAAAAAAAGTGTAAGACCATTATTAACTGTTAAGGATATAGCTATTTATTCATCTATGAGTGAAGTATCAGTCAGGAGAGCAATAGATAGAAAACATTTAAAACCATTTAAAAAAGATGGTAAAAAATTATTTAAAATAGAAAATGTTAATAAATGGTTAAGAGGAGCATATTAATGGACAAAGATAAAAATAAATTATTAAAAGAAATAAGTGAGTTCCTTTCTAAGCAAGGACACTTTAAACCTTATGACACAGAAGAAAGTGATAATCTTATATCTAAGATAAAAGAATATTTATAAATAATTGAGGCTTTCATTAAACAATAAACTTAATCATTAAAAATAAAGAAAGGACTTATTTAGTATGTTTTTTTATTTATATTACTATTGATTAATGATTTTATTATTTTATGTGTGGATTGGCGTCTAAAGCCTCAAAACCTTTTTTTCACATACCAGAGGTAAACATGAACAAAGTAGAACCATGCGAAATGTGTGGCAGATATGATGGAGATCATAAAGATAAATGGGATATTAAGGAATTAGAAAATAATAAAATGAATCTCTTATTAGCAGGTATTTTATTTGCACAAGAGGCTACACACAGACAGATAGAGTTATTTATGGCTAAATACTACATAGGTAGGGAATCCTACGATGAAATAGGTAGAGATTTTGAAATAAGTAAGCAATCTGTAGCTAAAACAATAGATAGGTCATGTGATATATTGACTAATATAATAAATAAATTAAGTGGTTGACGAATTTGGTACTTTTTTAAGTCTGTAGGTTGACTTTTAAAAACTTTTTTTATTTTTTTAACTCTAACAATATTAGAGTTTAGAATTTTTACCCCCTTTTTTTACCCCCCAAATAGTGTAATATTGGTTGACTTTTACTAGTATATATAGAGGCTTGTTATTGTGCCTCACTCGTTAAAAGAAAATAATAAGTCGCTTTTAGATTACTTTAAGGTGCGTATGATGGCGATAGACAGGAAACAATGACAATATTGTTGTAGCTACAACTATTAAAATATGGAAGATAGAGGAGTATCATTAAATGTTGAACTAGTAGGTATTAAGAACCTCAAGATTACAGGAGCATGGAGAATAGAGTTTGATGTATTTGAGGTTGAGACTGAAAAAGTAAAAGATTTAATGGACTTATTAAATAAAACATTAGCAATGGGATTAGTAGAGCATGAGTAAAAAATCGGAGGTAAAGCGGAGGTCTAACGGACAATTTAAGACTTCTGGTAATCCAGATACTCAGTTTAAACCTAATAATAATGCAAACCCAAATGGTAGGCTTGGGGCATTATCAGACATTATAAACGATGTTTTTAAAGAAGTAGAGCAGGATGGAAAGTCTAAGAAAGAGAAGATGATCCGTAAGGCTTACGATATGGCAGTTAGGGGTAACATGACAGCCATTCATTATTTATCAGATAGGACAGAGGGGAAATCCAAAGAGATAAGAGAAGTTACACATAAGGATTCTCTTATCATTGAGTGAGTCAATTCAGAATACAAAGAAAGAATTTTCTCCCACATCAATCACAATGGTGGGATTTAAAACAATTTTACAAGGTTCTCATAGGTGGCTACGGAAGTGGAAAGACCTACATAGGAGCATTGAGATCAATATATTTAAGCTATTTGAATCAACCCCATGCAGGGATGTATGTCAGTCCATCACATGGACTTTCACAGAGAACAATAGTAATAACATTAAAAGACATATTAAATCGTAGTGGATTAAACTATACATATAACCAAATGAAAGGCGAGTTCCATATACATAATTGGGATGGTCGCATATGGTTAGGTTCTGGTGATAAGCCAGATAGTTTAAAAGGCTCTAATTTAGCATGGGCAGGAATTGATGAACCATTTATACAAAAGAAGGAAGTATTTGACCAAATGATTGCAAGGGTAAGACATCCAGAGGCAAAACAATCAGAGGTATTTCTAACAGGAACTCCAGAGCAGTTGAATTGGGGTTATCATTTAAGTAATCGTGATGATATAGATATAGGTATTGTATATGGTTCTACCTTAGAAAACACACACCTACCAGAAGAATATAAGCAGAACCTTTTATCAGCGTACTCAGATGATGAGATAAAAGCCTATGTACATGGGCAATTCATTAATCTTACACAAGGCAGAGTATATAAAGACTTTGATAGAACTAAACATATTGCAAAGAGAACTGATTTAAACCACTTACCTGTAGTTATATGCCAAGACTATAATGTTGATTATGCGAGTGCGTTAGCTGTCAGAGTAGGGAACGGATGGATTCATGTATTCAAAGAGTATCGTATGAGTAATGCTAATACATACGACATGGCAGAACTAATTAAGAAGGACTTTCCTAATGTATCGGTAGTATCTGATGCCTCTGGTAATGCTCGAAAGAGTTCTGCTGTTTCTTCAGATCATGAAATTATGAAGTCATACGGATTTAATTTAAAAGCACCAAGAAAGAACCCTGCTGTAAGAGATAGGGTTGCTAGTGTAAACAAACTTATAAGAGAAGGCAACTTCAGCGTAGAAGGCTGTCCTAATCTAATTATGGATTTAGAGCAGAATGTTTGGAGACTCGGAGACATAGACAAAAGAGATATTAAGCAAACACATTTAAGTGATGCTCTTGGTTATCTATGTAATTACTACTTTCCTTTACGCACTAAGAAGGCTATTAGTACAGAATGGTAGAGTTTTTATTGGGTATTGTAGTGGGGGTTATTATTACTATAGTGTTCTTACACTACTATGGTAAACATTTATATTTTAAAAGTGAGTCTGAGATGGGGGAGTTCATACAGGAACATACAAAGGCGAATGATTATGCCATATCATAAAGGTTTATAATGGAATTACACGATAAGATAATGCTCCCAGACCTCGGAAAAGAGGCTGTGTTGCGTTCAGTTAAAGATGCAGAATATAGTGCGTTAGATAATACGATAGCTGAAAAGAATACATCATTGGACTTCTATTATAATAGAAACCTTGATGAACATATACAGCAGTATTTTAGCACAGAGTCCTTATCACAGATACCACCTGTATTGATGTCACTTGTAAAGCGTTTTGCTAAGAGTAGGCTTATGTTATTAAAACAACCTGCTGAAAGATTTATTAATGGTGAATTCAATGATTACTATACTGAAAAGACTCACAACCTAGATACTAGGGTTAGAGAGTTCGGAGAACTTGCTTGGCTACTTGGTAGCTGTCACTTACAGAGTATGTACAACCCAAAGACACAACGCATTGAATATAAGATACATCCTATTGTTAAAGAGTATGTATATGATGGTGAGGTATATGGTGTAAGCTATGAGATACATAGAGACTTTAATGGAGATAGGCAGTTCGCTTTCTGGAGTAAGCCTTTAGATGGTGAGCAAGGTATGCACTTCCGTTTTAATGTAAATGGTAAGATGATACCTGTAGGGAATAACTTAGAAATGATAAACCCTTACAACCTTATCCCACTATCTAAGGTAGAGTTTAACACAAGTGCATCGGATGTTACTCGTTGTGCTGTTCATGCCTCTAATGCGTGGACAGAGGTAATGATTGCTACAAGATTAATGATGGGTTCTCCTGTAATTACAGGATTAGATACAGAGATACCACCTTACTTAAAGTTTGGAGTAGATCGTTTGATTGCTCTTCCAGAGGGTGCATCAATGCAGTATGTAAGTCCAAGTGCTAATCTAGGGCAGATGATTCAATCTGTTAAGGACTTAATCAACCAAGTAGGGCAGAACCATAGCTTAACAATTAGATGGGGTGAGTCCTCTGCACCACCAAGTGGTGAGGCATTAAAGATTCTTTCTGTAGATAATATAGAAACAAGAGAGTCAGACATCCCTGTATTTAGAGACTTTGAACATGATAGATATGAAATAGATAGAGAACTATTAAGTGTACATGAAGGCACAAACTTATCTGAGAAGTACAGCGTTGATTACCCAGAGGTTGGCTTTCCTATGACATGGACAGAGGAACGCAACAAATTAGAGTTTATGATGGAACACAATCTTATTACTCGTGAAGAACTTGTAAGAAAGTTTAACCCAGATATAGATGAGGCTGAGTTAGCTTTAAAGATGGAAGAACTAGAACCAGAACAACCAGAACAACCTACTAACCCACTACTAGAGGCACTACAGCGTGGCTAAAGATACTGCATCCTTACAATATGCTAGGTCAATAGAAAGAGTACAGCAGGAACTTGTTAAGCAGGTTTTTGATCTACAGAAGCAAGGACTCAGTAAGAATGAGATACTACTTGTACTTCAAGGGTTGGATATGGAAGATATTATCCTTAACAAACTAAACCTAAACGCTGATATAGACAAATTAATGCTTGAGTACCAGAGTGTACTAGGTGCGATGGAGATGACAGGCACAGTTACAGCAGAGTCTTTAACAGCCTTGTCTAACATAGATAGGAATACATTTGCTAAACAAGCAGGGGTAATGGGAGAACTTATAAAAAAGGAAGTAGCAAGGGGTATTATTGCAGGTGCTACTGAGAAAGAAATAGCAGATGGCATTTTAAAGGGTGCAGGAGGCATTCTAAGGGCAGATCAAGCTGAGACATTAGCTAATACAGCACTTAATACATTTGAACGCAATGTAACAGTAGAGATGGCAGAGTTTGATCCTAAAGATGCTAA
>TARA_R110002033_G_scaffold46226_7_pt1 | contig 14520 bp, 11 predicted proteins | sample TARA_R110002033 | Tara Oceans TARA_R110002033 (sample SAMEA4397051) | marine metagenome | biome: Polar Biome; feature: [SRF] surface water layer (ENVO:00010504); material: water (ENVO:00002006), including particulate matter (ENVO:01000060) such as... | depth 5 m
TTTAAAGATTGGAAAAAATGGGTAGTTGTATTCAGTTTGTTTTTAACTTCTTTTTTAGTTCTGCTTACTGCTTCTAGAGCTTCGTATATTGCTATATTTTTAATTTTCGTAACTTTTATAGTGCTGCAATTCATACAAAAATCAGAGCGTTCTCAAAAGCTGCGTGTCATTGCGATTGTACTACTACCTTTATTATTTGCATTTACAGCCTCAAGCTATATGTTTTCTAAGAGTGAAGATACGGGTCGATTTGCCTCTGTAACGAGCAGAGTTGCTGCTATAAATCCAATAAACAGTACGGATGGTTCAGTAAACATTCGATTAAAATACTGGGAGAATGCCCTAAAGATAGCCAATGAAAATCCCATTTTCGGAGTTGGATTAGGAAACTGGAAAGTAGAATCGTTACCTTTTGAAAAAGAAATTAGTAGTAGATTAGTTGTGTCTAACCACCCTCATAATGACTTTTTAGAAATCGCTGCAGAAACAGGTTATTTAAATTTGATTGTCTATTTAAGCATTTTTATTATTGCATTAATAATTAATATAAATCGCCTTCGAAAAAATGACAATGAGCTCAGTCAAACAATTGCTTTGATCAGCTTACTATTACTACTAGCTTATGGTATAGATGCGATTTTCAACTTTCCAATGTACCGTGCTACAATGCAGCTTAATTTCATCTTCATAATAGTATTGTCTGTAATAAATACTATAGAGGTTGAGGATTTATCACCAAATAAAAATCAAAGGTATATAGCTGGTGTACTTGTGGCAATCGCACTATTTACTAGCTTTTTCTCGTATGCTACCTTTAAAAGTTTTCAGTTTGAAAATGATACAATTATTGATCTTGCACAGGTTGATAGCCCTCGTAAATACTCGTATACAGATATTGTGAATAGAATACCAAGATTTCCTAACGTAGCAAATAATTCGCAACCCTACATTGAAGTTGCTGCTATCTATGCTTTGGACGAAAAGAGGTACGAACAAGCCTTAAACTATTTCAACCAATCGGAGAAAATTAATCCCTATACCGGAAGATCATCATTTTATAAATACCGCTTATATAAGGAAACGCAAAAACTAGACAGCGCTGCATTTTATGCTCGCAAAGCATTTGACACTCGTCCTCGTAATGAAGATTACTACCTATCTGCACTTGTAGTAGAGGCAAATGCAAAAGACACCACAGCTATATTGAAGATTCACAATCGTTATACGCAGTATGTGAAAGATCCTAGCGTGTGGATTAATACATCAAGCGCACTTGCACAGTCTCGATACCCTAACGATTATATTTTGAAATTTATAGATACTGGGTTAGCATTATTTCCTACTGATAGTACTTTAATTAATAGAAAAAAATCATTCGAAAAAGATGCGATTTTAGCTAAAAAAGTAGCTAATGTTACCACTATAAGTGCATCTGCTATAATCAAAGCAAATATGTATGCAGCAAAGTTAGATTTTAAATCGGCTTTAAAATTTTACAAACAAGCTGCAGTTGAGGAACCAAATAATATCATAATAACACAGAATATTGGAATTTGTTATTTTAAGACAAATCAGTTTAAATCAGCTATTATTTATTTGGAAAAAGCCTTAAATTCGCCTCAGTTAACAGATGGCAAGACAGAATTTATTCTTGGTGCAAGCTATCTGAACACAAATAATAAAGAGAAAGGTTGCAAATATCTTATTCAAGCCGAAAATAAAAACTATCCTGAAGCTGCAAAAATCGTAGCACAATATTGTAATTAACTTATCATGTCTGAACAATTAACAACTATACAAGCAAGTAACCATCCTATTTATTTTAATGAAAAAGGATACGAAGCTTTGAATGAACATTTAAAAAGCAATAAGTATTCGAACCTATTTATCATCGTTGATAGCAATACTAATGAATCTTGTTTACCTAAACTACTACCCATTTTAGAAACAGATTTAACTATTGAAATTATCGAATTTGAAAATGGTGAAATCAATAAAAATATTGAGACTTGCGTCGAAATTTGGAATGTACTTACAGAGCTAGGTGCTGATCGAAAAAGTCTTGTGCTTAATCTAGGTGGTGGCGTTGTAACAGATTTAGGAGGATTTGTCGCTTCTACATTTAAACGTGGTATCGATTTTATCAATATTCCTACCACCCTACTTGCTATGGTGGATGCTTCTGTAGGCGGTAAAAATGGTGTTGATTTAGGGAATTTGAAGAACCAAATTGGTGTTTTTAATCTTCCGGTAATGGTTCTAGTAAATACAGAATTTTTAGAAACCTTGCCACAAAACGAAATGCGTTCTGGCTTAGCGGAGATGTTGAAGCATGGTTTGATTTTCGATAAAGATTATTGGGAAAAATTTCTAGATTTAAAAGAACTGGATTACGCTGATTTTGATACTTTGATTCATCGTTCTGTAGCTATTAAAAACGAAATCGTTACGATTGATCCCACAGAGAAAAACATTCGAAAGTCATTAAATTTTGGTCACACTTTAGGTCATGCAATCGAAAGTTACTTTTTAGAGAGTGATCAAAAAACCACATTACTTCATGGCGAAGCTATTGCTGTAGGAATGATACTAGAAAGCTACATCGCTTACAAAAAATCATTACTAACTAATGCCGAATATGTAGAGATAAAAGAAGCTATAAAAGCCATTTTTGATGACATTGCATTCGATACAAATGACATTGATCCGATACTTGAATTACTTATTCATGATAAGAAAAATGAGTATGGCAGCATTCAGTTTGCGTTAATTGACGGAATAGGAAATATAAAAATAAATCAATTGGTTGAAAATGAATTAATTCTTGAAGCTTTTACAGATTATCAATCTTAAATATTTTTTAGCTAAAAGGATTGCATTGCGTCTATTTTATTTTTTACATTTGTCCCAATGAAAAACACAAAAAACAAAGGTAATTACGGGTCTAATCGAATTGAAAACAATAGTTCTTTCTCTAGAGTGTTGAAGCATTTCTATTCTATAAAAGGAAGCTTTACTTTTGATATTTTTCAATACTTGAAACTTGAGAATAAAAAGTTGCAAATAATTTATGCGAATATTAGAGTTTGAATACCAAACGGTACTTTTTTTTCAAACTTAAAATAATCTTTATACTCAAATTCAATGAATACAAAATATTCCGACTTAATAAATCAAACATACTATTTCCCTCAAGAAGAATTTAAATTAAACAAAGACAATCTTCAATTTCATAACATTGATTTGATGAAATTAGTAGAGCAATATGGTACTCCTTTAAAGTTTACTTACTTGCCGCAAATTTCTAACAACATCAACAAAGCAAAAAGTTGGTTTCGTAAATCGATGGAGAAAAACAAGTACGATGGTAAGTATTTTTACTGCTATTGCACAAAGAGTTCTCACTTTGAATTCATTATGAATGAGGCTTTTAAAAACAATATTCATGTTGAAACATCATCAGCATTTGACATTAATATTGTAGAAAATTTAATGGCTAACGGAAAGATCAATAAAAGCACTTATGTAATTTGTAATGGTTTTAAAAGAGACCAATACATTGAAAATATTGCTAGATTAATTAACAATGGTCATAAAAACACCATTCCCATTATTGATAACTACGAAGAACTAGATTTGCTTCAAGCAGAAATTAAAGGGAAATTTAAAATAGGAATTCGTATTGCTGCTGAAGAGGAACCTAAATTTGAGTTCTACACTTCTAGGCTAGGAATAGGATATAAAAATATTGTTAATTTTTACAAAAAGCAAATTCAGGACAATGAGAATTTAGAGTTAAAAATGCTACACTTTTTCATTAATACTGGTATCAACGATACTGCATATTATTGGAATGAATTAGTAAAATGTATTAAGGTATATATTGCTCTTAAAAAAGAATGTCCTTCATTAGATGGATTGAATATTGGTGGTGGTTTCCCTATCAAAAATTCATTAGCATTCGAATATGATTACCAATACATGATTGACGAAATTATCAATCAAATTAAAATAGCTTGTGATGAAGCTGAAGTTGATGTTCCCAATATATTTACAGAATTTGGTTCGTTTACTGTGGGAGAAAGTGGTGGAGCAATCTACCAAATCCTTTATCAAAAGCAACAGAATGATAGAGAAAAATGGAATATGATTGACTCTTCATTCATTACTACTCTACCAGATACATGGGCAATTAACAAGCGTTTTATTATGCTTGCAATTAATAGATGGAATGAAACTTATGAACGGGTTTTACTAGGTGGATTAACATGTGATAGTGATGATTACTACAATTCTGAACAAAACATGAATGCTATTTATTTACCTAAGTACAATAAGGAAAAACCTTTATACATCGGTTTCTTCAATACAGGTGCCTACCAAGAAACAATTGGTGGATACGGTGGATTACACCACTGTTTGATTCCGCAACCTAAACATATCTTAATTGATAGGGATGAAAACGGAATTATTGCAACAGAAGTTTTCTCAGAACAACAAACTTCTGAGGATGTGCTAAAAATTCTAGGTTACAACACAAAATAATAAATTACATAATTAGTCAAAATAAAATTTCGCTATATTTGAAAACATACAATATTCAATAGCCGATTTTTTAAAAATTAAAATCCAATAAAATGAGTAAAGGACCAATCAGTCAGTTTATCGAAAAGCATTACTTGCATTTCAATTCTGCGGCTTTAGTAGATGCAGCAAAAGGCTATGAACAACAGCTAGCAAATGGAGCTAAAATGATGGTAACTCTTGCTGGAGCAATGAGTACTGCCGAAATTGGAAAGATTTTTGCAGAAATGATCCGTCAGGACAAAGTGCAAATTATATCTTGTACAGGTGCAAATTTAGAAGAAGATATCATGAACTTGGTAGCTCATTCACATTATGAAAGAGTGCCAAACTACCGTGATTTGACTCCAGAACAAGAATGGGATTTACTTGAAAGAGGATTAAATCGAGTAACTGATACTTGTATACCTGAGCATGAAGCGTTCCGCCGTTTGCAAAAACATATTTACAAGATTTGGAAAGATGCAGATGATAAAGGAGAACGTTTTTTACCGCATGAATTTATGTATAAAATGCTTTTATCAGGCGTTTTAGAGGAATATTACGAAATTGATTTAAAAGACAGCTGGATGTATGCTGCAGCAGAAAAAAACTTACCAATTATTTGCCCAGGATGGGAAGATAGTACTATGGGAAATATTTTTGCTTCTTATGTTATTAAAGGAGATTTAAAAGTCTCTACGATGAAATCTGGAATAGAATACATGACATTTTTAGCAGATTGGTATCCTAAAAATTCTGCTAATGGAGTTGGATTTTTCCAAATTGGTGGTGGTATAGCCGGAGATTTCCCAATTTGCGTTGTACCTATGTTGTATCAAGATATGGAAATGCCGGAAACTCCTTTTTGGAGCTATTTCTGCCAAATTTCAGATTCTACTACTAGCTATGGTTCGTATTCCGGAGCAGTACCAAATGAAAAAATTACTTGGGGTAAGCTAGATATTAAGACTCCTAAGTTTATTATTGAATCTGATGCTACCATTGTAGCTCCTCTTGTATTTGCTTATATATTAGACCTATAGAATATCATTATGAAAAGAGTAATTGTTGATTACGCAAAACTTACTAACGAAATTTTAAACCTATTAGTAGAAAAATTTCCTGACGGTTATGACGACTCAGATATCATTCGTTTTAGAAATGCTAAAAACGAATTAATTGAGGCTGTTGAAGTACGAACTGAAGATACTATTTATTTAGTTAAAGTAAGTATGAAACTTGCTGACAGAATAGAAAATCATGACGATGATGAAGATATCGATGATGTAATCGAACCAATCATCCCTATCAAAGGTCTAGACTTAGACGACGATGAAGATGACGACGATGATGACGATAACTTAGATAAGCCTGATGTTGATGATGAAGATGATGACGAGGATTCTAACAAGAAAGATTACTCTGATGACGACGATGACGACGAAGATTAATTCATTATAGACTTAAAGGAACTCTTTTACAGAGTTCCTTTTTTTATTCAATAAAATACCAAAAACTTTTACTTTTAAGATTTCCTGCTCTTTATGATTACATCTCAGCTATTACACGATACATTAAAAGAAAATTTTGGATTTGAAAAATTTAGACCTAATCAGGAAAAAATTATCAATTCGATTATTAGTGGTAAAGACACTTTGGCAATTATGCCTACAGGAGGTGGAAAGTCGATTTGTTTCCAACTTCCAGCTTTGGTATTCCCTGGCTTAACCATTGTAATATCACCGCTTATCGCCTTGATGAAAGACCAAGTTGATAGTTTAAAAACCAACGGTATTGAAGCTTGCTATATCAACAGCAGTCAATCAGCATCTGAGCAGCAAGCACATATTGATGCAATAAAAGACGGACACATAAAAATTGTCTATATTGCTCCAGAGAGTTTGTCTTACATCGAAAATCTTTTCAATACGATTTCTTTAAGCTTGATAGCAATTGATGAAGCGCACTGTATTTCGTCATGGGGTCACGATTTTAGGCCTGCTTACACTAACTTAGGCTATTTAAAAAAACGTTTCCCCTCTACTCCTATTTTAGCGCTTACCGCTACTGCAGACAAAGCAACTCGAAGAGACATTAGCGCACAATTGAATTTAATTGATCCGCAGACTTTTATATCGTCTTTTGACAGAAAAAATTTAAGTTTGGAGGTAAGACCAGCATTAGATCGTGTAAAGCAAATTCAAGATTTTATCGAAAGTAGACCTACCGAATCAGGAATCATTTATTGTTTGAGTAGAAAAACCACTGAAGAATTAGCCCAAAAATTGAGTAAAGCTGGTATTAATGCTAAGGCTTATCATGCAGGATTAGATGTGGCACTTCGATCAAAAACACAAGATGAATTTATCAATGATGACTGTCAAGTTGTATGCGCTACAATAGCCTTTGGAATGGGGATTGACAAATCAAATGTTCGCTGGGTAATTCACTATAATCTGCCAAAAAATATAGAAGGGTATTATCAAGAAATTGGTCGTGCTGGTCGAGATGGATTACCATCAGAAACTATACTATTCGAAAGCTATGGCGACGTAATTCAGTTGCAAAAATTTGCCTCACAAGGATTGAACGCCGAAGTACAACTAGCTAAGTTAGAAAGGATGAAGCAGTATGCAGACGCATTTAGTTGCCGACGCAAAATTCTACTGTCCTACTTTGGGGAGCTAGTAACAGAAAACTGTGGGAACTGTGACATTTGTAAAAATCCTCCAGAATTTTTTGATGGAACTGTGATTGCTCAAAAAGCACTTTCAGCAATTATTAGATTAAAGGAGTCAGAACCTTTGCCTGTAATTATTGATTTTTTACGTGGTTCAAAAAATGCTTATATTTTCGAAAAGGAATATCAAAATTTAAAAACGTATGCTGTAGGGAGTGATATTTCTTGGTTTGATTGGAACCAATACATTATTCAATTGATTAATCAAGGTTATTGCGAAATTGCATTTCATCAGAAGAATAAAATTAGATTAACGACTTTAGCCAGAGAGGTGTTGTTTGAAGGTGATAAAGTGCAACTAACAACAATGGTCAAAGCAAATATTGAAAAGACAGCTGCGATTGAACCAAAACGTAAAGCTGCGGCAAATTCTTTATTCGAAATACTTAAAAAATTACGCTACGATATCTCTAAGGAAGAAAGCGTTCCAGCTTATGTTATTTTCAGTGATGCGGCTTTGCGCCAAATGGAAACGATTAGACCTATGAGTGATGACGAATTTATCACTATCGATGGTGTTGGAAAAGTAAAATTAGAAAAGTACGGTGATGCGTTTATCAAAGCAATTATTACCTTCCACAAGGACAAAGCGACCAAAGTCAAAAAAGCGTCAAGCACTTACAAAGAGACTTTAGAGTTATTTCAAAACGGATTTACAGCTGAGCAAATCGCAATTAAAAGAAAATTAGGCCTAGGAACAATAATGTCTCATTTTGCTAAGTTATACTCTGATGGTGCCGATATAGATTTATACCAATTTGTCTCGAAAGAGGAGATTACACTCGTTAATAAAGCGAAAATAAAATTAGAAAGCCCAACAACATTGAAACCTTATTTTGATTTTCTAGATGAGAAAGTGGGTTACGACAAAATCAGATTGGCTTTATCAATTATAGAAAAAGAAACAATATACAATTAGCAAGAATGATTAATTCATTTTCACCTTATATCAATAATGAAACTAAAATTTTAATTTTAGGAACGATGCCCGGCGTGCAATCTTTAGAGAAGCAGGAATATTATGCGCATCCTCGAAATCATTTTTGGAAAATAATGTATACCCTGTTTAGTGAATTACCAATTGCAGTAGCATTTGATGAAAAAATAAAATTGCTACAAGACCACCATATTGGTTTATGGGATGTCCTCGAAAATTGTGAAAGGAAAGGAAGTTTAGATATTCATATTAAAAATCAAAAAGTGAATGATTTTAACTCTCTTTTCGAAAAATATCCTCAAATAAGAAAGATAATTTTTAATGGCAAAGAAAGCCATCGCTACTTTCTCAAAACATTTGGACAAATAAAAGGCATCACCTATTACGTGATGCCTTCAACAAGTCCTGCAAATACTATGTCATTCGACAAAAAGCTCGCATTATGGGCTTCCTGTTTTTAACTTTGCAAATATCTTTCCTCAAATATTTTTTGATGGTGCTTTTGATGCCCTATCATAATGAAACCAATAGCTCTAACTGAAATTGAATGATTTGATGCTGTTCCAAGTCTTTGCAATTGTTCCTTAGAAAAACTTTTAAATAATGATAATGTTGCTTGTCTAACCACAGCCATTTCAGTTAATAATTCTTGCAGACTTCTATCTTTTGCGTTGGTATTATCAACATAATCGTCCTCATTAAAACCTGGCAATGGTGTTTTATCGTTTCTAGAAATTCGTAATGCACGATAGGCAAAAATTCGCTCCGTATCTATTATATGTTGGATGATTTCTTTGATTGTCCATTTGCCTTCGGCATAGCGATAATCAAATTTATCCATTGGAATATTTTGAACAAATCGTATGAATTCATGAAGTGAAATTTCTAACTCTTCGACTAAGATTCCTTTAGATGAACCTTGAATGTACCCCTCAAAAAAAGGAGCATATTCATCTTTATTTACTTCACTTACTAGCATGTTTTATTTTTAAGCTGAGTTTCTACTTGCATTTGTATTTCCAAATAAGGACCGCATTACTATCTTTTCATAAACCTTAATTAGGGCTTCATCAGGAACAGCTGCTTTATTTAATTCGTTAATTCTCAATAAAGCATATTGTTGTATTGTCAACAATGGCAGTACTATACGCTCTCTTATTTGAATTGATGCTTTACCGTCAGCATAGTTTTCCATTAATTCTGTATGGTCTGCTATCTTTAATAATAAACGTTTTGTTTCTAAAAACTCATCATAAATAATCTGCCAAAACTCTCCAAATTCAGGATCTTTTTTCATGTAAGCTGTTAATGGAAAAAATGATTTTGCCAATGACATCATACTATTCTCTAAAAGTGTTTTAAAGAATAAGGAGTTGTCATACAAATCTTGAACACTGTCCCATTGATCTGTATCTTCAAAGTGCTTTAAAGCAGCACCTACTCCAAAGAAACCTGGAACATTTTGCTTCAACTGACTCCATGATCCCACAAAAGGAATTGCTCTCAAATCGGCAAAATCTAATTGTGCAGATTGACTCCTTTTAGAAGGTCTACTACCAATATTTGTTTTAGCGTAATATTTCAACGTACTCATTTGCTCCAAATACGGAATGAATTTAGGGTGGTTTTTAAAACTTAAATATTTTTTATAACCCAAGTCAGCTAGTTTATCCATCACTTCTTTTTCCTTGATCGAAAGTTCGTTTTTATTTTTACTAAATACTTGATTAGTTACACCTGCACTTAATAGGTTTTCTAAATTATAGCGACAAGAATCTAAGGTTCCAAAATTCGAACTAATTGTCTGTCCTTGAACCGTAATTTGGATTTCGTTATTTTCAATTGTAGGTCCTAGGGAAGCGTAAAACTTGTGTGTTTTTCCACCACCTCTAGCTGGAGGTCCTCCACGACCATCAAAGAAAATTACTTTAATACCGTATTTTCTGGAAATCTCAGTTAAAGCTTCCTTGGCTTTAAAAATGCTCCAGTTTGCCATTAAATAACCACCATCTTTTGTACCATCAGAGAAACCAAGCATAATTGTTTGCTTCATCTCACGATTTTCTAAATGCGCAGCATACATAGGATTAGTGTACAATTGCTCCATAACAATATGAGCGCTCATTAAATCATCTACCGATTCAAATAATGGAATTACATCTACCGTAGGTTGTTCCCAATCTGTCAAACGAATCATAGCAAACGTTTCCATCACGTTCAACGCACTTTCATTATTACTTATAATGTATCTATTAGCACCTTCTTCACCATTTTGATCTTGGATCGTTTTAATAGCTTGAATGGATTCAATTGTAGAGCGTGTAATTTCGTTATCAAAATCAGCCGAATTTAAATTTCCTTTAGCATTAGCCAGAACCTCAAATTTTTCAGTTTCGCTTAATTCATAGTAATTTGCTGGAAAAACAGCACTTTCACTTTTTTGATAAAAGTCAAAAATATCCTTAAAGACATCATTATGGATTCGACTATTTTGACGAATGTCTAAAGTAGCAAAATGAAAACCAAAAAGATTTACTTTTATGAGTAAAGCATTTAAATCGTCAAGGTAAAGCGACTGATGTTGTTCTACAATAATAGTCTTGATTTTATTTAATTGCGTTTTAAATTCCTCCAATGTAATGTAAATTTCTCCTTGAGAATAGAATACAGAACGGTAAAGTTTATGTTCAAGTTCAGCAACTAAAACATCTACATTAAAGAAAGTTAGCTTTCTTTTTAATGCACGCATTTCGATATAATAACATTTCAAAATTGATGTTCTCAATCGATCTGCTACATTTAAAGTAATATCTGTAGTAACGAAAGGATTTCCATCACGATCACCACCTGGCCAAAATCCTAACTTAATCAGAGCATTTTGAATTTCGATATCCTTAAAAATATTTTTTTGCAGGTATTGCACCATATCACCTGAGGTGTGGTAAAAGACATTTTCTAAATACCAAATTAAACTCACAGCTTCATCAAAAGGATTTGGTTTTTCATTTTTAATAAAAGGTGTCTTACCTAATTGCGCTAAAAGATGTTTGATTTTTAGAAGTTTATTATCTCTAATAGCATCCGTTAAATCATTAATAATCCCCAAAACAGAACCAGGATAAAATTGTGTGGGATGCGCAGTTAGAACGGTACGTACATTGAAAGATTCAAGAAAAGAGATTAATTCTTCCTTTTTTCCTTTAGCATCAGCTTTTTCCTTGATATCTCTAAGAGATCCACGCCCTTCCATATTGTTTACTACAGGAAATGCAGCATCTTCAACAGCATCAAATAATACTATTTGACGTTCAATATATTGTATAAAACGAAACATCAAACTAATTTGATTTTGTTCTGATTTATCATCAAGGTATTTATCTGAGAATTGCTCCATAATTTCTTTTGGAGTTTCTTGTTTCTTGAAACCAGATTCACAAACCTCTGTAAATAAAGGCAATAAAACGCCGGTATTATCAATTGAATCGAAAGGTAGTGTTATAAAAACACTATTATATATATTGTATTTTGAGAGCACGTTTTGATTAAAACGTTCAATTTTAGGTAGCGTGTACATAATTTGTTATAGTTGGTTATAGCGGAAAATAGTTATAAAAAAATAACCCCAAGAGCTAACTTGAGGTTATATATTAAAATATAGCAATCAAGCTAGTGTTACATATTTTTGAAAATAGTGTGCATTAAACGCTTTTTATCGTTAATGCTTTCTTCAAGAGAAATCATAGTTTCAGTTCTATATACACCATCGATATCATCAATCATAAAAATAACGTCTTTAGCATGCTTAGTATCTTTTGCTCTAATTTTGCAAAAAATATTGAATTTACCTGTAGTAACAGATGCTACGGTCACAAAAGGAATTTCGTTAATGCGTTGCAACACAAATTTAGTTTGTGAAGTGTTATTTAAAAACACACCTACATAAGCAATAAATGAATATCCTAATTTATCGTAATCAAGCACTAATGAAGACCCCATGATAATTCCAGCATCTTCCATTTTTTTAACTCTTACATGAACCGTTCCTGCAGAAATCAATAGTTTCTTGGCAATATCTGTAAATGGAACTCTGGTGTTGTCAATCAACATATCTAAAATTTGATGATCTACTTCATCTAAACGGAACTTACTCATACTTTTTTTATTTATTTTATTATTTGCTAAAACAAAGTGTAAAAATATACATTAAAACAATAAAACAGCTTGATATATTACTTTTTTATCAATCCGTTAACAAAATTTATGTTTTTATCTAACATGAAGTTGGCTTTTTGATCTAATTTCGGAAAATTAGAAAAATCATCACTATACGTTGCCCCCTTAGCATCATATTCGTGATGAGCAAAAAACCCCTCCAAATTACCGATTTCTGATATATATGCATTAAAACATAAATTATTATCAATCAGCTCTTCCTTGTACTGCGCAGCAAAATTCGTTATTTTTTCAATACCATCATAATTTATTTTGACATTTTTATATATAAAATCATAAAAAACCACTTTATTCTGAGGAATATTCAAATATTCACTATATCTATTGCTAACTATATCGTTTTCGCAAAATGCTTTAAAACTCACAATTAATGACATATATACATATTTCCGTGTTTGCTCTCTTGCATAATCATCAGGAAAGTGACCTGCCTCGAACAAAATTGTAGCAGCTCCTAAAGATTGGAAAGTATCCCCTATACAATTGATATTGAATGAGTCATCAAAACGACCAATCCCATCAGGAAGATAATCTCTCATTACTTCATTAATACTTGCGATTACATTTATTGCTTTTAAGCGATTCTCGTTAATTTCCCTTTCTTCATTATATGCTGGTGCTAAAAAAGATAAAGTAGCAGGAATCCCTGTTGTATCAACACCAAAAATCGTGCGTTGATCATGAAGATTATAACAGTAATCAGGTTTGAAATTTTCAAACAAAGCCCTTAATAACTTGCTCTCCGGTTGTGTTAGGTCTTGAGAGTCTCTATTTAAGTCTATATTATTGGCATTTGCTCTTGTGTATAAATATGCCCCGTCAGGATTTAGCATTGGTATCGCTAAAAAAGTAAATTTATTTAAGAATTGTTTAGCTAATACTGTATCAGCATTAAGGAAGTTTAAAAAGTCGAACAGCGCTTTAGTTGTTGTACTTTCATTACCGTGCATTTGTGACCAAAGAAATACTTTAGTTTTTCCTGATCCAATCTTGTAGCTATATATAGAACGGTTCTCAACTGATTTCCCTACTATCTCTAAATTATTATTCTTATTTAAACGATCTAATATTGGCTCGATTTCCTTTAACGTAATATATCTTCCTGAAATACTACTCTCTTTGTACGTGTTATGTAATTGCTCTAAATCCATATTTTTCTGTTTAGTTTACAAAAGTAAACAATTGTAAATTTACAATTGTAATTTACAATTGTGGTTAAGAAATTATAATTGTAAACTAGTAAAGTAGCACAAGGAAGCGCTCTTTATTGCAGAATATAAGAAAATATACATATTGTTAAATAAATTTAATAAACTATTAATAATCAAATTATTAATATTAAGTATATAAAGTGATTGTTTAGAATTTAATTTGTAAATAAGCTCAGTTGATCGCCTTTTGTTGTTATGTAGCAATAATTTTATTACATTTGTAAATAACGATAGTCCTAATAGAATTTACAATGGTAAACATAGAAGATTTCATTAAAAGATTGGAAGTAATTCTAGATTATTATGGTCTGAACGCTTCGTCATTTGCCGATAATATAGGTGTACAACGCTCTAGTTTGTCTCACCTTTTATCTGGGAGAAATAAGCCAAGTCTAGACTTTATACTAAAAATTTTAGAGGTGTATCCTGAGGTTGATTTGTATTGGATTCTAAATGGTAAAGGCAGCTTTCCAAAGGTTTCAGTAAACCAAGAAATTAGTAGCCGAAGCTCTTCATCAGTCCATTCTGCTAATCAAGAGGTTGTGCCTCCTGGCATTGCAAGTACAGATAAAGCCATAGTCTCTAAGATTAATACCAACATACAAGATGCTACTACATATGGTTCAGATAAGGAGTCAGAAATTGATAAAATAGTCATTTTCTATAAGGATGGTACTTTTAAAAGTTATCATCCATAAAAAAGCCTCAATTCTTACCGAGAATTGAGGCTTTTAATTGTAGTAGTGGTATTATATATTATTTTCTTAAAACAAATATTGATGTTACTCCAGCTTCTGCTCTTACATTTGTAGGTGCAGCATCTCCAGTTGCGG
>TARA_R110002033_G_scaffold8760_5_pt1 | contig 14490 bp, 9 predicted proteins | sample TARA_R110002033 | Tara Oceans TARA_R110002033 (sample SAMEA4397051) | marine metagenome | biome: Polar Biome; feature: [SRF] surface water layer (ENVO:00010504); material: water (ENVO:00002006), including particulate matter (ENVO:01000060) such as... | depth 5 m
GGCTCCTAAAACTATTTTGGAAAAATTACCAAACGAGGTAGAAGTGTTTATGGCTGATTTAGGAATTCCGAAATCTGTTTATGAGCATTTTAATATAAAAATGCCAAATTTTAAAGAACACCAATTGATAGCTTTATAACCATTTTTGAGATGAACGATAAAGAAGAAGCCAAAGAAATTGATAAGCAATTAAGAAAAGAATTGGGTATTGATAAGGAGAAGCTGAAAGAGCTAAAGAAGAAACTTTCAAAAGTTGAACCTCGCTCAGAACGTGGAGCAGAAACCTTGTTTCGTTTAGTGTCTAAAAATCAGTATACCTTGAATACAATGATTGATAGAAAATCGAACATTCTAATTTCCATCAACGCACTTATTCTTTCTATAATTCTGGGAACGGTTTTAAGTCAGTTGGATAAAGACCCACATCTTATATTTCCGGCAATTATAATGTTAGGAACCAATCTAATTTCTATAGCATATGCCGTTTTTGCGACTAGACCAGAACTTACGCATGGAGATAGGAGTACCAATAACCTTTTGTTCTACGGTAATTTTAATACCATGAACGAGGAAGAGTATACCGAAGGGCTTACGAGTTTAATGTATAAGGGAGATGAACTTTATAAAACCATTGCAAGAGATACGTTTCATTTGGGGAAGACTATAGATAGAAAGTTTAAACTACTTAGAACTTCTTTTCATGTTTTCTTAGTTGGTATTATTTTGGCGGTGATAGGGTTTATAGGGTGCCATATTATGTTTGCTATGTAGTCTTAATCTAATAGTTCAGTATTTGTATTAATTCTAAAACAACGCTCTTCTCCTAAGAAAAGCGGATTTCCATGTTTCTCGGACCAAAAACCGTCTAAAATATCTTTGCTGAGGCACTGGTATACGGCAACACCTTTATAAACATTTTGATCTTCGCCAGAATATCTAAAGTTTATAACCAGAATATTATTCTTAAAGAATCCTGTGCCTGTTTGTTTCTGCGTTTTATTAATAGTCCATTTTGCTATAATTCTCTTGTTATCATCTAGAGATAATAACAGCATCCCTTTGTACACATTCGATTCCCCGTCTTGGTTGCTTCCAATAATAGTATATGAACCAACTAATTCTTCAATATTCATATGGCATTCAATTAAAAGGCGAAAGTATTGAAAATTTCATTTTTAGGTCACCTTATAGCAAAGTCTACACTTTATATGTTCCGAATATGTTTTAATATTCGTTTTCATCTAAAGTTGAACCTTGTATAATTCCAGTAGTGTTGTAGATTCTTCAGAAAAGAACAATCTTTAGACTTTAAATTAAACTGACAACGACCATGAAGAAAGTGACCATGTATTTTGTAATATTATTTTTTTGGTGTGGATTTAACATCAAGGCACAAGAACAACAGTATGAGAAAAACCAACCATATTCTTCATATTGGTTTGTGGAAGAACTTATAAAATGGTCACCTGAAAACGATAGGGACGCTAAGTTTAATGTAAGTCATGTTGGTTTGGCAAATCGTTTTTTAAATGATAGTATTAATTTGAATGCAGATACTCAAGAGATTCCGGGTATCATAGCATTAATGGCGCCACATACAACCAACTTTCATCCATCTCAAGGTTTTTCTACCGTTAAACAATATGCATTCCCATTCTGGCAATACATAGATTATTTTGTGCAATGGGGAGGTTCTGCAAATGAGGGAATCATTGTACCACCAACCGCTTTTTGGACAGATGCTGCACATAAGAACGGAGTTAAAAGTATAGGTACTGTATTTTTTCCGCCTAATGTATATGGAGGTAAAGAGGAATGGGTCTATGAGTTTCTTGTGAAAAATGATGATGGCAGCTTTCCTGTAGCCGATAAACTTATTGAAGTGGCAAATACTTATAATTTTGATGGGTGGTTTATAAATCAAGAAACATATGATTTAAAAGGAGATGTGGGCGAGTTAATGCAGCAGTTTATAAAGTATTACAGAGAACAATCCACCTTAAAATTGGTTTGGTATGATGCTATGATTGATGACTCTAGGGTAATATGGCAAGATGAGCTAAATAACCATAATCAAATGTATTTCCAGAATGACGATATCAATATGTCTGATGTATTCTTTATTAACTTCAGGTATAACGAAGTTAATTTAGAAGATAGTAAAGCTCTGGCGCAGCAGTTAGGGAGAAGTGAGTGGGAATTGTTTGCAGGTATAGATATTCAATCTAAAAGTTATAAGACTCCAGTAAAATGGGATATGTTATATAAAAATGGACAACCTAATAATACTTCCGTTGGGTTATATTGGTCTAATTCTACGTTTGATATATCAGAAACAAAGACTCCGGAAGATGTATATAGTAATGAACAGAAATTCTGGAATGGCGGACCTACCATAGAAACCAGATTTGGAGAAAGTACTTGGTTGGGCTTCTCAGATTATTTTACTCCACGTAGTGTAATTAATGAATTGCCATTTAAATCGAATTTTAATTACGGTCTAGGAAAGTTCTATAATGAGAATGGGAAAACCATTTCTAATAAGGAATGGCATAACCTGAGTATTCAAGATGTATTGCCAACATGGCAATTTCAAGTAGATAGTACAAAAGTTAAGGCTACAATTAGTTTTAATGATAGTTATGTAGGTGGTAGCAGTTTGTTCTTTGAAGGTATTCAAGATGCCGAAATTCCATTATACAAAACAAAAATTGAACTTGACAAAGCTGTAAAAGTTCAGGTTGTATCAAAAACTACCGACAATTTAAGTTTGGAACTGTATTGCAAATTATCTAATGGAGAAATAGTAACTTTTCCAATTAAGAAAACTAGTACATGGAGTACAGGTACTTATTCTGTTCAGAGAAATAAAAAAGTACAAATTTCAGAAATAGGAATAATAACAAAAGGAAAGGGTAGTGCATTTCTTGGGGAGATATCTTTATATAATAAGAAAGAATTAAAACCGACTACTTCATCATTTATTGCAGAGACATTTGTAGAAGATAATAAGGCTGAATTGTATATTCATTTTAATGAAATTCAAGAAAATGTTTATCACAATATCTATTATTTAAATGCCAATAATGAAAAAGTGTGGTTAGGTAAAACACCGTCACAAGATTTCTATATTCCTGAAATACCTACAAAAAATGGAAAAATTAATTTAATAATTCAATCAGTCGGTTTAAGTGGCGAAACAGGAAAAATGGTACGTAAAGTACTCGTAGTTTCTAAAAACTAAAACTTGAATAAACGGGTGAAGATCTGATGCTTCGGTTCATGTAGATTCTGCTATTTAATTGAGAGGAAACCTGTTAAGATTTAAGATTGAATTTGTTAAAATTTAGCTTAAGTTTAATAGTACGTTATTTTTAATATTTTCATATGATCAATCATAAAAAAAATAATTCTCAAAATAATTTTTAAGGATAATTTTTAATCTTGATCTCATATTTTTCTTCAGATATAGGGTTTTAAGTAGTTGAAAATCAATTTTTTAAAAAGGGTTTATTGCGTTTTTTGTTTTCTTCGTTTTTGGTCTAAAAATACAATTGTTGATAACCATGTTAAAAGCTTAATTGGTAAAACATGAAATCAAGACGATTTATTTTTGACCTTTATACCTCTCTAATAAAGTATGTCATTAACTTTTTTTTAACATGAAAATATCCGAAGTCATTAAAAGGGATTTTACTACAAAACCCTTCCATTTACACAAGATTACTAATGCCATTTTAAAGGCTATGACGGCTGTTGAACATGGTGGTCCTGGTGAAGCTGAAGTAATATCAAATAATGTTCATTTAGCACTTTTAGAACGAAAGCAAGCGGATGCAAATTATATTCCTACAGTAGAGGAGGTTCAAGATTTTGTTGAAAATAAATTAATGGAAGGTGGTTATTTCGATGTAGCCAAGGGGTATATCCTTTATCGAAATGAACAAGCACAAAGAAGAAAGTCTAATATCTTTGAAAAACGTGTTAATCTTAAGCCATATGAATACCCGGCATTATATGAATATGTATCGGCAATAAGACACTCATATTGGATTCATACAGAATTCAACTTTACAAGTGATATTCAAGATTTTAAAACAGGGTTAAATGATATTGAGAGAAATGCGATAAAGAACACCATGTTGGCAATTTCTCAAATAGAGGTTGCAGTTAAAAGTTTTTGGGGAGATATCTATCATAAAATGCCTAAGCCAGAAATTGGTTCGGTAGGTGCAACTTTTGCTGAAAGTGAAGTTAGACATCATGATGCTTATTCACATTTATTAGAGATTTTAGGGTTGAACGAAGAGTTTAAAAACTTGAAGAAGAAGCCTGTAATCATGAAAAGGGTTCATTATTTAGAGACAGCTCTTAAGAATTCTAAGAGTGAGAACAATCAAGAATATGCAGAGTCGGTTTTATTGTTCTCCTTATTTATAGAGCATGTGTCTTTATTTTCTCAGTTCTTGATAATCATGGCTTTTAATAAGCACAAGAATATGTTCAAGGGTATTTCTAATGTAGTAGAGGCTACTTCTAAAGAAGAGCAGATTCATGGAGATTTCGGTATTGATATCATAAATATTATTAAGGATGAAAACCCAACATGGTTCAATAAAGAATTTCACGGTACGGTACAAGAAATGTGTAAAGAAGCATTCTTATCGGAAAGTGATATTATAGATTGGATTTTTGAGGCAGGTGAAATTGATTTCTTACCTAAGAAATTAGTGAAAGAATTCATTAAAAAGAGATTTAACGATTCTATAGAAAGTATTGGAATCGAAAAAATATTTGACGTTGACGAAGAATTACTATCGCAAACAGAATGGTTCGATGATGAAATTATCGGAACAAAACATGGCGATTTCTTCGTAAAACGCTCTATCAACTATAGCAAAAGAACACAAAGTATAACCAGTGACGACTTATTTTAAATGAACGATTCAAAAATTAATTTAGAGAGCAGCATACAAGAAGAAACAAAACTGAATGGTTCTAACGAGCTGGTACAAGCTAGAAAAGAAGCCTTAAAAAGTTTAGTTAAGGACAAAGAAGAAGGTTTTAAATGGTTAAATGAAGATAGCCGTAACTTTCTAGGTTCTGGGTATTTATCACCAGGGGTTTCTGCAGAAACTCGTATTCGTGAAATTGCTGATAGAGCAGAAAAAATATTGAACATGCCTGGTTTTTCAGACAAGTTCTACGGTTACATGAGTGAAGGTTTTTACTCATTGGCATCACCAGTTTGGTCTAATTTCGGAAAAGAAAGAGGATTGCCAATTAGTTGTTTTGGTTCTAACATATCTGATGATATGGGTAATATTCTATATACTCAATCTGAAGTAGGTATGATGTCTAAGTTAGGTGGTGGTACATCTGGTTACTTTGGTAACATTAGACATAGAGGGGCAGAGGTAAAAAATAATGGTAAAGCTTCAGGTGCTGTACATATTATGCAGCTTTTTGAATCTATGGTAGATGTAGTAAGCCAAGGTTCTGTTCGTCGTGGTCGTTTTTCACCATACTTACCAGTAGAGCATGCAGATATTAAAGAATTCTTAGAGATAGGTACCGAAGGTAACCCAATTCAAGAGCTTACTCATGGTGTTACGGTTACCAATGAGTGGATGAAAGAAATGGTAGATGGTGATAATGAAAAGCGTTCTATCTGGGCAAAAGTATTACAGAGAAGAGGTGAAATGGGGTACCCATATATCTTCTTTAAAGATAATGCGAACAACGGTGCTTCGGATGTATATAAGGAAAAAGGACACAAAATTCATGCAAGTAACCTTTGTACAGAAATCATGTTACCATCAAGTGACGAATGGTCGTTTGTATGTGTATTATCTTCTGTAAATGTTCTTCATTATGATAAATGGAAAGATACTGATGCTGTAGAAACAATGGTATTCTTTTTAGATGCTGTTATTACTGAATTCTGTGAAAAATTAGAAGCATACCGTGATTCTGAAAGTCGTGAGGATCGCCAAACGTTTATGTTCATGGAGCGTGCTTACAACTTTGCAAAAGATAACCGAGCATTAGGTTTAGGTGTATTAGGATGGCATTCTTTATTACAATCTAAATTGTTGCCTTTCAATAGTCAAGAAGCATATAATTTGAATAGTGAGATATTCAAAACAATAAAAGAAAAGTCATATGCTGCTTCAGAAGAGTTAGCCGATAAATTTGGTGAGCCTGCAGTATTAAAAGGATATGGAAGAAGAAATGCTACGTTGAACGCTATTGCACCAACTACATCTTCTGCATTCATATTAGGTCAGGTTTCTCAGGGTATAGAGCCAATTTGGTCTAATACATATGTGAAGGATATTGCAAAAGTAAAAACTACGATAAGAAATCCTTTCTTAGTAGAGCTTTTAGAGGAAAAAGGAATGAATACTACAGAAGTATGGCATAGTATCCGTGATTATGACGGATCTGTACAACATTTAGATTTCCTTTCAGACTTGGAGAAAGATGTATTTAAAACATATTCGGAAATTGATCAGATGGATATTATCTATCAGGCGGCAAACAGACAAAATCATATTGATCAAGGTCAGTCAGTGAATATTATTGTTCACCCAGACATGCCGGTGAAAGAGATTAACAAAATTCACGTTACTGCTTGGAAATTAGGGTTGAAATCATTGTACTACCAACATAGTATGAATGCAGCACAAAAATTTAAGCAAAAGAAAGATTGTGCTAGTTGTGAAGCATAAGACTTCGGTAGACTAGAAATAGTTATATTATATTGTACATCTGGTGTATTAGCAAAGTATCATTACTTTACTAATACACCAGATTTTTTTGTTTTAATGGGGATGGCAAATAAATTATTCAATTAATTACTACCCTATTAAATAGGAAGATTATGTTAAATTTTCAGTTTAATTAATCCTTTTTATTTTTTTGTTGTCAAATAGAAATGCTTCGTTTGCATTAAATCATGTTTTCTGTTAAAGGAGAGGGTAAAGGTGCTAAAACCTTGTTAAATATGACTTAATATATACCCAAAATTGGTGATTAGGTTTAGATTTGTTAGTAACCAAACAACCAAATTCCATCCTCAAACCCTATGAAAACAAAATACATTGTTTACAGTGTTTTGCTAATTGGAATTATCGCGCTAATTGTCTACCGCGTTAATGCAAATAGCGAAATAGGAGAACCAAAATCATCATCAGAAACAACCAAAGCAACAACAGTTAAAGGATTGGTTCTGTATCCCCAGAAATTCAACGATAACATTTCGCTATCCGGTACCGTTGAAGCTAATGAACAAATTGAGATTAGAAGTGAAGTATCTGGAGTAGTAGAAAGTATTAACTTTCAAGAAGGTGCTAAGGTAAATCAAGGGCAAATATTATTTAAGGTAAATGATATTGAATTACAAGCTCAATTATCTAAGGTGCAAACAGCTCAAAAGTTAGCATCTGAAAATGAGCGTCGCGCTAAATTACTACTAGAAAAACAAGCTATTAGCCAAGAAGAGTATGATATTGTTAGCGCAGATTTTCAATCTGCAAGTGCAGAGTCTCAACTTATAAAAGCGCAATTATCCAAAACAATAGTTAGGGCACCTTTCTCGGGTACTATAGGATTAAGGTCCATTTCTAAAGGAACTTATGTAACACCAATTACACCCATAGCCAAATTGATCAACACCAGTAAATTAAAAATTACTTTTTCAATTCCAGAAAAATACGCTTCTCAAGTTACTATAGGGTCTAAATTAACTTTTACTACTTCAGATTCAACAGCCGAGTATGAAGCGGAAGTTTATGCTATTGAACCAGAAGTTGAAATAGCAACAAGAACATTAAAGATGCGCGCAATAGCAGAGAATAAAGAAGGGAAACTATACCCTGGTACCTATGCAAATGTAATGTTGCCGTTAGAAAGTATAGATGATGCATTAATGGTACCATCAGAATCGCTGATACCTGTTCAAAATGGTAAACGTATATTTATTTCAGACCATGGAATGGCAAAGGAGATAGACGTAAAAATAGGCGCTCGTACAGGTAATGAAGTACGTGTACTAACAGGTTTGAAGGCTGGCGATACCATTTTAACCTATGGTGTTATGGCCTTAAAAAACGGAACACCGGTAAATATAGATTTAGAGCAACCTGAAAAACATTTTGCAGAATAATGAATCTATCCACTTTAAGTATAAAAAGACCGGTACTCACCATTGTAATGAATCTTACTATAGTGCTATTTGGTATTATAGGGTATACATATTTAGGTGTCCGTGAATTTCCTTCCATAGATCCCGCCCAGGTATCGGTAAGAACTACATATTCGGGCGCTAATGCAGATATTATTGAATCTCAGATTACAGAGCCATTAGAAAAAGCCATTAATTCAATTGATGGAATTCGAAATATTACCTCTTCAAGTGTTCAAGGTTCAAGTTCTATTAGTATTGAATTTAATTTGGACAAGAATTTAGAAGATGCAGCCAACGATGTTAGGGATAAGGTTTCCCAAGCGGTTAGAAGTTTGCCCGATGATTTAGATGCACCACCAGTGGTTTCAAAGTCAGATGCCGATGCGCAACGTATACTTTCCATGACCGTGCAGAGTGACGGTAAAAATATACTAGAACTTTCCGATTATGCCGAAAATGTAATAGCACAAAGAATAGAAACCATACCAGGTGTAAGTAGCGTTCAAATTTGGGGTCAACGTAGGTACGCCATGCGCCTATGGATCGATCCATTAAAATTAGCCTCATATGGTCTAACGGTAGCCGATGTTCGAAGCGCTCTATTGGCTCAAAATGTAGAGTTGCCGTCTGGAAAATTAACTGGTGATAATACCGAATTAACCGTAAAGACCATAGGTAATTTAAATACTGAAGAACAATTTAATAATATCATTATCATGGCCGATAATGAAAAATTGGTTCGTTTAAGTGATATTGGTCAAGCCTCGTTAGAAGGGGAGAACATGGAAACCAAAATGAGTGATTCTGGTCAGCCAATGGTAGCCACAGCGGTTATTCCTCAACCTGGTACAAACTATTTAGAAATTGCCGATGCCTTTTATGAGGAGTATGAAAAGCTTAAAAAAGACTTACCCGAAGGGTTTAAATTAAATATTGTAATAGATGATACCGTATTTGTTAGAAGAGCGGTTACAGAGGTTGCCGAGACATTGCTAATTTCCATCATATTAGTGATTCTAGTAATTTTTGTCTTCTTCAGAAACTGGTCAATGGCAATGAGACCATTAATTGATATCCCTGTTTCTCTAATTGCTACATTTTTTGTCATGTGGCTATTTGGATATTCTATAAATGTACTGACCTTATTGGCTATTGTTTTAGCTACAGGACTTGTAGTGGATGATGGTATAGTAGTAACAGAAAATATCTATAAAAAGGTTGAAGAGGGCATGAGCCCTATTGAAGCTGCTATAAAAGGATCAAACGAAATATTCTTTGCGGTTATTTCTATATCCATAACATTGGCAGCGGTATTCTTACCGGTAATATTCTTGGAAGGATTCGTTGGTAGGCTCTTTAGGGAGTTTGGTGTAGTACTTGGTGCTGCAGTGCTCATATCCGCATTTGTATCATTATCGTTAACACCAATGCTGAATGCCTATCTTATTAAGCCAGGAAAGCAAAAGCGATCAAAATTTTACAATGTAACGGAGAAGTATTTTTTAAAAATGAATCATTCTTACGCAGAATCGTTACGTGTTTTTATGAAACGCAAATGGCTCAGTTTTCCAATACTTGTTGGTTGTCTAGGACTTATTGCTTTATTCTATATTCTACTACCAAAAGAAACGGCGCCTTATGATGATCGTAGTTTTATTCGGTTAAATGTAAATGCTCCAGAGGGGTCGTCATATGAATATATGGACCGTTTAATGACAGATATTACAGAATTAATCAATGATTCCGTTCCTGAGAAAAAAGTAAGTTTAGTGCTGACTTCGCCTGGTTTTGGTTCATCATCTGTAAATAGTGGTAGAGCAAACATTGCTTTGGTAGATCCTAGTGAACGAGAGCGATCACAACATGAAATTGCCGAAGATTTAGGACGATGGGCTAAAGCATACGTGGGTGGAAAATCAAACGTATCTGAACGACCTACAATTTCAGTAAACAGAAGGGGAGGTCCTCCAATACAGTTTATAATACAAGCTCAAAATTTTAAAAAACTAGAAGAGAATATCCCAGCTTTTATGGCGGAAGCAGAAAAGGAACCAACCTTTTCATTTGTAGATGTAAATCTAAAATTTGATAAGCCAGAAATTTACGTGACCATTGATCGCGAAAAAGCTGAGACTTTAGGTGTTTCTGTAATTGACGTCGCAGAAACATTACAATTATCATTAAGTGGGCAACGCTTCGGATACTTTTTAATGAACGGGAAGCAATATCAAGTTATTGGGCAATTTGATAAAGAAGATAGAAATGCACCTATGGATTTAACTTCCATTTTCGTAAAGAATAAAGATGGCTTATTGATCCAGTTAGATAATTTGGTACAAACATCAGAACATAGTAGTCCGCCACAGTTATACCATAATAATCGTTACATGTCTGCCACGGTCTCTGCGAATTTAGCACCTGGAAAAACCATTAATGATGGAATTGAAGCCATGGAGCGTATAAAAGATAAAGTTTTAGATGAATCTTTTACAACGGATTTAGGAGGAGAGTCTAGAGATTTTGTGGAGAGTAGTTCTAATACATTGTTTGCTTTTGGCTTGGCTTTATTACTTATATTCTTAATACTTGCCGCACAGTTTGAAAGCTTTATTGATCCATTTATTATCATCTTAACAGTGCCAATGGCAGTTGCCGGCGCACTATTTTCATTGTGGTTATTTGGACAATCTTGGAATATATTCAGTCAAATAGGTACCATAATGCTTATTGGTCTAGTGACCAAAAATGGTATACTCATCGTAGAGTTCGCAAACCAATTACGAGAGCAAGGTCTAGAGAAAAGAGAAGCTATTTTAAAAGCATCAGAATCTAGATTACGACCAATTTTAATGACCAGTTTAACTATTGCATTAGGTGCATTGCCTATAGCATTGTCATTAGGAGCAGCCTCTACAAGTAGAATAGGAATGGGTGTAGTAATTATTGGCGGCACCATGTTTTCATTAATGCTAACCTTATTTGTTATACCAGCACTTTATATGTTATGGTCAAGAGAGAAAGTAGAAAGACCAGAATTTAAAGCGCTAGAAACATTATAACATGAACAATTTAAAATACATAACGATTATAGTATGTCTAATTGCCTTTAATTGTTTTGGGCAAGAGGTACTTACTATTACAGATGCAGTTAAAACCGCAGTTGAGAATAATTATCAAATAATTACCGCAGGTAATAATCTAAAAATAGATTCTCTATCGGTAAGTCCTGGTTTTGCGGGTATGCTACCAACTTTAGAAGCTAGTATTGATGATACCAATAGTGTTCAAAACCTTTCACAAACCCGCTCTGATGGTTCGCAAGTTGAACAAGATAATGCCAAGAACAATAATCTTTCATATGGTGTAGCATTAGACTGGACTTTATTTGATGGCTTAAGTATGTTCGCTAATTATGAGCAACTAAAGCAGAATCAAAATTTAGGTGAGCAAGAATTGAAACAGGTGATTCTTACCAAGGTAGGAGAGGTGATGATAACGTATTACGACTTGGTGCAACAGCAACAGCAATTATCTGCTTTAGATAGTACTATTCTAATTTCAAAACAACGGGTAGAACTGGCTCAGAACCGTTTTACAATTGGTAAAGCTTCAAAATTAGAAGTGCTAAATGCACAAGTAGATTTAAATACGGATCAAACATTGATGCAACGTCAAAAGGAATTGTATGCCAATACCAAGATTGAATTGAATAGACAATTAGCAAGAGATTTAAAGACAGATTTCATAGCTGTACCAGAAATTTTTGTAGATGATAGTTTGCTATTGCCTAATTTGGAAACGGAGGTAGTAACCAATAATCCTGAATTGAATGCAGAACGTATTAGCAAACGAATAAGTGAGTTGGAGCTAAAACAAGTACGTGCGGCAAGATACCCTACCATTTATGCAACTACCGGGTATAATTTTGGAAGTTCAGAATCTAGTCTTGGTTTTACAACTAGTTCAAATTCTAGAGGTTTTAATTATGGTTTTGGGGCTACATTGAGTCTTTTTGATGGTTTCAAACAAAATAGGAATGAAAAAATTAGCAAGTTAGAATTACAAAATGCAGAAGTTGCTATTGAAGAGCAGCAACAAGAGTTATTGTCATTTTTGAATACAACTTATCAAACCTATTTAACGAACATCAGTCTTATTGAGCTAGAAGGTAACAATGAGGCAATTGCAAAGGAGAACTTAGATATCACTGTTGAAAAATATAGAATTGGTATCATACCCACTCTAGAGTTTAGAACCGCACAATTAAATTATATTAATGCCAAGGTTCGTTTTAGCAATGCTAAGTTTCAAGCAAAATTATCGGAGATAATTCTAAAACAATTATCTGGTAATTTAGATGTTTAGAAAAATATTAGAGGTTATATTTAAAGAAACTTAACATTCAAGAGTTCTCTAGAATCCATGTATTAAGCTCTTTTACGTCTTTTGCTTTGCATAGTTGTGTGCCTTCGGTCATTGTGGCCGCAGTACCACAAGCAACACCAAATGAAGCCATTTCATGTATGGATTTACCTTGTGCTAAAGCTAAGACCATACCGGCCACCATACTATCACCTGCACCAATGGTACTTTTTTGAAAGACAATAGGTGCTTTTATATAATCTATTTTATTATCTGCTACTATCATTGCTCCTTTAGGTCCCATTGAAATAACTAAAATCTTACAAGGGTTGTTCTTAATGAAATTATTGGCGACAATTTCAAGTTCAACATATGATATTTCATTAAGTCCACATAGTGTTGCTAACTCACCTAAATTAGGTTTTAAAAGGTAAACTCCTTCATTAGCACCCTTTATTAAAGCATCACCTGAAGTGTCTAAAATATATTTGGCTTTATTCTTCTTTACTATTTTAGAAACTTGTGCAAAGAAATCAGCTGGCATTCCTGGGGAAAGGCTTCCACTTGCTACCAAGAAATCATTTTCAGATAGTATAGCGTCTAATTGTACTAAGGTGTTTTTCCACTCACTTTCTTGAACTATAGGACCTGGCATTCCAAAACGATATTGTTCGTTATTCATGGTATCGGTAACAGCAAGGTTTTCACGTACCCATCCATCAATAGGTATTACTTGCTGTACAATATTCAGATCTGTTAGTTGATTTTGCAGATGTGTTCCTGTTGGTCCACCGGCCAAATATATACACAGAGATGTACCTCCTAATTCTTGAATTACCCTTGAAACATTAATTCCGCCGCCACCAGGCTCAAATACAGGGGTGTTACATCTTAATTTGCTGTTGGGTCGTATTCCTTGTACAGTAGTACTTTTATCAATAGCGGGATTTACAGTAAGGGTTATAATTTTATTCATGCTAATATTATTCATGATTTGTATCAAATATAATTTGATGAATTAGCTACTGCTATGACAAATGTCATTTGTAAAAACCATGTTCTCAAATACCTTAGTTTAAAATTAATAGACATGAAAGGTATTTTCAGAATAGGAAAAATTTCAGGCATTAAGATAGAAGTTCACTGGACATTTACGCTGTTACTTATTTGGGTAGCATTTCTAGAAATACAGAAGGGTAGTGGTCTAAATAGAATTCTTTTAAATGAAGCACTTATTTTAGTCCTTTTCTTTTGCGTGGTACTTCATGAACTGGGGCATGCCTTGACTGCTAAGAAGTTTGGTGTAAATACCAAGAATATTTTGTTATTGCCAATTGGTGGAGTAGCAACATTGGAAAAAATGCCAGAAAAACCTGCTCAAGAATTATTAATAGCATTGGCAGGTCCGGCGGTAAATGTGGTTATTGCTTTGTTACTCTTATTAGTTGTACCTGTACGAAGTTATTTCAATTTCGATTCAATAGTCCTAGAGGAGATGCTTTTTGAGGCAACATTTCAAAACTTTTTATTTTACCTTTTTGTAGCCAATGTAATGTTGGTAGTTTTTAATTTAATTCCTGCTTTTCCGATGGATGGAGGTCGCATTTTACGTGCACTTTTGTCTTTTAAACTCGGTCGTGTTTCTGCTACTGATATTGCTGCAAGTATTGGACAAGGTTTAGCCTTTGTGTTTTTCGTACTAGGTCTATTTTTTAATCCTTTTTTAATTTTAATTGCTCTTTTTATATTTCATGGTGCATACGGTGAGAATCAAATGATAAAACAGGGAGATTTACTAAAAGGACATTTGGTAAAAGAGGCTACACTAATTAATATCACAAAATTACAAGCTAACAATAGTGTAGAAGAAGTAATTACTATTCTACTAGCTGGTAATGAAAAGGACTTTGTAGTAGTAGAGAACGAGAAAATTATAG
>TARA_R110002033_G_scaffold2_13_pt1 | contig 14465 bp, 10 predicted proteins | sample TARA_R110002033 | Tara Oceans TARA_R110002033 (sample SAMEA4397051) | marine metagenome | biome: Polar Biome; feature: [SRF] surface water layer (ENVO:00010504); material: water (ENVO:00002006), including particulate matter (ENVO:01000060) such as... | depth 5 m
TGATTATTAATTTACTATAATCTTTTTAGTAAGAACTTGGTTTGTATCTGTTCTAAACCATGCAATATAGGCTCCAGACGATACATTTGGTATTTTAAGTCCGTTGTTTAATGTTTCTTGTGACACGTCATTAAGGTCAAAAACAGATTGTCCTGTTATATTAATTAGTGAAAATTTAGTCACTGACCCATTTAACTTTTTGACAAATAAAGAACGTGTATTATTTTGATAGTAAATAAAGTTTTCAGTAGCCTTTAACTCTTCAATACCAAGTGTTTTTGCTTCAGATTGGAAAACGATTTCAAATCTATTATTAAATTTCCCTGCTTCTGATGTAAAGCTATACGGTGTCTCTTGGGTTAAATCAAAATATTCACCTGTCATATTATCTTTTAAATAAATTTCTTGGCTACTGTCAATATTATCAAGTTCTGATATTTTAAGTTCAAAAGAATTATTTCCAGACGAACTAAAGTTTAATGGAACTACTTTATCTTCTGTAATGGGGCCATAAGCTTGAATATTCATGTTTTTACCCTCAAAATTTAAGTTTAAGTCGTTATTGTTTAGTTCTCCACATTCGGCATCATAGCCATAATCATAACCGTCTGAAGTAATATCGCTAAAACCTAAAAGTAATTCTCTGTGAGCTTTAGGACCTTCAACAGAACTAAAATCTAAGCGGATTTTTTGAATTTCATCGGCTTGTGAGTCTGTCGCAGCCACTTGTTCTGTTGATTTTGTATTACTGGTTTTAAAAAATGTGGAGCCATTATCGTAATTACCCTCTACAAAATCTCCTTCTTTTATAAAAACTCTTTGATTGTTGTTAAACTCTACAGTTCCATCTGCAACAACCTCAACTATAAAACCTTGACCAACAGGCAAGTATCGCGTTGGTGTTTTGGTTCCATCTTGAGAAGCTGTTGCTCCATTAAAACCAACAAATTGATAGGCTCTTACACCTCCCATTTTGTTCACCTGAGCATAACCCCCTTCATAATCTTTTAAGTTATGTGAACTCCCTGCCCATTGTTGCCATAATTGCAAATCTCCACTTATAACACCCTGGTTGTCATCAATAAATTTATGGACATCTAATGCCGACGGATAAGGGTTTCCTAATAAACTAGTAGTGGCAGAAACCGAAACTTCTGAACCAGGTCCACCTTTATCTTTTACGTCCACTAAAATAGTACCATTGTTAGGTTTACCTTCAAATATATATTGTTCTTGAGTCCCCCCGTTATCTGAACCTTTTTGTGTATACCCTACCCCTGGTTTTATATTAGATTTAGGCGTTAATTTTGCCCAATCCCAATAGGTTACACCATTCATATATGAATATAACCAATATGTGCTTATATAGCCCGCTTTAGAATATGATGAAGTAAATTGTACTGGGAAACCTGTGCCATCTTTAAGTAATTCTAACCTGAAATCTGTATTGTTTAAATTATTGGTTGATGCATTATTATCTGTTAACGTGGTTACTCCCGTAGCTCCCACTGGTGAACACCAATAGTTATACCAATATGAGCTAGAAACACCTTCTTGTCGTCTTAAAAGTTTACCTGTAGCTGATGTTACTAAATCACTCGTTGTGGTTTGTATTAATTGTGAATCGCCCTCAAGATTTAATGTTCCGTTGAGCTCAAAATACCAAGAGTTTTCAACAAGATTGTCTCCTTGTACTGTTAGTGTACGATCTGAATCTATGATTAAACCATTGGTTTTAATAGAATGATTTAATGTAATATTATTTGAAATTTTTATGATACACCAATCTTTATTATTTGACACATCTTCAATATCCCACACATCTCCATGTAACCATGTTGATTGATTTGACCACATGCCATCTTCATGGGTTATATAAGGTAAAGGTGCTGTTTGTTCTTGAATATTAGATATGTTATGAATATTCAAAGCATATCCGTTACTTGAATGGTCCGAAATTGATCCACTATTTATAGACGTCATTGGGTAATACGCTAACAAATCTGACCAAGAAACTTTGTTTCCTGAAGATAAATCTGCTATATCCTTTTGAACAATAGCTCCTTTTAAGTTTCCTGAATTATTTTCAATTTCCTGATACACCATTTGTTGTATTTGGCTATCTGTTAAAGACATATCAAACACTCTAACTTCATCAATATCCCCTTTAAAATATTCGGAATCTGTTAATTTATTTGAAAATCGGCCTATTTCAAAAGTATTATTAGCGTCACTTGTTACAGCAATTGGACTTCCTTTTTTTCCTATATTTTTTATGTTAACTAAAACGCCATCAATATAAAGTTTGATTAATCCTGTTGAACTGGAAAAACTTCCTGCAAGGTGATGCCATTCATCAAAATTAATCGCGTTACAATTATTACAGCCCCCAGCGGATCTTTCTCTGTCTTTTGTTCTGATAGTAAATGTTGGAATATTACCATTTTTTAGCCATAATTTACAAGCGGCATCTTCAGTAGCAATAGTCATATCTTTAGAATTATCTACGTCAGATTTTACCCACGCCATTATAGTAACGTCGTTTAATCCATCTAACATTGAATCTCGAGATAGGTAATTATCTATCCCATTAAAATCTAACATAGCCTCAGTTGGTGGTTTTGGATTAGAATTAAAATAATCTCTATAATCTAAATCTCCACCAGAATTTATATCACTATTAGCATCTCCAAATGCATTGACTAAATCGTTTATATCTCCGGTTGATACTTCATCATTAACATCTAAATAACTTATTATGGTATCAAAGTTATCATGAAGACCATCATTATCAACATCTTTATTGTTAGCAGTACTTGCCTGTCCATTTTCATCAATATCTAGCACTCCGTCATTATCAGAATCTGTGTCTAAATAATCTTTAATACCATCATTATCGGTATCTGCCAACTGACTTATATCTGTTCCACCCATTGCAGTTTCGTAAGCATCATCTAATCCATTATGGTTAGCATCTGTAATACTAGCACTAATATTACTTGGTGGAATATATCCAATAGTTGGTTGTGCTTCAACATTATCGGGTATGCCGTCACCATCACTATCAATATCTAAAAAATTCAATATGTAATCAGAATCATCTGAACTTTCTGCAACAACATAGTTAACTGTGCCCGAATTTGGCGATGTTTGAACTGCATCAGGAATACCGTCTGTTCCAACTACATTGCTAACAACGCCATTAGTATTGCTTTGTCCATGACCAGCTTCATCAGCATCAAAAATGCCATCGTTATCACTATCAAGATCATATATGTTTGCAATACCGTCACCATCTGTGTCTAAGTTTGAATTGGTTACTTTTACAGATCCTTCATCAAAATTTCCATAATTAGACATCGTAACCACATATGAATAGGTTCCTGGACTTAACGTAACCGTTCCTTGAACTAAAGTCCAAGGTGTTGCCTTTGATGATCCATTTTGAACTGGAATCGCTATTGTGCCTGTATCAGCCACTAAAGTAGCTCCAGTTTTATTATTTCCTATACCAGAGTAAATAGCAATTTTGGCGGTTGCCGAATTATTATTATCTCTTGGCGAGAAATATCCTGAATACGTTATATTAGTTGTATTAGCAATTGTAAAAGATTGGTATATATCTGCATTACCATTAATATCGAAATAATGCTGTTTAAAACCAACTTCATTCGTGTTAGGGTCTGCATCAAATGGAGGCCCTCCATTTCCGTAATTATAAACATCTCCATCAACCTGAACAACGTTTGGTGTACCACCTGATCCTAAATCGCCAGGGATTAAAATCCAAGGTAAAATGGTATTTGCATTGACACCTTCTCCTGCTTGATTATTACCGTTATTTGTTACAGGAACATTTTCAAACCCACCGTAACTTAATATGCTATTTTCTTGTTTATCTAAAATACCGTCGTTATCATTATCTAAATCTACAATATCATAAACACCATCGCCATCTGTATCTATAGGGCTAACTAAATTAATTGTATAATCCTCAACTTCTCCTGCATCATATTTAAAGTTACATGATGAGAAATTAGTATTTGTGCCCGTTTTAAAACCAACTCGCATTCTTGAGAGCCCAGCTTGAGCAGTGTTAGGCACAGGAATACTAATCTGAACATCCACAGTCTTTTCATTCAACCACCATTTATTAGTGTCTTTAACAGGAAATAAAAAACGTTCGCCATTATTATTAAAGTCATCATTATTATCTTCATCAAAATTCATCCAAACAACAACTGTATTTTCACTATCATCCCAACCTTTGAGTTTAATAGTCACTGTACCAATAATTGTTTCACCAATAACAGCATCCGTAGCTGGTACCGATGAGTAATAGGTATAATTACCTGTAGGACCAGAACTAGAATTATTAATACTGCCAAGCGTCACATTCGATATGTAAAAAGTGCCGTAGGTATTAATGTTATTAGGCGTACAATATTGGGCTTGAAGTCGATGCGCAGTAAAGAATTCAATAATAAGCAATGTTAATATCACATAAGTGATATTGTAGTAATTTAATTTCATAAGTCAAGCATCTTATTTAGGACTATTTCATAAGTACTACTTAACTCTTGCTAGTAAAATGGATTTTAAAACTACTGAGGGAAGTATATTAGTTATAAAGAGAACAAAACCGTTTACCTTACATCTAATTGTACAAATTTAATATATTCTTTGTATGCGCAATAGGGAAAAGTGATTTTTTTTCGATAAAGTGATTAAAAAATCCGATTAAAGACCTATAAAAAATATGAAATACTTAAATAAACGACTAAAAACATCGCTTATTTGTATATAAAAAGCTACAATATTTAAATTTTAAGTTATTGGTTTTTAATTAATTAAAAATTACCAAGATTTTTAAATGTTAGAAACCTATTTAAACCAAGATACTTACTAAATCTTCAATTTTAGAAACCAGCTGAATTTTAATAACGGTACTTTTTAGTGAAATTTTATTGTATTTGGATACAAAAATAGTTGAAAAACCCAGTTTTTCTGCTTCTAAAATGCGTTGTTCCACCCGTTGTACTGGTCGAATTTCACCAGAAAGGCCAACTTCTGCAGCAAAACAATAATCCTTTGGCAATGCCATATCTTCGTTAGAAGATAAAATGGAAGCTACAACCGCTAAATCGATCGCTGGATCATCAACATTGATGCCCCCTGTAATATTTAAAAACACATCTTTGGCGCCTAAACGAAAGCCTGCTCGTTTTTCTAAAACAGCTAACAACATATTAAGTCGTTTGGCATTAAAACCCGTAGCACTTCTTTGGGGTGTTCCATAAACCGCTGTACTTACCAAGGCTTGTACTTCAATCATTAACGGACGCATTCCTTCTAAAGTAGCAGCTACAGCATTACCCGACAGCTCTTCGTCCTTTTTTGAAATTAAAATTTCTGATGGATTTGATACCTCTCGCAACCCTGAACCCTGCATTTCATAAATTCCTAATTCATTTGTAGAACCAAACCGATTTTTATTAGCTCTTAAAATTCTAAATACGTGATTTCTATCGCCTTCAAATTGTAGAACAGTATCTACCATATGCTCCAAAATTTTTGGCCCTGCAATATTACCGTCTTTTGTAATGTGTCCAATTAAAATTACGGGAGTCGCTGTTTCTTTAGCAAATTTAATTAGCTCCGTTGTGCATTCCTTTATTTGTGAAATACTCCCGGAAGAGGATTCTATATAATCACTATGAAGCGTTTGAATAGAATCGATAATAACAATATCCGGCTCTAAAGCTTCAATCTGTTTGAAAATGTTTTGAGTTTTTGTTTCAGTTAAAATATAACAATTTGTACTCTCTGAATGAATACGTTCTGCCCGCATTTTTATTTGCTTTTGGCTTTCCTCTCCAGACACATACAAGGTTTTATAGATCATTTTTAAAGCCACTTGTAAAAGAAGCGTACTTTTACCAATACCTGGTTCTCCTCCTAAAAGTATTAAAGATCCGGGAACAATGCCGCCTCCTAATACACGATTAAATTCTGAATCAAATGTATCTAATCTTGCTTCTTTTGACGTATCAATATCCTGAATACGCAAGGGTTTAGAGACGCGTTTTGTTGATGAACTTGATAATTTCCAATCAGTTTTTTCTTCTTTCTGAATAACTTCTTCAACAATAGTATTCCACTCTTTGCAAGCAGTGCATTGGCCTTGCCACTTTGAGTACTGACTGCCACAATTCTGACAAAAAAAAGTTGTTTTTATTTTAGCCATATGTACGTCCCATAAATGTGGGAATCTTATTTTTTAGTACCCAAAATCTTCTTTAATCGCATCGGCTTTCTCGAGCATTAAATCTTTAGTAATTCCACCAATTTCTTCAAGTATATAAGCCGATTGATATGTTTTCATAGCTTTTTTTGGTTCTCCTGTTTCTTCGTAAAAACGGGCTAAATAATAATTCCCTAAAAGAGTTTTAGGATATTCTTTACGAGCTAACTTTCCTAATTCCTCAAAATATTCAAATTCTTCTTTCTTTTCTATACAAGCTTCAATAGCTTTAAAATCATTGATTAGAATTTGTTTTTTATACCAAACAACTCATTGATATCTTGGTATTTATTTTCAAGATATTCTACCGGAGATGTTTCTAATTTAAGTATTGTTTCTTTATACTCATCTTTACTAATGGGTTGGTACACCGAAAAAATATCTTCTAAAGCGTTTGGAATGGCATGTGCTGGAACTGAATAATGTGAAGGACCTTCAAAATTATCGAAATAATAAAATACCTTTTCATTATCAACGGCAGAGATACTTTGGTTTAACTCTGTTGTTCCTTCTTTGATAGAAGCTATATCATTAGTAGTTGTCGCTAAATAATAAAATGTCTTGTTGTTAAGATTTGTTAACCTATCTGGAATATAGGTATTCATTTTAGGGGCCAGTTCTGGGCTAACCACAATGTATCCCTTAAAAATTGGCTGCTCTTTAAGCAAAAAATAGTTAATAAAATTAGCTGTGTCTCCATGACCCACAGCAACTTTAAAATTGCCAATTCTATATTTTTTTTCTAAATAAGGAATTAACTCCGTCCCAATAAATTCGAAAAACTTAGCACCTGTTTCGATAGGAAGTGAATTTTGTCCTGAATACATACAATCATCAAAACGTTTATCTGATTGATTAACGCCAACCACGATAGCTTCTGGCATATCTTCCCAATAGGAATAATAATCTACATTACCTGCAACGGCTTCAAACATATAATCGCCATCAAACACAATAAACAAAGGGTATATTTTATCTGTGTCTTCACCGTAACCTCTAGGTAATTGAATTTTTAGTTCGCGTGATTCATCTAGCTTAGTAGACATAAAAGGCTCGTAAATAACTTGTGCCTCCATAGTTTTTATTGAGACCACCAATACTAAAATATAAATAATTGATTTCATGTGTTAATTTGTTTGATTTGAGATTTTATACAGGCAAGGTAACAAATAAAGCGAAAGTTTAAAAGCAAAGTTTTAACTGTTCTTTTGTCTGTTATAAATGGGCAAGTATATTAACGATAAACCGCCGATAATAATAATTAGAAGAGTTTGTGATGACCAGATAATCCAGCCAAACGCCAAACTTGGTTCTTTTACAATTCCGAAAATTGAAAATGCTGCGTAAATGGCTAATGGATATGAGCCTATTCCGCCATTAGTTGCAGCAATACTAAAACTTGCAGAAATAAATCCAATTAAAATGGCTCCCATTGAAATACTATCTAATTCTTCAACAGCAAATGATGTGACATAGAACATAAGCACATACATAACCCAAATGAAAAGTGTATGAAAAATAAAAGACCACTTTTTTTTCATTTTAAAAATACTTAATATGCCTTCAATTAATCCGTTAACAAACGCTTTAACTTTTAATGCAATTAACGAGTTGCTTCTTTTAATAAAAACTAAAATCAATATAGCCATTACAAGAAGAACTAGTCCGCCGATCATGATTTTTGAAAGATTGAATCTAGATATAAAAAAATTATAAATAAACTCAAATTGAAGAAAGAGAGTTATCGCAATAATAGCTAGCATTACTATAACATCTGCAATACGTTCTGAAACTATGGTCCCAAATCCTTTTTCAAAAGGAACTTGTTCATAGTTGCTTAAAATAGACGCTCTAGCAACCTCGCCGGCTCTTGGAATAGTAAAATTGATTAAATAGGCAGAAAAAACAGCCATTATGCTATTTCCCAATTTAATTTTGTAGCCTAAAGGCTCCAGCATGAACCTCCAACGATAAGCTCTTGAAAGATGACTTAATAACCCAAAAAAAACACCTATAAAAATCCATTTATAGTCAGCCTTTTTAAAATAAACAAGTAATTCATCAAAAGACACTTTTGACAATGAATACCAAACCAAAAAAACTCCCAATAATAATGGGAGTATAATTTTTAGTGTTTTTTTTGTATTTTGATTCAACCGATTATTTTAACAAATTAGTGGCTTCATCTGGGAAGACTAAAGAGGGCTTAAATATTTTAGCCTCTTCAATATCCATAAAGGCATAGGTAATTAATATTAATGTATCGCCTACAGAAACTTTTCTGGCGGCGGCTCCATTAAGAGTAATTTCACCACTATTACGTGGCCCAGGAATAACATACGTATCGAGGCGCTCTCCATTATCGTTATTAACAATTTGAACTTTTTCGCCTTGAATAATATTAGCTGCATCCATTAAATCTTCATCAATAGTGATACTACCAATGTAGTTAAGGTCCGCTCCTGTACATTTTACTCTGTGAATCTTAGATTTTACAACTTGAACTTGCATGTGGCAAAGATAATTAATTTAATGCGATATTATCAATAAGTCTAATATCACCTGCATATACTGCTATAAACGCTCTATATACTTTATTTTTTGATTTTCGTTTTACTGTTTTTAACGTGTCAGCATCTGCAATTATAAAATATTCCAGTTTTAATTGTGGATGATTTTTAAACTGCATTGTTACCCACTTAGTAACTTTATTAGCACTTTTTGTGCCAAATTGTTCTTTGGCAGCTTTTAAGGTTTTATAAATGAATGGTGCTGCATTTTTTTGCTCATCTGTCAGTCTAGTATTTCTAGAACTCATAGCCAGACCATTGCGTTCCCTATATATGTCGCAACCTACTACGTTAACTGGAATATTGTAATTGTCTACAAGTTTTTTGATGATTTGGAGCTGCTGAAAATCTTTTTCTCCAAAATAAGCATTGTCTGGTTGTATAATTTCAAACAATCGTTTTACGACTGTACCTACACCATCAAAATGACCTGCCCTAAACTTACCTTCCATCTCTAATTCAAGTCCGTCAAAATTAAATTTTTCAGATATCGTATTTCCTTTGTATATAGCATCTACTGTAGGAGCAAAAATCAAAATATCATTAGAAATTGCTTCAAGAAGCTTAAGATCATCTTCTAAAGTTCTTGGATACGTTTTAAGATCGTTAACATTATTAAATTGTGTAGGGTTAACAAAAATACTAACAAAAACCTTGTCGTTATTAAGTAATGCTTTTTTAACCAAAGCTAAATGACCTTCATGCAAAGCCCCCATGGTAGGAACAAATCCAATTTTTAAATGTTGAGCCTTAATAGCTTCAATCACTTCATTAATTTGCTCTGAATCTGAAAAAACCTCCATTATTTAATAAAATTTTAACGGGTGCAAACTTAAGATTTTACAAGCAATCTGCATAAATTTTTGTACTTTTGCGTGTTTTTTATTTTGATTTTTATAAAGCTAGCCCTTTTCTAAATAGGCAAATGGCAATTTTTGATTTAAAAAAACGTGGTTATTTATGTTATATAGAGCCATTGAAAATGCAACAAAAACGAACTTATGAAAGATAAGAGGATATTATATGTATCATCTGAAGTAGTGCCTTATTTACCTGAAACCGAAATTTCTTCAATGTCTTTTGAGGCACCAAGATTGGTGAATCAGCAAGGTGGTCAAATAAGAATTTTCATGCCTAGATACGGAAATATTAATGAAAGAAGACATCAACTACACGAAGTTATAAGATTATCAGGGATAAATTTGGTTATAAACGATCTTGATATGCCTCTTATTATTAAAGTAGCCTCTATTCCAAAAGAACGTATTCAGGTTTATTTTATTGATAATGATGAGTACTTTAAAAGAAAAGCAACTTTAACGGACGAAAACGGAAGCCTATTTCCAGACAATGATGAGCGTGCTATATTTTTTGCAAAAGGCGTTATTGAAACCGTTAAAAAATTAAATTGGTCTCCAGACGTTATTCATGTCCATGGTTGGTTAGCTTCATTATTACCGTTATACTTAAAAGAATATTATAAGGATGAGCCATTATTTAGCGACAGCAAAATTGTAACCTCTATTTATAGTCAAAGTTTCGATGATACCTTGAATAAAGATATGCTTAACAAAGTGAAATTTGATAACATTGATGAAACTGCAATTGAAGTGCTTAAAGTTCCTTCTTACACTAACTTGATGAAAGTGGCTATCAATTATTCTGATGCCTTAATAGTTGGATCTGAAAACATTCCAGCTGATTTAGAAACCTATTTAAAAGATTCTAAAAAACCTGTTTTAGAATACAAATATAAAGACGAATTTGGTGAAGCTTATACAAGTTTTTTAAATTCAAAAGTTATTGCATAAACCTGTTGTTCTTCACAAAAAAGATATGAAAAAAATATTTAAAGCCCTTAAATTTACTAGTGTTTTCTTGTTAATTGCTGCCACATTTATTGGATGTGATAAAGAATTTAACACTATTGAAAGCGACGTTATTGGTGTGAAAAACTTCGAGACAGACCATGCTTTGGTGCCTATAACATCGTTTAACAAAAAACTCGATTCTCTTCAAATAAACAATCTACCGACTACTGAGCTTGGTGTGTTTAACGACCCTGTTTACGGACAAACAAAAGCAAGTATTATTGCGCAAGTAGTCCCAACATCATTTAGCCCTAGTTTTGGTGATAATCCAGCTATTGACTCTGTAGTTTTAAGTATCCCATATTATAGTAAAACGGCTGCAGACTCACCTGATGCAGATGGAAATACTGTTTACTCGATTAGTGATTCTTTATACGGAACTGCACCAATAAAACTAAGTGTTTACCAAAACAACTATTTTTTAAGAGATTTTGATCCGAACTCACAGACTAACGAGGCTCAAAAGTTTTATTCTCATGCTAATGGAGACATTAATACCACAGATAATTTTGCAATAACAGAAAGTGGCTCTATTAATTTTGACGATTTTAAAGGAGATCTTATCTATGAAAATGGAAACTTTACGCCTAGTAGTGACGCTATTGTAGAAAAAATAGTGAATGGAGATACAGAAACCCTTGAAAGATCAATTCCTGCTTTAAGAGTTATGTTAGATCCTACTTTTTGGAAAACTGCCATTATAGATAAAGAAGGAAGTACAGAATTAAGTAACGGTAATAGCTTTAAAAACTATTTTAGAGGCCTATATTTTAAAGCAGAAGCAATTGGTAATGATGGCAATATGGTTATGCTCAACTTAAGATCCTCTGCTTCTAAAATAACTATATATTATTCTTATGATTCTACCATTACAACTGGAGAAAGACTTCAAAGTACTTATACGCTTAACTTTACGGGCAATATATTAAATACCTTTATTAACGATTATAGCTCAGTTCCTTTAGCTAATGGAGACAAGACTAATGGCGATGAAAAACTTTACTTAAAAGGTGCTGAAGGTTCTATGGCAGAAGTTGATTTGTTTACTGGTGCAGTTGATTATAATGGTGAACAAATTAGTGCTTTAGATGCATTTAAAAAAACCTATAGAGCCGTAGACGCCAATGGAAACTATATTGTAAAAAATGGAAAATTTGAATTAAAAAAACTTATTAACGAAGCGCAATTAGTAGTTTACGAAGATGAAAACATGACTGCCCCAGTTGATTATCATAAATATGATAGACTTTACGCTTATGATATTAAAAACAATATTCCTTTAATTGATTATAATAATTTTTATGATCCAACAGGTAATTCAACAGATCCATTAAACTCGAAATATGTTCATTTAGGACAACGCCAAACGGATGATAATGGAATTTCAAAATATAAAATACGTCTTACCGAGCATTTAAATAATATTTTACTTAGAGACTCTACAAACACTAAAATAGGGTTGGTATTGTCAACAAACGTTAATGAAACTTCTAGCTCAGACATTTTAAATAGTCATGATGCCGTAACAGGTGTGCCCTCAGCATCAATTATAAATCCAAGAGGCACCGTCTTATATGGTAGCAATCAAAATGTACCAGATAACAGAAGAATGGAATTAGAGGTCTTCTTTACAGACCCTAAGTAGACTTTAATTATTTAAACATTACATGGTAAAATTCACTTCTAATATGATTATAGAAGTGAATTTCATCGTTTAAAACAATAAGTTTACATAATATATTAGAGTTCGTTAAGATTTTTTATACATATTTGTTCAAAATTAAAAACCCAAATTAATTATGTGTGGAATTGTTGGATATATTGGATACAGAGAGGCCTACCCAATTGTTATTGAAGGACTTAAACGATTAGAATATAGAGGTTACGATAGCGCAGGTATTGCTCTATTCGATAACTCAGAATTAAAAGTATGTAAAACCAAAGGCAAAGTTGCAGACTTAGAAAATAAGTTAGCAGATGAAATTTCCATAAAAGGAAAAATAGGAATTGGACATACCAGATGGGCAACGCACGGTGTTCCAAATGATGTTAACTCACATCCTCACTATTCAAATTCTCAAAATTTAGTTATTATTCATAATGGTATCATCGAAAACTACGAATCACTTCGTAAAGAGTTAATTTCTCGAGGATATACATTCAAATCTGACACTGATACCGAAGTATTAGTGAATCTGATTGAAGAAGTAAAAAAACAGGAAAACGTTAAATTAGGAAAAGCAGTTCAAATTGCATTAAACCAAGTAATAGGGGCCTATGCTATTGCTGTTTTTGATAAAACACAACCTAACGAAATAGTTATTGCTCGTTTAGGAAGTCCTTTAGCTATTGGAGTTGGCGAAGGCGAATATTTTATAGCTAGTGATGCTTCTCCGTTTATAGAATATACCAAAAATGCCATTTATTTAGAAGATGAAGAAATGGCTATTATTAGGTTAAACAAAGATATTAAGGTTAGAAAAATAAAAGATGATTCCTTAGTAAATCCTTACATGCAGGCGCTTCAAATGAACTTGGATCAAATTGAAAAAGGTGGTTTCGAGCATTTTATGTTGAAGGAGATTTATGAACAACCTAAAGCTATTACAGATACCTATAGAGGACGACTTAACAGAAATGAAGCTATCATAAAAATGTCCAGTGTAGAAGACAATATGAAAAAATTTCTTGCTGCAGACCGAATTATTATTGTAGCTTGTGGTACATCATGGCACGCAGGTTTGGTTGCAGAATATATATTTGAAGATTTAGCGAGAATTCCTGTAGAAGTAGAGTATGCTTCAGAATTTAGATATAGAAACCCTATTATAACAGAAAGAGACGTCGTTATAGCTATCTCTCAATCTGGAGAAACAGCCGATACATTGGCCGCTATAAAACTAGCAAAATCTAAAGGTGCTTTTGTTTTTGGAGTTTGTAATGTTGTAGGCTCTTCAATTGCAAGAGAAACGCACTCTGGGGCTTATACACACGCTGGTCCTGAAATTGGTGTAGCTTCTACAAAAGCTTTTACAACACAAATTACTGTTTTATCACTTATTGCATTACGTTTAGCAAGAGCTAAAGGCACAATTTCTAGTTCAGAGTTCCGTCATCATTTACTTGAGTTTGAAATGATTCCTAAAAAAGTAGAAAAAGCGTTAGAGTCTGATGCTCATATTAAAATGATTGCAGATATTTATAAAGACTCACGCAATTGTTTATACTTAGGAAGAGGCTATAATTTCCCTGTGGCACTTGAAGGCGCTTTAAAATTAAAAGAGATATCCTATATTCACGCCGAAGGTTATCCTGCTGCTGAAATGAAACACGGTCCTATTGCTTTAATTGACGAAAACATGCCTATTGTTGTTATTGCTACTAAAAAAGGACACTACGAAAAAGTAGTGAGCAATATTCAAGAAATTAAATCAAGAAAGGGAAAAATTATAGCTATCGTTACTGAAGGAGACGTTGATGTAAGAGCATTAGCAGATCATGTTATCGAAGTTCCTGAAACATTAGAATCTTTATCTCCATTATTAACAACTATCCCTTTACAATTGCTTTCTTACCATATTGCTGTTTTATTAGGTAAAAACGTAGATCAACCACGAAATTTAGCAAAGTCTGTTACCGTAGAATAAGTTGTAACAGACTTTTTTAAATCTACACATATTAAATTCACTATTCAGTTTAATATGCTAATTTCTCAATAAA
>TARA_R110002033_G_scaffold102412_1_pt1 | contig 14449 bp, 19 predicted proteins | sample TARA_R110002033 | Tara Oceans TARA_R110002033 (sample SAMEA4397051) | marine metagenome | biome: Polar Biome; feature: [SRF] surface water layer (ENVO:00010504); material: water (ENVO:00002006), including particulate matter (ENVO:01000060) such as... | depth 5 m
ATTTGAGCCCCTACGGTAATAAGAGAGCGCATATGAATTGATAGCTGCTATTAGATAGATGCTATTAGGACGCCCAAGGGTTTTTACAGCGGCTTTGTTAGCGTGCGCCGTCTTAGCAATTCAGTCGCTCACCCGTGTCCATCCTGCGAGCCAGTGCTTGCACGAAGCTGTCATATCTCTCTTTGCCTTTTGCCTGCGCAGCTGCAACAGCGGCATCCGGGAGAGGCGGGTTGGCCGTCAGCCAGAATCTGACGAACAAAGCCAATGCTTCATTCCCGATTTCAACATGCCGGTCCAGTCGCTCAAGCTCACGGATGACCCGATCAATGCGCCTGCTGAACGCTGCCTCCATACGCTCCGAACCATCTGGCGACATAAACGAGACCAGCGCCGCTTCAACTAGCTCAGCCTGAGACACACGCTTTCGCGCCGCATAATCGGCTAGGTGCCGGGCCACTTCCGGTGAAAGCCGGAACGTATGTTTCGATTTCACAGTTCGATTCCGTCGCCAGGGTCAAGGGAAGCCTGACGCGCATTGGCGGTCATCCGGCTGCGAAGTCGTTCTGACCGCGCGGCATCATCGTCGGCTTCACTGGCCTCGACAAAGTCAAACTCGTTGACCCAGGGTTTTTGCTGAGGCGTGACCTCGACATGCATTGGCAGTTCGGGTTCACGGCGCAAGCCGCCATTTGGATCGTCGGACGCGGTGGTATCTTTGGATGCCAACCGCCGAGGCGCGCTTATCGCCGCCAGCCCGCTCCAATCATCCGAGGACAAGTCTTCGCTGGCACTTGGCTCCGGCGGCTTCACGATCCGGCGTTGTAAGCGAGGGTCGGCATAATAGCGCGCTTTTTTTGCCCGAACTGGCGGCGCTCCTGACACCATTACGATCTCGTCCGTATCCGGCAGCTGGAGCATTTCGCCCTGGGTCAGGAGCGGCCGCGATGTTTCGGAGCGGGAGATCATAAGGTGCCCGAGCCAGGGCGATAGCCGGTGGCCTGCATAATTTTTCATCGCCCGTTGCTCGGTCGCTGTTCCCAAGGACTCCGATACCCGCTTGGCGGTCCGCTCGTCGTTGGTCGCAAATGCAACCCGGACATGGCAGTTATCGAGGATCGAGTTATTGGCGCCATAAGCGCGCTCAATCTGGTTGAGCGACTGAGCGATCAGAAACGCCTTGATGCGGTAGCCCGCCATGAACGCCAGCGCGCTTTCGAAGAAATCCAGCCGTCCAAGAGCCGGAAACTCATCCAGCATCAGCAGCAACCGGTGCCGGTCGCGTCCGGTTTCCAGCTCTTCAGTCAGCCGCCGCCCGATCTGGTTGAGCATCAGGCGGATGAGCGGCTTGGTACGGCTGATATCGGAAGGCGGCACGACCAGGTAGAGCGTCACCGGGCACTTCGCGTCAACAAGATCGGCGATTCGCCACTCCGAGCGACTGGTCACCTTTGCGATCACCGGATCGCGGTAAAGGGAGAGGAACGACATGGCCGTCGAGAGGACGCCGGATCGCTCGTTCTCCGACTTGTTCAGCAGCTCGCGTGCAGCACTTGCCACAACCGGATGTGGACCAGCCTCGCCGAGATGCGCCGTGGTCATCATTGCCTTGAGCGTCGTTTCGATAGTGCGACCAGGATCGGACAGGAATGAAGCAACCCCCGCCAGTGTTTTATCGGATTCTGCATAAAGTACATGGAGGATGGTACCGACCAGCAGAGCATGGCTGGTCTTTTCCCAGTGATTGCGCTTCTCAAGGCTACCTTCGGGATCGACCAGCACGTCGGCAACATTCTGGACATCGCGAACTTCCAGGATACCGCGGCGCACTTCTAGGAGCGGATTGTAGGCGGCGGACTGCAAATTGGTCGGGTCGAAAAGGAGCACGCGGCTGAAGCCGGAGCGAAACCCGGCGGTCAGGTTCCAGTTCTCGCCCTTGATGTCGTGAACGATCGCCGAACCCGCCCAGGTGAGCAGGGTTGGTATGACCAGCCCCACGCCTTTGCCCGAACGCGTCGGGGCAAAGCAGAGAACATGCTCGGGACCATCATGACGCAGATAGCTGTTGTTGAACTTGCCAAGCACCACGCCCTGTTCGGCAAAAAGTCCGGCACGGACGATATCGCGGCGTGTCGCCCATTGGGCAGAGCCATAAGTGCTCGAGTTGCGCGTTTCCCGGCCGCGCCAGACCGACATGGCAATGGCGACGATGATCGCGGCGAACCCGCCCGACGCGGCGATAAGTCCTGCGGTGTCGAACACGTGCGGCGCATATGCCTCGTAGGAAAACCACCACCAGAACAGGTCGTAAGGCCGATATATCGGATGGCCCCAAAGGCTGAACCATGGTTGTCCCAGCTCTGCCTGGAACTTGAGCGCAGACGCCGTCCACTGCGTCGCGGTCCAGACGCTTGTCAGGATAATGAATGTCACAGCCAGGATCTGGCCCCAGAGAATTTTTGCAGCGGTCACGGCATTGGCTCCTGCAGTTTGCAAGTCAGTCAGGACGACGCGGGCGCAGTTGCAAGGATATTTGGCTTTCGCGCAAAGGCTGGCGCAGGATCAGAAGCGTGGGCGTATTATCCGATTATCAGACTATAAGGTTTCAATCTCATATTGCGCCGATCCGCTCCACGTCAGGCGAACTATATTGCCCTGGACGACCGACTGAACGACATTGGGCCATAAAGCGGCAATGCAGGTGCCGCCTTCATGCCGCACCGATGGATAGATGATACCATTGTGGCCCGCGGCCCGCGCCTCGGCAGCGACGGCATTGCCTGCCGCATAGCCTTTGGCAGGATCGGGATCGAGCGCCGGGTGCGCGGGCGCTCCGCGCAAATCGATGAAGACCCCTGACATGCTGGCGAGCATCTCGCCATATTCGACGACCGCGTTGAAATCGCCGGCATCTTCAAGCGCCCTGGTCAGATGATAACCGACTTCGGCAATGCAGGTCTCGATCACCAGGCCTGCATACCAGGCCCCGCGGTCGGCCGGGTTGAAGCGCATCGGCTCGCGGGGCTTGGCATAAGCAAAACTGGCATTGATGAACTTTGCATGGGGTACGCCGTGAACCAGTTCGTCCTCGCTGATGCCGCCCAGGCCGCGTTCTTCAGCAACCAGCCGTCCACTGGTCGCGCCCTCGATCTCGGCAAGCAGCTCGCTTTCGGCGGCCGTGTCCACAAGCGGATCCAGAACGGGATCGCGCAGCCGCGCGCTCGCCACGAGCCTGATGGTGCGTGGAAAGGCTTCGCGCACTAGCGGCAATATTGTGTCCGTCTCAGAACCCGCCACGCAGCGCGTCTACATATTGCCGGGTCTCGAGCATCCGAGGGATGCCGCCTTCAATCATTGCTTTGATCGGTGATTTGCGGTCGAAGACAGGCGCCCGGTTCTCAAGGCGCGGCCAGCGGTCGGCCATGTCGTCGGCGAACAGGAGGTGAAGCCCCTTGAACACACCGATCAGTGCTGAGGCTCGGGTCAACTGGTCCTGGCTCAAGGTGCCATCCCATTTGCCAGCCTTCATCCGGTCCCATGTGCTTTCCGAAACCCCCAGAAGGGCAGCACCTTCAGCATTACTCCCGCCCCAAATGCCGATCAGGCGCAAAACCGCTTTGACCGCTGTGTCGGTCAGGCGTTTGCGGTCGCCATCGCCGGCAAAATTCTGCAAGCCGGCTGATGCGGAACCTGTTTTGTTTGTGATGGCTGTACTTGCCATAATCGTGTCTCCTGATGCGTATATACGCATCATATGGTGCGACTGTCAAGATTTGCCAGATCTTGGCAGTGTGCAGCCAGCTAAAGGGAAATCCCCCGTGAACGCCCGATTGTCCAGTCAATACCGCCGCCAGCTTTCACCATTCCCGTGACATGTTGTCCGAGATGCCTGTCTAGTTGCGGGTGCCAGGGAACGAGCTCAAAGCCCAGACCATCGTCGATCATCGCGAACCGTCCCGATGCCAGTTGCAGACGCTCACGGTAAATGCCCGATACCGTATCGCCTTCGGCGCTCGGCCGGTGCGGCAGACCGGTACGTGCGGCGATTGCATCGCAGGTCTCATTCAGCTCCCGCGAACGCAATGTGCTTAAAAGTTCCCGCGCCAGGACGAGGCGGCCACCCCGGCGCGTAGCCAGGCCTTCGGAAATCAGATGCTCGGCCCGCTCTGCCTTGGCCTGTTCAATCTCGGTGCCAAAGCCGCCCAGTGTCTGCACAGGATCGGACGACAATAATTGCCGGTCGAGCCAGCTACTGCCTCGCGCTGTAATCTGCTCGCCGAGTGGCAGGTCGGAGCGGACCCACAGTGATTGCCCGGGTCGTCCGTGCCGGTCGGTCCAGTTCCTGAGTTCAACGATTCCTCCGGGTGCGGCATCGCTGCTCTGCTCAAGGTCAGCGAAGCGCAGATGATGCACTCGCCCGTCAGCGCCGTCGATCACGGCATAGGCTTCACCGGTCAGTTCGGTGTGCAGTCCGCGCTCGATGAGACGGCCGATAACCGGATCGTCTGCCGCATTCAGATGGACAGCAAAGCGTCCGGGATCTGCGTCGATGCCGGCACCTGTCATGGCATGGTGTATGGTTTTGATAATGTCTCCGCGAACGCCGAGCTGGCGAAGTGTCGGCTCAAGGTCCTGTTTGAGCGTCCAGCATGCGGGCGCGATTCTGGTCGCGAGCCCCAGGCGCTCGAGCTTGCCCGCGCGTCCGATCAGATGGCGGTCCATCGAGGATTGCCGGCGCGGCGGGGCAGGGCGCAGGTCGACGACACCGCCGAAATTGTCGGCCATGCGCTGAAGCCGGCGGTCGAGGCTGGTCAGGCGGTCCGCGTCCACTTCGCGTGCCAGAGCCCGATCGATTTCATGTTCGCTGCGAAGCCCCAGCTCGGCCGTGACACGCTGCTCGGCGCGGCCACGCATCCCTTCGCGGATATAATTCTTGTCGATGATGAGATCATGGCCATCGTCACTTTTGCCGCGCACCAGGATATGGACGTGGGGATTGTCGGTGTTCCAGTGGTCGACCGCCACCCAGTCGAGCCGCGTACCAAGATCGGACTCCATATCGGCCAGCAACTCGCGGGTGAATGCCGGGACATCAGCCAGCTCGCCCGCATCCTCCGGAGAGACGATGAAGCGAAAGTGATGCCGGTCATCGGCGCAGCGTTCGGCAAAAGCGTCGCAGAGCGCTGGCCCTTCTTCGCTTCCAAAAAGCTCGGCATCCTTCCCGTCTCTGCTGACGCCCTCGCGCTTCAAATAGGCGATGTGCCGGGAGAGCGGCGCGGCCGAGAACCGCGATCCTGCATGCCGGACCACCCGCGCCTTGACGAGTACCCGGCGCCGTCCGTGATAGGCGCGGAGCCCGAGGGCTGCGCTTCGGCCGCGGCCATGACGTCCGGTGCCGCGCCCGCTGCGCCCGGTGATGCCAACACGGCCCGATTTATTGGACAGCGCGCGGACCTGGGCCACGAGCGACCTGGGTTTGGCGGATCGGCTACCCCGATCCCGCACCCGCTCGGGTCTGATTTCGAAATCGTCGCTCACGGGATTTGACTAGTCTGGCTGAGCGACGGCGCTGGAAATGCTGGAATTGCGCCGTTTTCGAACGAAGATGCCAGCCGGGAGGGCAGTTGGCTGGCGCATATTTCCCAGCAATTCCAACAGCCTGCACCCCAACCGACGGCGCGTCTTTTATCTTGCCATCCCGATTCTCTCCTCCTCCCACTGCCTCTTAAACTCCTCCATATTGCGCCAATCGACGCCGTAACCCGCCAGAGGCGTAAAATCGCGATCATCGGGGGCGGTTCAACGATAGGGGAACGAAGAGGCCGTCCAGGGGAACGGAAGGGGCTGGCGTGGACGCGGGTGATGCAGCGGCTGGATGGTCATCCAAGACAGCCGGCTCCGATTTTGCGCGAGCAGCGAACAGCTGGCTTTGTGTCCAAGATTTGCGCCCGGTCTGCGCAAATAGTGCGCTGGCGGCGACCGTCGGTGCGTTACCGGTCTGCAGCAGCGGCGCGATTTTGGCGATATAAGTCCGTGTTTCGGCAGGCAAAGGTCGCCCCCGATCCCGCCACTCCTGATAGCGACCCGGACCTGCATTATAGGCAGCAAGAAAGCCGGGCGCGCCGTAGCTGTCATACATTTCGCGAAGATAGCTCGCTCCCGCGATGATGTTGTCGCGCGGATCAAACGGATCGCCTCCCAGCGCGAACCGGGCGCGCTGGCGCGCCCAGGTTCGCGGCATGAGCTGCATCAGGCCCATTGCTCCAGCTGAAGAAACAGCGCCGATCCGGCCCGCACTTTCGGTGCGCATCACAGCGTAGATCCACTGTTCGGGAAGGCCGAACCGCTGCGCGGCTTCAGCGACGTGCGCAGCAATATCGATGACGCGCAGCGACGGCTGCCAGGCAGTATCCTGCCCAAAAGCGGGCGCGTTTCCCGTTGACCCAAAGGCAGCGAATATGACGGTAAAATGGACAAGCCTGCGCATCGCTCAACTCGCCGCGTCGCGCCGGGACGGGCGCGACCAGACAAGCACATGATCACTGCCGGCGCCCCGGAACAGGTTGGCACGCAGGGGCCGGATGAACAGGGGATCGTCGATCTGGACGGTGACATAATCACCGGCTTTCTCACCAACATGCTTCCAGCCTGCACCAATTTCACGCGCCTCGTCATCTGGTCCGGCCAGCACATGATAGTCGGGCGCGTTCTCGCTGTCCGATGGCTCTGCCGGAACGAGGGTGATATCTATGTCCAGCGTCAGCATGTGCAGACGTCCGACAAAGCCGCCATCAGCGGCCACAAATTTTCCGATATGCATGGTTCAGTCTCCTTGGTTGGTGGTTGCAGAATTGAAGGCACGAGGGTCGGCGAACCAGACCCGGCGCCCATTGCCCGCCTCGTCGGTCCAGACCGGCACCGCGCGGCCGATCACTTGCGCCATGCGCAGCATGCCGAAATAGCGGCCGTCAAAACTATCGGGCGCAGCCGGGCTCATTACGAAGAGCTCGCCGGAGCGCAGCTTGTGACAGCCAGACCAGGCAGGCAGCGGGCGACCCAGACGGTCGCGGGTGCGCGCGATACCGACGAACTTGCCGTCGATCGTCACACCGTGCGCAAAGCGGCAGACGCGCTGGCCGCGAACCGCGGCGATGCGCTTCAAAAGCGGAATATTTGCCGGGAGATAGTGACGCTCGGCGAGCAATCGACGCAGCTTCTGCGGCGGGGCAATGGCCACCCGCTCGCCGACGTGCAGGCCCGTCTTCCTGTGAATGAGGTAAAGTCCGGTCGGCACGCTCGCAGTCCTGTTCCAGATGGCGAAGCGCGCGACCGGGATGGTTAGCGTTGCAAGCGTAGCGGCAGCAACCATGGCCGGGATGAGGAAGCGCCCTCGCGTCATGGCAACAAATCCCGGCGCCGCAGCCATGCGTCATGGCGCGCGGGTGAATAGCATCGCGGGGCTTCGCGCGCAGCCAGACGGTTGTGGATATGCCGCCAGTGATCAGGCGCGACCTCGCACGGATCAATAGCTGACGCCTCGATAGCATTGATCAGGCGGAAAACCTGTGCGACCTTGGGCCAGCCATGAACATGGAGAAGAAGCTCACCGCCGGGATCAATCTGGGGGACGGGCGTGACCGGATCGCCTGCAGCAACCGCTCGGACAATATCGAACGATGATCGCAATGTGCCATATGCATTGGATGCCCATCGCACCAGGCCGAACAGCTGACCCGCCGCATAGCTTTCGGTCCGCTGTCTGCGGTCCAAGATCCGACTGGCGACAGGCTTGCCGAATTTCAGCCAGTCCTCGCGTTCGCCCTCGCGCCACACCAGCATGACATGCGTCAGTTGCTCGCCGGGAACCGGTAGATCGGCTCCCTGTGTCTCTTCAGCCTGCGCACTATTATCCGGCGGCGCTTTGCCGCATCCAAAAAGAGCCGTGCTGCCTTTTGTCCACAAGGGCGGCGGCGTTAGCAGGAATCCGTAGGATTCCGGGTTAGCTAAGTTAAGAGGCTCGGAGCGCCCGCATTTCTGCGGGATGAGGCATGCATTGGGTTCCCGATAGTCCGAACTTTGGGTTCCTGATCGTCCGGGTGCAGCGGTTCCTGATAGTCCGTGCTCCATCATGCTTTGTCCACAGGGCGATTGCCGACGCGGCGCATCGCTGCATCAAACGGATCGAGCGGAATGGCGACGAAGTTCAACCTCTCTTTGCCATGTGCATGCTCGATCCCGAGCGCATATCCCGGAAGCGCCTGCCGCCTGACGATGCCGCGCAGCTCGAAAGCAAAACGCTTCATCGGCGAAAGCGCACCGGATTTCAGACGGAGATGCTGAAAGTCGAAGCTCCAGCCACCTTTTTGCTTGCCCCCGTGCTTGCGCACGAGACGATATAGCCACCGTTCCAGCCCGCCGGTCAGGGCAAAATAGCCAGGATCGATGGTAAGTACGAGCGTCTGATCGATCACGCCTTCATAGAACCAGTCCGGAATGATCATTTCGATGCCCAGCGCGCGGCCCGAGCCATCGATCCGCTCCTTCCATTCATTGATCCAGGAGAAGCGGTGCCGCCGCCGTACGTGATGCTGGCGGATCGAGGTTGCTATCGTTGTCGATTGCAATCGATCCAGTGCCGATTTGAGCCGCTCATAGCTTGCCTTTCCGGTGCCGCGCCGCGTGAAAGCGAGGATCTCATGCGGCGTGGCGGCGATCAGCCGCGAGGTAGCGCGGCCAGCATCACGGGCTTCGACGATCTGGCTTGCAACCCAGATGAGAATATCGGCATCCCAGATCGTCGCCATGCCATGTTCGGCGGTCGCCTCGACCAGGATGGACACATCCCCCATCCGGAAATCGATCGGGCGCACCCGCTTCGATTTGGCGAGGCTGAAAAAGGGCCAGGCCATGAGATCCTGTGAGTCCCGAACGGCGATGTTGCCGCCTGCACCGACGAACAGGTCGAGCCGTGCACTCATGGCGGGGAATTTAGGGGCTCGCCTCATCGAACGGGTCAGCGGCGGACCGGGCCGGTATAGCCGTCAATCCGTTTGGCCGGATGGACCACGCCTTTGCCGGGATCACTGGTCGAGCGGCGCAGACCAAGCTCGGCCCAGGCGTCGAGATCGCTGATCAGATAGACAATGCGTCCGCCGAGTTTGCGGTAGAGCGGCCCGGTTCCGTAGCAACGGTGCTTTTCAAGGGTGCGGGCGGACAGCCCGAGATGCACGGCGGCATCGGGTGTTCGCAAATATCTGGCTGTGACAGGCGTGGGTCTGGTATCCATAAGCTGGCTCCGCTGGGGTTGGGCTAGAGCGGCAGGCTGCCGCTGGTTGCAGAGACGATTGGCGCAGGCGGGCAGGCGAGGGGGAGCGACAATATTGCAGGTGCCAAAATTGTCGCCCCCATGAGCGCCGGAATTTTGTGCGATCCACGGGGAGGAGTCTCTTTGACCGGCATATGATTCACGTCGCGACTTGCAATATGTTCTGTATTTGTTCTAGTCTCGCTGCATGACACGATTCGACTCAGAAGCTCTTGCGACCCATCTGGAAGTGGCACTGACATCCGCCCCGCAGGATATGCTGGCGGCTCTTCAGGATGCCGACAGCCAGCGCCGCCGCCGCGCGACCTTCAACCTTGCCCGGCATCTGGCGCACCGCCTGGGATGTTTCGAGAACATTTCAGAGCCGTTTGGCATGGGCGCGCAGCAGCAGGAAAGCTTGTTTGAAGATGCCCCCCGCACGGCCAAGTGAAAAACGCGCCTTATGGCTGGCTACCGGGCAAAGAATATTACCGGCCTGTCCGCACGCTTTTCGACTGCGCAATCTTCAAAATCAATCTCAAAGCCATCTGCTGGCAGTGTCGGCATATTGCCGTGATCGACGCGCCCGGGCACTGGTGGCGGTGCGAGCGGCTTGGGATTGATGACAGCATCAGGGCATTTCATGCGAGACTCTATTGCAGTTCCTGTTTCAAATGCCAAAAGATCAAAGTGAGCGAACCGACGCTGCAACAGACCTGTGAAAAGGTGACGGGCGTCTTGCTGCCCGGACCTGACGAATATACATGGAAGCGGATAATCAACCGGCAACGGGGCTAGAATATGTGCAATCTCTACGACCTTGATACGGCGAACAGGAACGCGCTATTCGGCAAAGGCCTTGGCGAGGTGCTGGCTGGTGAAAATCTGCCGCCATCGCAAGTCTATCCGGGAGGTCCCGGCATCGTCATCACTGCGGACAGGGCGGCCCACAAGATGACCTGGGGCTTCCCGCTGGCTCTTACTGGCAAAAATGGCCAAAAGCTGAAACCAAAGCCGGTCAATAATGCGCGCACCGACAAGCTTGGTTCCCCCTTCTGGTCGGCCAGCATGCGCGAACGGCGCTGCCTGATACCCCTGGATCGCTTCGCAGAAGCCGAAGGCCCGAAAGGCAAAATGACCCGGACCTGGTATGCGATGCCCGATGGCGAGCAGTTCCACTGCGCGGGTCTCTGGCGCGACAGCGCCGAATGGGGCAGGGTCTATTCGATGGTGATGACCGAAGCGGCAGGAGTGGTTAAACGTGTTCACGGCCGAATGCCGGTGATCCTGGAGCCGGATGACTATGACAGCTGGCTTTCAGGCCCGGCCGAATATGCAAAGACACTTTGCCAGCCCTACGCTGGCCTGCTGAATGAAAACCGGACGAGCGACTTATGGGTGAAGCGGTGAAGAAGCATAGTTTGCAGCACGAATTTGCGACTTTGATGACATTGTTCCGGGGGGACGATAACCGTCTGGCCCGCTTGCAACTTGCTCAATAACTGATGCTGTTCGCACTTCTCGCTGCCGCTGCTGTCGTTCCGTCTGGACAGATGTTCACATGCACGCCGGTCCGCGTTTGGGACGGCGACGGGCCGATCTGGTGCGCCGAAGGACCGCGTGTCCGTCTGTCCGGTGTTGCGGCGAGGGAAATGGACGGGCGCTGCAGCACCGGCCATCCATGTGCCGACGCGGATCCGGTCGAAGCGCGCGATGCACTGGTGCAACTGATCGGAAAGCCGATCGGACGATCACGCGAGGGCCATATCCTGGTGCGCGGCCCGGCCATGGTCTGCCGGTCGGATGGCGGCGCTGGCGGCAACCGAACTGCGGCTTTCTGTGTCTCGCCACAATCCGGTGACCTGTCGTGCAACATGGTCGCCGGCGGCTGGGCGGCAAAATGGCCAAAATATTGGCGCGGGCACCGGTGCGAGTGAGCGCAGGAAATTCCTGGAAATTCGGCGCAGCAGGTCGCGAACGAAGGGACATAGCCGGCCGACCGTTGGTGACAGCAATCGCTGACTGAAAATTCGCCGGTGCTGCTGGTTCATGAAAAACCCCGCCCGGCAGAACCGGGCGGGGTGAAGTTTTTGGCGCTCAGTCGCCGTTCGCCACGCGCGCGCGCGACCAGATCAGATTAAAGGTCTTGCCGTCCTCATCGTCGAACAGGTTGGCGTAGATGGGAGCCGTGAAGCTCGGATCGTCCAGCTTGACCGAGAGATAGTCGCGGCCTTCGTTCGAGCGTTTGGCCCAGCCTGCGCCGATTTCCGCGCGACCGACGAATACCCGGTGGCTTGGAGCATTTTCGTTTGCGCCGTCAGGTTCGCTGACGATGCGGACGTTCTTCTGCTGAACGCTCATTGTGACGATTTCGCCCTTGTAGCCGTCGCTGGTCTTTGTGAATGTACCGATATTTGCCATGATGATTTCCTTTCAATGTTTCGAGCGCAGCGCCAATCGCTGCCTCGATGGCTGGTGACCGGCAGCTGCGCGGGACCGGCGCACCCCCCAGGTCCCCGCTCGGCTTGCCGAGTGGGGTGGATCAGGGGCCGAAGTGAAGCGGAGGACCGCTGGCGGCGGCTATTTTGCTTCGCGGTGCAAAGGGCACTTGTGCCCGGCGGAAAATAGCCGCCGCCTGCGGTTGCGGCGGGTACGCGAGGGCGAAGCCCGTCTGCTGCCAACCAGACCGTCGACGAGGCTGTGACTGGCGTATTGCTTGGCAGCAATGACAGGGGAGTTCGGCAAAGCGGAGAAGGTTCACCAAGCAGGAACGATGCAATTGCGCTTCGCCGAGCATAATGCTCAGCAAACGGAACGCCTGCCTCCCGATCCGAACGGCAAATGGCAGTTTTCCAAAGCTACCGGGGTATTCGTCGGTCGCACGATCATTTGCCTGGGGTCGCCTTGCTTGTCGAACGAAGGCCGCAGCTGTCTTGAAGCCGAACTTTCGATTCGTGTCACGGTGTCTCCAAGTGCGATCGTCGCGAGAAGGCAATTTCAATCGATGACGCACTGCGCCTGCTGCTGCGCGTCTCATTGCCGAAGTTCATCCCCGCCCGGTTCTGCCGGGCGGGGTTTTTCATGATCCGGCAGTTCAAAGCCGCCTCCAATGGTGATATTTGACGATATGCGGCCCGCCATGCCCTGTTTTCGGTCCTTGTGAGACCAGACGCAGGCGGCGGTTATCCGCCGCCTGCGCCAAGCTGCTTATGCCGCAAGTTGCTCTTCCTCTGCTTCTGCGCTTTCTCTTGGCTCGGATTGGGCGTCGGCCGCGATCTCGGCCTCCGCAGCCACGACCGGCATAGCCGGGTCGGGTTGGTCCGCTGTTTCGATTTCAGCTATCGACGCTGCCCGATTGGCAGCGGTCACTGTGGCAACCCCGCCGCGCGCCGTATAGGCCGAAGGCGGAAAGGCCATCCAGCGCGGCACCCATGCCTCTTGCTTTTTGCGGCCATTCTCGCCGTTGAGGCAATCCGCAATCACGGACTTGATGACCTTGCCCGTTTCCTTCGCATTAGCCTCTGCCACCGAACTGCCGCCGACCTCGGCAAGGATCGCCGTTGCCACTTCCTTATCGCGGAGCAGATCGTAAAAGGCCTGATCGGGCTGCCAGTAATCCGCCATGCTCACACCAAGCGTGACCCCAAGCATCTCGATCAACGCGCTGCCGCTCGCCAGCGTCTCGGCCATCACAACGGCTGCTACGTCTAACACCACATTTTCTGGCAGTTCCAGCAATCGCGTCACCACAGCGACCAGGTTAGCGCTGCCATAGCCTTGATGCGTCACGCTGATGCGGTCGGGGTCAAACCCCAGAACGTCCAGCACCGCACGACGGCGTTCGTCGAAACGGGTCTCGCCAAGGCAGGTTTCGATGCTTTCATTGACTGCATCATTGCGCGAATGTTGCTCCTGCACCTTCACACTCCAGAGCGGCGAACCGCAGATGGCGTGTGCAACCATGACGCACAAGGCGATATGGGGCCGGGAAGCAAGTTCGGTCCGCACCGCTGCATGACGGTGCAGATCTACATAGGCTGTGAGCGCCGCAGTCAGTTCGGGCCGCGCAGGCTTGGTCACGCCCGCACCGGTGTCGCCGTCGCCCTTGCCGATGCGCTGCGCTTCCTTCCGGGTGAGATAGCCTTCGTGGAAGACCACCTCGCCGCTGGCACGGCACTCGATATAGATGCGCCCACCCTTGCGCTTGGGGGTCTTCTCATATTCCCACGACGAAAAATGCTCATGCGGCGGGATGATCTGGACATCGCTCCATCCGGCGGCGAGATATTCGGCCTTGCGCTGTTCGATCACTGCGGACTGCGCCGCCCAGAACTGGTCAGCATCGGCAAAATAGCCGTCTTCCTCGAACAGGTTGGTCACGATCTGGCCGCTGAATGCGTCGATATCGAACAAGGCCATGCTGACCGATATCGACGCGCCGCCGAACAGCCATGCTTTCAGCTGTTGCCCGCGCGGTGCATGGCTGTCGGCATCCCTGAACAATGCTAGCCATGCCTTTTGCTGTGCCTTGGTCGCCAGCGTCAGATGCCTGACCGTGGCCGCGTCGATTTCCTCGGCGCGGTAGGCTTCGCGGATGCGCGGCAACAGATTGCCGAGCGCGAGGATGCGTTTGACCTGCAACTCGGAGAGCGCAAAGGTCGCGGATATGTCCTCGACGCTGCGGCCTTGCTTGACCAGCCTTGTATAGCTTTCCCACTGCGTGACCGGATCGGGGTTCTGGCGCAGCATATTCTCGATCATCGAGATTTCCAGCGCTTCGGCATCGTCGCCTTCACCGAGCGTTATGCACGGCAGGCTTATATCATCCTTGCCCTGCTTGGCGGCTTCGAGGCTGGCATAATAACGCCTTTTGCCTGCAATGATCTCGAAATGGCCCGCGCACCATTCATCGGCGCTATTCGGGGCAGGATCGGGCCGCACAAATAAGGGTGAGACAACGCCGCGCTTGATAATCGAGGGCAGGATGTCGCTCACGTCGGGCGGTTTTCTGCCCACCCTCATATTGGCTTTGGAGACCGACAGGCGGTCCAGCGGGATATAGACGATTTGCATGCTCTTCACTCCTTGGCTTGGGTGGCCCCGCCTCCGGTGCATAGGAGGGTGCGGTGGAGGCGGGACCGGTTGCCC
>TARA_R110002033_G_scaffold17587_1_pt1 | contig 14424 bp, 17 predicted proteins | sample TARA_R110002033 | Tara Oceans TARA_R110002033 (sample SAMEA4397051) | marine metagenome | biome: Polar Biome; feature: [SRF] surface water layer (ENVO:00010504); material: water (ENVO:00002006), including particulate matter (ENVO:01000060) such as... | depth 5 m
CTAGCCATTTTTTGTTTGTAGCTTATAACGCCGTTGTAAATTGTGATTTTGGAGGAGCCCGTTTGTGCTATTCAGCACAAAAAGGAGCGACGGAAAAACTGTCAATTTGACAACTTTATTATGGGTTTACTCAATTTCAAACTGAATTATCGCAAAGTACCCTGATGCTTCTTTAATGTTTTTTGATAAAGATAGCCACTTTTAAATAGCGGTGCTTGCGGCCTTCCCGAATTTTGGTTCAAACGAAGTTAGAGGGGACGGGGTTATTTTCAAGAGCATACCCTGGAATTAAATAACCCCGTCCTTTTTATTTTAGCCACCACACATTGATGGCTGTCCCGCCCAGTTGCAACATAGGCGCCCGTCAATGTTAGATAACGCCCTACTACCCCAGCTCGTTGGACATTTGTTATAAAACACACCTAAGCTAAATGTTGCATTCCTATAAGAACCATCAATTCGCTTACAACTAGCATGAATTGTACAATCCTTTACTTCGATATCAGTGCATGTTTTATAGTAATTTACAGACCCACCATTCCAATCCGGTAAAGTGCAATTACTTTTCAAAAGTGGGGGTTCGGAGCCTAATTTTTCTGCTAAGGCGGCCTGATTTAGCGAAAATAACATTATAGTAACAAAAACTAACGATATATTTTTCATCTTGGTATCCTTTTCAGTTGTTGGTGAAAATAAACCAAACAATATTAATATTAGAACAGCCTATTTTTCTCAACATAGTCCTTTAGACTGCTTTTTGTTCACATATTCTTATTATGCAGTCAAAACTCATGACAACTGTATCTAAACACAGTGCAGGTAGTGTAAATTGATCTGTAGCGCGATAATTGCGGGGATTTTTCACGATAATTAAATTTTCGACTATTCCACATTCGACTCATATTAAAGTCTAATTTGAAACGATTTCCAATAGTTTTAGTCTATTGGATCTAGTTGTTACACACTTCATGCTGCTATATTGGTATTAAGAGATGTCAGCATACTCTTAACTAGTAAAGCAGACTTTATCTAGGTGCAGAGTGTTAAGCTCCCTCCGCTGTCATATATCTGCATTCAATGGATTATCTTTATTAAAGGATTACAAATGTCAAACCAGATTTTTGAAGCACTATTTATACAGCAACGCCTTCAAATCCTTCATCTTGGAGTTCATCATAAGAAATTCACTGATTCATACTTGTATGCCTGGTACAACGGTGTATATCCGATAAATGAAGATTCTGACGGTAGTGTATTGAAACGACCTCATGAGGTATATGAAGAATTTTTCCGAGTGAGCAAATCTAAAGTAGATACTTTATGCGAGTATCTATACAAGATGTTTGATAATGGAAAAGTACATACTTTCTATGAACTTGAAGATGAATTTGGGGTATCTAGTAGCACAAATGGTATGCATTTAAATCATGAGTGGTCTAGGGGGGATTTATTAGAAATTTGTCGTTATCTCCACCTAGAAGACAGTTTTGATGAGACATTTTGGTCAAGCTTACTAACTCCCGGTCAACACCCGACTGAAGCTCGTTCAATTATTCGCTCATTCAATCGCGAAGCTGATATCTACTTTATGTGGTAATGCTAAAAAAGGTAGGTAACAATTGCAGCTCGTTCGGAGGGTTAAGCTGCAAACATTACCTACCAGTTCCCTCAACTCCTTACAGACCCATTTCAGCTAATAATGTGCTTCGCGTAGCCGTTAACTCTTCAGGATTAGCCTGGCCGTAAATCTTGTTTACACGTCCTCCGTAATAACCATCACCAACACCGCCTTGCATACTGTTAATGGTCATTAGTTTCTGTAAGCCTAAGCGAAGTTCATCTGGAAGTTCAGCAGGTAATGCGGCCATCACTTCAGCTTGCTTAAGTTGCCACATGGTGCGACCTAGCTCAGTAATTCTGGTTTGATGTTCCTTTAAACCAAATTCACCCCAAGATTTGATTTTGGCTTCGACGTTCGTAATTAATTGAGCGCAATCGGCGTATGTCACTTCTGCTTGTTGGAAGGTCTGCTTGGCCGTATCGTAATCAGCGTCGCTAATCGCATTTCGCATTCCAGCCTGTGCACTTTCCATGCTTAAACGATTACTGTTCAGACGGTTGCGTAATTCAGGTAAACGAATATTGCGTAACTCGGCCACCTCTTGGTTTTTTTGTTCAAAGTTCGAGGTAGCTTGCTGGTAAGCAGTAATAGCATCTTGTATTGGCATTATGTTCTCCTAGAAATAAATTAATGTGTGATTGGGTAACTACAGTTCAGACACTATGAGCAACTCAAACTTTCCTTTAAGTTCGTTCTCAACTGTTACGCCATTTTCATCAATAAACTGGCGTTCAAGGAGCTTGAGTGCTGTTTGTTCTAAGCTGGACGGTATTAAAAGTAAATTGGGGTTCACTTTTAGCTTTTTGCCACCATCAGACTTGAATGCTTTCATCTTCTGATAGCTATCCCAAAGGGTTTGGTATGTCAGTTCTCGTTGGTTAGCAAAGGCAAGTTGCCAAAAGCCGAATCCGGCCTCACAACGAATATCTGCACCAAATTGATATTCATTCTTTGTCCATGCCGCTGGATCGGTTGGATTGAACAAAGTATTTAACGCAAGGGCGCGGCGTTCTTGGTAAATCATGGGTTTTAATGGCTTAGTGGTATCAAGTAAAAACCACGAACCACCAAAGTAATTAGCATCTGTTGCTATGTTGGCGACAGAGGCTACGGCACCAGTGCCGTCATGCTTTTCATTAACCGGATGCGCTAAGTCAAAAAAGTTTTGTCCGTCATAACAAGCGGAGTTAAAGCCTGAGGTGAACAACTGGAACACCAGTTCATCGGGAAACTCACGCGCATTTTGAGCGAGCATTTCTACCATAGGTAAGAAGGTGCCAATGGTGTCATCTTCTACATCTTCACGGCTTATACCGATGGTATTCTCGAAGGTACGGTTAGTGATGGTGTAGCCATGTTCTTTTATGGAATGAATGACTCGTGCCCCAATCCATTCACGCATAGTTGGCATAGCACCAAGCCATCCGTAGGTGTTAAAGCGGCTATTGCTGGTTACAACAGTGGCAACCTTCATATATAAAGGCTCAGCTTGCAGTAAGCCTTGTTGAAAGGCTGCGTCCACTTTCGTTCGAAGTGCTTGTAAAATTGGAGTTGTAACGACGGCCATGCTCTTATCCTCAGATTAGTTTTGAATCTTTTTTGCTCTTTACCCTCTGAGTAAAAAGCAGTCGTGCGAAGTGTTTATTTCTATTTTGAGTGGCGGCTATTTTGTTACTTTGATATCTACGATATGAAGACATAACTGTCCCCCTTGAAATTTGCTGGAAGTAAGTTGACAAGTATTTAAAAGGACTTTAAACGCTATTGGGTTCGATTAAGTTGGCGTATTTGCGCCACAATGTTGTCTATTTGGCGTCTGCTAAACCCATGCTCCTTTGCAAGTTCATCGGCGTTACGGCCATTAAAGGCTTGATAGATGCGAAGGTTGCGGATGAAGCGCGATAGTGAGCTGCCTCGGGGCAAATAGATGTCACGGCCACCAAGGTAAATAGAAATATCAGTAATGAGCTTTTCAGCCAATAGCGGCTTATCGAGCTTTTCTTTTGCTAAGCGGTTATCAACAATGCTCACGAGTTCGGCCAAGTTTTTAGGCCATTTCTGCTTGAGCTGATTTAACTGCTGAGTATTAAGCGAGTCGAGGTCGAGTTGTTCATCATTTAAGGGCATCACACATTCCAAGTAGACGGTGTTTGTTAGCCCTTATTAGATGATATCGGGAAGGATTTCAGGATAAGAAATGTTTCAGGAAAATATAAACTTAAATTTCACCATACTTTTTGAAATCGTATGCACATAGTAAACGGCGATAATCTGTCACACCTTTGTCAACTACGGAATTTAAAAAATTCCTAACATCACCAAATTCGAGATTGTTTTCCCATAAAGACCATATTATGGCATTGAACTTATGAGATTTAGGAATGGATTCATCTGCAAATATATCACTTATTAACTTATGTTCTGAAATGGCTGACCCAGTATTCCCTATTTTTTCAATATGTAATCCAAGCTGCTCGACTTGTTGTTTTTTCAACGCTTCAGATTTACTATTTACAACTTCGCCATCTTTAATTGCCTGGCCAAGTTGTGGACATATAGTTAGGAATCCGAATATTGGGAACCATTGAGTTTTTGATATTCTAATTTCATTAATAAGCATAAGAAGTTGATGGTTTGACTCATCAATGATACTAAAATAATTTTTTATCATACGTGCCGCATCTTGATGAGAGTATGTTATTGTTTTATTTGATCCAATTGCTAAAATCTTTTCACCATTACGTAGTGAGTCAAGGTCTTCTGTTATGTTAACCATTATATTGCCTCCTGCGTAAATTTCCTTTACAACGTCTTGTACTTTTCGAATATCCATTGCAGATACCGGTAAATGAAGGTTAGATAATGATTTGTAAATCTCGATAAAGTCATCAGTTTTTATTTTGTTAATTCTTATTGTCGATGCAAACCCTTCAAGATCAATATCATGTTCGGTAATAAAGTGAGAGTCTGAGTTAGCCTCATATTCAACTAACAAGAAGTTACTTCTAATCCGTTCAGATTCGGCAGAGTTTGGTTCGACATAAGTAAATATTGTTTTTAGCAAGCTTTTAATATTGTCATCACCTATATTATAGCCCATAAAAATAACTGGATTGTGAATGAATAGTGACAACAGTTGCGCTCTAATTAATTCATATTTAGCATTGAAATCATTGTAATCAGAGTCTGTAATTATAATCTTTGCTGGCTGAGTATGACATCCATGGATTTTATAAACTGAACCATACGGATTACTTAACAATATGTCATTACCTACTAATGGTTCAAAATCAAATACATCTTCAATAAAACCGTCATAATTCGTTGTAATAACAGAGCTAATGTTTTTTCTAACCTTTTTCAATTCAGATATTTCAACAGCCATATCTTCACGGTAATTTAACTCACTTAATAATTTTGATAGATAAATCTTGAATCTGTTAGGCGTTCCTCCATCCTCCATTTCTTGATAAAAAATATCATTTATATCTCTGAATTTACCATAGCGATCTTTGCTTAAAGCTAGATTAAAGATCGTTTCTAGTTTTGTTGCTATCTGACTATAGTTATACTTACCTGAAACATAACACTCTGACTTTATATCGAAATAATTGTCAGGATTTCCAGTTAGTTCTTGAGCAACATGCTTAAGTAGACTATCCCATGTATAGGAGTTGTTTAGATATCTTAAACTTACTCCAGCTCCAACAAATAAAACTGGATGATTTTTATACTTACCAATAAATTCACTGATATCCACATAACCTCCTGTTTAAACGACTATAATTGTCACTAAATATTTATGTTTTGATAAGGGTAATGTTTAAAAATTCATTCATAATTTAGCTCGCCAAAAAGACCAATCATCAAATCATCTTCTAGAACCTCAAATGGGAGCTCTACAAAATCATCTTGGTGTCTAGGGAGTGCTTTACCATCATTAGGCGCATTTTTTGTATGACCAATAACTGCTTCACCATTCTCTTTAATGTATGGTAACACTACTATTCTGCCATGGTTCTTTGACAAGATTTTACCTTCTCGCCATAAAGTGTTGCCATTTTTAGCTGAATCTGAATCGCTTGCTTCTTTTATACACCATCCAATATTACCTTTTTCTTCGTACCAAAATACAAAACTCCCAGCCAAAAGAACTCTTTGACCTTTTGCAAGTGCTTCAGCCAGCATTCGCTTCACACCAGCTAATTGAAGTAACTGGTTTGCTCTGGGTAAAAGCATTGTTCTAATTTTAGCTTTTGTTTTTCCCCAGTGGTCAGCTCCACTTAAATCAAACCCTCTTGCAACTTTTTCTCTATAACAGATAATTGCAGTTTTTTTGGTATGTTTTGCGGACGTAGTCCAGTCATCATCACCTTGTTTTAATAAGGTAACGCCAAACTTATACAGTCTTGCGATTTTTATATATGGCGTAATTTGTAGTTCTTCATTTAGTGCTAGCCTAATGCGTTCATTATTATCAGGCACTAGAGTTTCATTCACGTTTCTAACACTAGCTATTAAACCATACCTTTTAATTGCCTCTTGGAGCATTAGGTATTCTTCATTAATAAGGCGACTTTGAACCATAACGGCTTTCTCAACTTTTAAAAATAATGAGCGTTTCTCTTCATTTGTAATAGGAAGAATGTCAATATTTCCAATAATATTTGAGTTATATGCAGTTGCGACTTCAAATGCGCTTTTTAGATCATTATATAAATCTGCTCTACCAGTAGGTAAAAATCTTATATACCATTTCAATTCTCCATTACTCTTAAGCTTACATTCATACATCATAAATGCGCCACTGCGTTCATACCAAGGTTGAGGGCACATCGCCAATGTTGGCAAAGCAAAGTTTGGAGTTTGAGTATGTAGCATATCTAGTCCCTTAGGCTTTCAGTAGAGTCAAACACCAACTATGCATAATTTTTTCATTTGTCACCACAAAATTAGTTGCTGTTTGTAGTTTAAATCCCGTTTAAACCTTTCTTAAAGCGTTTAACTGAAAAAAAGTGCGCCATGATAAGCAGTCAAGACAAACACGGCTTAAAATGGCGCACAGGGCGTTTTGTAAAACTAGACTTGTTTAGTCGCTCGCACTTGAGATAGTCCTACAGATAGCATCATCTGAATGCAATTGAGTTGCCTAACGATATGCTTAGGGGAAATAGCATGTAAATCGTTAGCTTCATCTATAAGTGACGATAATAGCTCAAGCAGTTCAATACCTGTCTCAATATCATCAGTACCACCACACCCCATAAAAACTAAGCTTTGATGTTGATTAATTGCATCCAGTAACGGTTGATTCATCGCTTAGCACTCCTTAATCAAATCTGCGGTAACTATTGGCTCACCTAATTCTTGGGCTAGGTTCATGGCTCTTGATACAAGATTATTAACGATTTGCGGGTAAACCATGCTAAAACCATTTTCTTTTGTCGTGAGTCGATTTTTAATCCCTTCAAAACAGTCTACTGTCATGATTTTATCTATTTGCCCACCAGAACGTTCAATCTTATGAGTGATATAGGCACCAATATCACTATCGAGATTAGGCACATGCTCAACCATGCAACGGCGTATGAACTCCCTTAGCTGGTAGTTTTTACGCTCGTTAAGCTTGATGGCTAACTCGGTTTGACCGATGAGTACAATGCCCAAAAGCTTGGAAAAACCATCTTCTAATTCCCAAAAGCGTTTCAAATACTTCAATACAGGGATACTGAGGTCGTGGGCTTCTTCGATGATTAACACGTGGCGTTGACCGCCTTTAGAGGCAACGCGCAGCAAGTTTTCAACTTGACGTGCTTTGGCCTCCATTGAGCGCTTTGGCTTTTCTTCACTTATGTCATCAATAATGGCATCACATAGCATGCCCGCGGTGGCCACCGTTTTATCTATAATACGAGGCTGAATAACTGAAACATCACCATCTTGAGCTAGTTCTTCTATAAGCTGTTTGCGTAATACGCTTTTACCCGCGCCAGAGTCACCAACTAAGGCTAAAATTCCTTGATGTCTTGCGGCGTCACGCATAGCAGCAAGAAGGTAGCGGCTATCTTCACTTAAAAACACATCCTTAGTTTCACGAATATCGTTTAAGAATGGGTTTTTAAACAGTTTAAAGTGCTTTAAGCTTGCTTGTGTTAACATTACCGTCTCCAGATTTAGCTCGTCTTCGTGTGGTTTTTTTTGGAGTATCGTCTGGTCAGGGTTGGCAGACTCTGACCAGACACCCTCTATTTCAATGTCTTTGCGTTGTAAAAAGTGGTTCACCTCATCAATAAATTGTGCATGTTTTCGCATAGGCAAAATGCCATGATGTAAGGCTTTGTGAACAATGGGGTAGTTAAAATGCACCTCAGCAGCAAGGTCGCTAATGGTATAACCCGCCTCATATAGCCGCTGTTTTAACACAAGCATCGTTGCCTCCTAATTCATTAATGAATAACTCAACTTGCTTACGGGTAAACCCAGCTGGATATGTGTTTTTCAGTGCTTCTTTGTAGGGTTGTAAGGCAATACCTTTTAGACCTAACGATTCCGCTAATAGCTTCCAGGCTTTAATGTCAGATAAAGGCGGCTCATTAACTATTGATGATTCAACAAGTAAAGGCTGACCTTTACGTTGCATAAAGCTTGGGGGTGTTTGTTGCTTGATATCGGCCATGGCATCAATAGCACCATTAAAGGGCACCTGACGAACTCGACCTTTACGGCTCTTTTTAATCTCGAGTGGATCGCTTGTTCCCCAAGCCGTTTTATCCATCTCTTTTTTACGACGTTGCGGCATGGTATCTGCAATAGCGCGATAGTTTTGCCCATAGATTGGTGCATTGATATTGAAACCAGCATCATCTTTTTCCATCGGCTCAACAATATGGCTGTGGATCTCACCATGTTCATCAACGACTTCGACGTCAATCGCTGGACAGCGATACAGGTTGACACTGACAAAGACCTTTTCCCCCGCACTAACAGCCAAGTGCTCTAGCGAATAAGTCATTGAAGAAAATGATTTACTCGGCACAAAGCTAATCGATAAGTCATTGGCCTTAACAGTGCGCTCAACTTTGTCGGTTTGCACAAAGCTACGCATTACCTCAGCATCTGGCGCTAGTCGTAGCTGCTCAGGACGAATGGTTTGATAAAGGCCATAACGGGTTTTTCCGTGCCGGGTGTGCTTAAACTCACTTTGAAACCCAATTGACCAGAGTGTTGCCATTGCATTGAGTTCTTCAATGCTATTAACGGCTTGGAATGCTAGGCGTGACTCAAACTTCTTTTCAATCACGTTATGCATACTTTCAACTTGGCCTTTCGCCCAAGGCTTGCCAGGCGTATGCACCACGTGATTGACACTGAGCTTATCCAATAAGCGTCTTGTCATCGCGGCCATGTTAGCCGAGCCCGCATCCCATATGAGAATAAAGGGCACTCCGTGCATGAGTTCGCTACCGGAACGCTTACTGAATGCATCAATTAGAAATTGAGTAATCGCTTCAACACTTTCGCCAGGCGACAAAATATAGCTGAGATGGAATGCGCCGCTGTAGTGGTCGGTAACCAGGTAACGCAGTACTCGATCATTCTTCACTCGCTCTAAGTTCGCAGGTTTATTTTTGTAAAATTCTGACTCTTCCATGACCTGTAAACCTTCTTGGTTTTTGAGGTAATACAGCACACAGATTGACACATCGAATTGCCACACATGATTAGGATGAAGGCTGCGCATACTACGCGTAATAGGGTTAGCATTAAGCTGCTTGGGATGAACATTGAACTCGTCCATCTTCCTGAGCATTGTTGATGCAGAGCACTTGGCGGCGAGATGACCATTGGCATAGGCAATATCAATGGCATCCTCAACCGACATTAGCGATTTACTATTTTGACGTTGAGATTGACGGATTAAATTGGATACCCAAGTCGCTTCTTCTAACGACACTCTTGATTGACCACAATCAGAGCGTTTTTTACGCGAAGAAGACCAGCCGACTTGCGATAATTTTTCATAAATAGAACTGCGCGTTAACCCAAGGAAATCGCATGCGCGGTTAACAATAACGCCTTGCTGTCCATGCCCAGCTGAAGCTAATTCTTGAGCAATACCATCCAGGTATTTAATCTGTTCAATGGGTAATGTGGACATCATAAAGCTGATCCTTGTTGATACATCATTAACTCGTTATTGAGGGCCATGATAATGGTTTGATCAAGACCAACTCGGGCGCTCCCTTCCATCATTCGTGAGATAATGTCGTTCATGCTGCCGTGATATTCATCATCTAAATCGCAAGGGTGATCAGTATCCTGGATAGCAGCAACGGCATCTTCAAATGCTGCTAGCCCTTTGAATATCTCGTATTTAGCATTAATGATGGCTTGGCTTAACGCTTTGTTACGTTCCGCTTCAAGTTGCTTAATTTGTGCAGCAGAGCCTTTACCCTTGGCGATTTCAAGTGCTTTCTCTAGGTCTTGAATTTGCTTGCCTTTTTTTTCCAATAGCTGATCTGATGCTTTAGAGTCCAATGATAAATGTTCAATTTTATCATTGAGTTTATTGGACTCTGCACGATGTTTTGCGGCCATTTCTTCGATAATATCAAGCGCTTCTTCTTTGCTATCGACGGTCAGTTGCTCGCCGTCAACAATCGCTTTTAGCTCGTTCTCAGGTAATTGACGCAAGCGGCGCAGATCGCGAATACCCATACCGATGGCTTGCATGGCTTCCAGTGCTTCCTTACCAAACAACTCTAAATTTTTTAAACGTTCATCGACACTGGATTTTGATTCCCCAATTAGCTTACAGAACTCTTCCCAAGTCCCTGTTAAAATTTCTCCATTCGGAAGTTTTAATCCTTTAAGATTTTTGTAATCCTTTGTTTCTTTTACATTCTTCAAGATTTGTAAACTGCCGACACTGGCGAATTGCTTAACAGCATTAGCCATTTGAATACGACCAACGAGGATTGATGCGCTAGCCATTTCAGCTAGTTTTTCACCAGACACTAAGCCCTCAATAGTTGCTTCAACGGTTTGTGTCATTTCTGTTTGCGCCATTCCAAGACGCTGCATTTCTACGCCATGCATAATTTCAGATGGACTTGGGTTTAACGTGGGTTTATTCATAGATCTTCTCCAGCAACAGATTGATATTTTTCTTTTATTTGGTGGATCATTTGTAACCTTTGGTTTTGATACTGATGAGCCAAGGCCAATAGTTTCTCTGAAATACACCAGCGATCACTTCGTCCATTCACTTCAACCGACTTTAACCAGCCCAAACGCTCCCAAGTACATAGCAAACGATAAGTTGTTGTCCTGGCATAGCCGGATTGGTATTGCAGTTCATCAAGTGTTTTACCTTTAAGCGATGCGCTAACGACAAGTTGAAACACCCTAACGGCCTTAATTGTGACATCCTTACTCTGTTTAATTTCAATCGCATTCATTGCCATGGCTCCATCAATGCCCATCGGATCATTCTGTTGTCCACCTAGTGCTTTATGGCGGAAATTAAATGCCAGCCTCAATAAGCTAGGTGAGACCCGCCAACACACGGAGCGGTCATCAAGCGCCACCTGTTCTAGCCAGTTCATAGTGGTAAAGCTCATTAGGGCGCGATGTATCGTCGTTCGAGGCTGTCCAGACTGTTTTTGCAATTGCTTAAGCGTGTTGCCTTGTTCACCTTGCTCTGCTACTAACTGAAAAATAGCCTCAGCTTTGACTAAAGTATTGGTATTTCTAACCTTAGGAAGTCGATAAGTCATACCGTTTTCCTCAATGCCATAAAGTAGCGGCTTAACCCTGTACGGCTAGGTGCCCTATCAGACCCATACTTAGCGCGGATCTGTTCTAACATCTCTGTTTGTTCCATATATGGTAGCGAATGTATAAAAGCTTCGACCTCAGGATCTTTGGATATTTTAGTAGCTCTTTTTCTACGGTAAATATTGGTTGAGAAAGCGAAATTAGAGTTGCTTTGCTCGTAAATAGAACACTGTTGGTCAAGAGAAACTTGAGTTAACACTTGTTGAATCTCGCAATTGCTCAGCCCTACAAGTAGCTTGTTAATAACTTCAGCTAAATATTGATTATTCATCAAAGCCTCCGTCTAACTCTAACTGGGGTTGGTTGTGTTGCTCCACGTTCTGGTGATGCCAAGCAACACCTTCAAGCAGTTGAGTGAGTGATGACAAAGTTTCAGCTTGGTTAGCTCCACCTTCATAAAACGCGAGAATTAAGCTGACACTCTGCGTAAATGAAGCTTGCAATTGATTAATATCAACCGCCTTTACCTTGCGGCCAGTGGGGATGTCTATCAGTAGTTTATGGGCTGAATGTCCTAGATAGCGTGTGACAAAATCAGCACCACAGGTTTGTTCTAATGGACGAATCATCAGGGCGGGTAAACGCCCCGACTCCATCCACTTATAAATGACCCATTTATTTGACAACCCCATACCATCAGCAACACGATCAACACTGAAGTTACGTTTTTGCCTAGCAGCTTCGAGACATAACTCGATAGCATGGGGTATAGAAATGGCATTACGCTTAATCAAACTAGTTCTTGGCATTGGAACACCTCATTATTCCGACAGAAAAGCTTTTCCAAATAACATTTGGTTTTGCTCTTTTCTGTTTGAGTAAATGGCAGTTATTCTTAAATTGCATTTTGCAATTCAGGAAATGAAGAAATGCCTGAGGCTTGTATTAATTGTTCGCGAAGTGCTTGTCCCTTTGGGCCGTTCCATGTCCCCATAAGACAATGCATCGCATTTGGTTGCTTGATGTCGTTGCTGCGACACCATGCTGAAAGCGAAGAACCTTGAAAAATAAATCCAGCTCTAACTTGGTTGTAGAGTTCGCGACTTGGGCTAGACAGATTGACGTTCATATTGATACACCTCATTATGTGTTATTAATAGATTTTACTTATACAGATTACACCTTATAAGGTGCAATATAGAAACCTAATAAGGTTTTGTCAACACCTTTTAAAGTGCTTTATACCTAAAGAGGTTTTATGAGTCATATTGGTGAACGTATGCAGACCATCCTTGATGAGCACAGAATGTCGCTGAAGCAAGCATCTGAATATGCGGAAATACCTTATCGGTCACTTCAAAATTATGTTTCTGGTAAGCAGTTGCCGGGTGCAGATGCTTTGATTAAGTTTCATAAAGCTATGAATGTGAATTTGAATTGGTTGTTGACTGGGGATGGTTTTCAAGAGCTAGAAGCTCCTTCAACAAATGAACTGAATGAAGAATTACTTCAACAAATAATTGAGGGAGTGGAGTCTCTATTAAGTAAGAAACGCAAAGTACTTTCTCTTGAAAAAAAGACAAAGATCATTGTGATGCTTTATAAAACAGCATCAATCCAACAGAGTTTAGATCCTGAAACTATTCGACAATTGATAGAGATAGCAGCATAAAAAAGGAAGGTGCTATTTGTCTGATTATAAAGAAAACAATGTTTACCATGTGAACTTTGGGACAAAAAAAGTAATAGAAAATGAGACATCAATTAAAGATGCGTTTGCTTCATTGCTTAATGAAATTGAAGATGCTCCAGATTTACCATCATCAAATAAAAAAACTGAAAAATCTCAGAATATTGTTGGTAACAATAATATCCAAGCGTCTGAATCATCGAAGGTAAGACAATCAATTAAAGGTAATGGTAATGTTCAGTTATCGGGCGCGGGTTCTAGTGTCGTTGTGAACAACATGAAACCATTGAGAACAACCATATCAGCTCCAATTGGCTCTATTGGGGCCAATGTCGCTCTCAAAAATCGTATCACAATGTTAATTAAGCAAATTGAAGAATATCGCCAAAAAAGAATGGGGAATAAGTTTAAGCACGGCGTTATATATGGTGAATTAGCAACAGCATTCGGTCTTAAAAGGAAGGATTGGGCACTTATTTATTTGTGGGATGAACATCGAGCTGATGAGGTTTTGCAATGGTTGGGAGAAAAGTTAGATAACACTCAACAGGGTAGAGTTAATAGAGCAAAACAGAATGAGGGTCATCAACATACGAGAGGGCAATTGTTTGCACTTGAAAAAAATTATGTTGAACAGCTAGATTGGTCTAGGGACATGACCAAAAGCATTATGTATCGAGTCATAGGTAAAATATCCAGAGCAGATATGGATAATAATGAATTTCGCAACTGGGTTATGTACTTACGTTCTGAATTAGAGAAGATGTATGGTGAATCAGAAGATTGATGGTGACAATAACACCCAAATTGGTGAAGTTCATGGGTCGTTGTTTATTGATAAAAGACGTCCACATTTTTTACCAAATGATCCCAACGTAATAGATTGCCCACACAATTGTGGACAGCAAACTTGGTTTACTTCTGAAAAGTGTTGGAACTGTGACCGCTCAGTTAAACAGCACTTGCTAGATCTTGCTTGGCAGAAACAACGTGAGCAATTTAAGAACAAAGCTTTTGATGGTGGAGTTACAGCTGTTGGAATCAGTATTGGTATCTACATTGTCTCGCCTTACCTACCAGAAAGCATTTCAGCATTCACGAGCCTATTTAGCCTTCCATTATTTATGTTTGGTATAGTGAGAATTGGGCAATCTATACGGGCTTGATTCTGGTTAAACCATCCCAAACTATGCATGTTAATTTTTTTCTAATTTCGGTTATTACCACATTTATCGTGAAATTCACTGTTAATTATCTTGGGTTAGATCAGTAAATGGGGAAATGATGGCTGACACAAAATATTTAGCAGCAAACTAAAGCTATGGACACAAAG
>TARA_R110002033_G_scaffold10857_13_pt1 | contig 14423 bp, 9 predicted proteins | sample TARA_R110002033 | Tara Oceans TARA_R110002033 (sample SAMEA4397051) | marine metagenome | biome: Polar Biome; feature: [SRF] surface water layer (ENVO:00010504); material: water (ENVO:00002006), including particulate matter (ENVO:01000060) such as... | depth 5 m
AAAAGACAAGTTCATGTTAGATGTTGGTCTTGCTTTTAGTCAAGATTTTGATAACCCAACAGGGTTTCAATCTGTAGGTACAGCATATAATACATCAGGTTTTTTTACATATAAAACCATGCAATATTTATACGCCAAGCAACAATGGGATAAATTCTCCGGTAGCATATTGGCATTGAATAATGGTTTCCAAAATTTTGATACTGAAGGTGCTGCAGATGGGGTAAGTAGCTTGCAAACTATTGGTACACATTTAGCATATAAAGCAGGAAGTTTCAGTGCAAATGCCAACCTATTTTTACAAACGGGAGAAAGACAGAACGAAGTAAAGGTTGGCGGTGCATATTTACTAGGTTTAGAGCTTGGGTATAAGGCTAGTGATAAGGTAGCTTTAGGTTTAGGTACAGAAGTTATCAGCGGAAACAAAGCAGATACTACAGACAAAACAGAGGCATTTTTTCCACTATACGGAACCAATCATAAGTTTAACGGATTCATGGATTATTTCTACGTAGGTAACCACGCAAATTCTGTAGGTCTGTTTGACATTCACGCCAGTGCAAAATTCGATTTAGGAAAGAAATCTAGCTTACTGGTTAAAGTCTTAAATTTTAGTGGAGAACAAGAATTGCCAAGCGGAGAAAAATCATTGGGTACAGAAATTGACTTGGTATTTTCAAAGGCTTTCAATGGTTATGGGTTAGCAGTTGGGTATTCTCAAATGTTCGCTTCAGACGGTATGTATGAGCTAAAAGGGGTTACAGAGGATTTAGCGGCAAGTAGCCAAAACTGGGCTTGGGTACAGTTAACCATTAAGCCTCAGTTTTTGAATACCAAAAAAGAATAGAGTTTTACAAGAATTTAGTTAGTTATACGGTCTATGCAGCATTGGATGTGTAGACCGTATTGTTGTTTTTAAAATATGTAATTTAGCACAGTACGTATAATTACCTATATTTTGAGTGAAATAACAAGAATAGTATTGGCAGATGATCACGCTTTGGTTAGGGACGGAATCCGTTCTTTATTGGAGTCTGAATCTGATTTGGAAGTGATCGGTGAAGCATCGAACGGTAAAGAGGCTATTGAATTGGTAGGCAAGGTAAATCCTGATCTTTTAATCATTGATATTAGGATGCCCGTCATGAACGGTATTGATGCCGTAGCTGAACTTACCAAAAGTAAATCAGAGGTGAAGACCATTATACTTTCCATGCATGATTCTGAAGAATATATCTTAAAATCTATTAGTTCAGGCGCAAATGGGTATCTATTAAAAGACACCGACAAGTCAGAATTTATTAAGGCAATACATACCGTTAGAGAAGGCGGTAAATACTTTAGTGGAGATATAAGTAATGTTTTGGTAAATAACTTATTGGGAGCTAAAAAACAAGTGGTTAAAGAAGAAGAGCCACGTAAAAGCGCTGACAATGTTTTTGATTTAACCAACAAAGAGCTTAAGGTATTAGAGTTGGTATTGTCTGGTTTAACAAATCAACAGATATCAGAAAAACTACAAAACAGTAAACGTACAATTGAAACGCATCGTTTTAATTTAATGCGTAAGATGGATGTGAAAAATCTCATAGATCTTTCTAAAAAGGCACAGAAGCATAATTTGATTTAGAGATTTTTATTCTCTTTAAAACGAATTTTTTTCATCTTTCATTCATGCAAAAACTATAACGGTTATAGTTTAACGTACGTTTTCGCATCGATGGGCTTCATACCACTACTAACAACTTGAGCAAAATCGTACTATACAAGTATTTTTATCAAAATTTATAAAATGAAAGATCAGAATTTTAAAAATCACGGAAAACTAGTAACAGGGTTTCACGGCGTGTTATTTGTTGCCTTAGTTGCATTATTAGTTGGATCGGTATATCATCTTTTTAGAACCACATCAGAAAACTTGTATTTAGCATCTTTAATGGTGTTAATTGCCATTATCTTGATTCTGATGGCTTGGTATGTGAGAGCATTTCCTTTAAAAGCACAAGACAGAGCTATTAGAGCTGAAGAAAATATGAGACATTATGTTATGACCGGAAAACTACTTCCTTCAGATTTGAGAATGTCGCAAATAATAGCCTTACGTTTCGCTAGCGATGATGAGTTTTTATCCTTGATGGAAAAAGCTTTAAAAGAAAAACTTTCTGCCAAAGAAATTAAATCGAGTATCAAAAGTTGGAAAGGAGATTATTATAGGGTTTAATTTAGGCGCTCAAACTAAAAAAATTATAGACGCAGGTCCATGCCGGAGCTAGTCTGTGACATGATTTCTTACAACCTAGAATTTAAAGCTCATAACTTCTGTAAAGTTCAAATAAAGGATACTTTATTTTAACATTTCAACACCTCAATTTCCTATTTATTGATCTATTCTTAGTCTTAAAGGGTGATAATTGCGGATCACTCGATATTATGCAGAACATTTATGATAAAAAAGTACGTATTTATACGTACTTTTTATAATTTGCAGTATACTTCTGAACCATTCTTTATCATTGATAAAATGAATAGCAATAAAACTCATAAAACAATATGTTCCTATTGCGGTGTAGGCTGCGGTATACTTGTAGATGTTGACGCAAAAGGAACTATTTCAGTAGATGGTAATCCAGATTATCCATCTAATAAAGGAATGCTGTGTAGCAAAGGACGTAATCTTAATTACGTAGCTCAAGATACTACAGATCGTATTCTGTATCCAGAAATGAAATGGAGTAGAAATCACCCCTTGCAACGCGTTTCTTGGGACGCTGCTTTTGAACGTGCCGCTGCAGTTTTTAAAAGTATCATTGCCAAGCATGGTCCAGATAGTGTAGGTTTTTATGTATCTGGTCAGTGTTTAACAGAAGAGTATTATCTCATCAATAAACTTACAAAAGGGTTCATTGGCACAAATAATATAGATACCAATTCTAGGCTTTGCATGAGTTCTGCCGTGGTAGGTTATAAAAAAACTTTGGGTGAAGATTCCGTGCCTATTTCATATGAAGATATTGAGTTGGCAGATTGCTTCTTGATAGCAGGTGCAAACCCGGCATGGTGCCATCCTATTTTATATAGAAGATTAGAAAAGCACAAAGAGGAGAATCCGCAGGTAAAAATAATTGTAGTAGACCCACGTAAAACACAGACGTGCGCAGGGGCAGATTTACATTTACAGATATTACCGGGTACTGATGTTATTCTTTTCAATGCCATAGCCCGCCGATTAATTGAGAAAAGAAAAATAGATTCCGCCTTTATAAAAAAGCACACCGCAAATTATGAGGCGGTTAAAGAAATGGCGTTTACCTTATCACTGAAAGAAGCCGCTAATAAATGTGGTATTCCCGTTGGTGATATTCGCAAAGCTGCCGAATACATTGGTAATGCCAAGAAGTTTATCAGCATGTGGACTATGGGGTTGAACCAGAGTGTTATTGGTGTTGCCAAAAATGTATCATTACTAAATTTGTCACTTTTAACTGGGCAAATAGGTAAACCAGGTGCTGGACCGTTTTCATTGACAGGTCAGCCAAATGCCATGGGCGGTAGAGAAGTAGGTGGTATGGCAAGTTTATTGGCGGCACATAAAAATTTAGGGAATGCTGCACATAGAAAAGAAGTATCAGATTTTTGGGGAGGTGGAGAAATACAAGCAGAGCCAGGGTACACAGCAACAGAAATGTTCGATGCCCTCGATGAAGGAAAGTTAAAAGCAGTTTGGATCGTATGTACCAACCCTGTCGTAAGTATGCCTAATTCTAACAAAGTTGAAAGAGCTTTAAAAAACGCAAAATTCGTAGTAGTTCAAGATATTTCCCATAATTCTGAAACCACCAAATTTGCCGATCTTTTGCTACCTGCTGCAGGTTGGTTAGAGAAAGAAGGTACCATGACCAATTCAGAAAGACGAATTAGTCACTTGCCTAAAGTTATAGATGCACCAGGTGAAGCATTACCAGATGCAGAAATCATTTGGCGTTTTGCACAAGCAATGGGCTATAAAGGTTTTGATTATAAGAATAGCAGTGAAGTCTATGACGAGCATTGCTTATTAACAAAAGGCACTGAAATAGACATTTCTGGTCTATCATATGAACGTTTGATCAATGAAGGTAGTTTTCAGTGGCCTGTGCCACATAAAACACATAAGGGTACTCCAAGATTATTTACAGATCGTCAGTTCTTTACCAACGATAAAAAGGCACATTTTAATGCGCCTTCTACCCTCTACAATAAATCTGAAGAAACAGATAATGACTATCCGTTAATATTAAATTCAGGTAGAGTTCGTGATCAGTGGCATACCCGTACCAAAACCGGTAAGGTAAAAAGGTTGTTGACCCATATACCGCAGCCTTATCTAGAGATGAATGCTGTAGATGCCTATTTGAGAAAAATAAAAGAAGGTGATATTGCGGTAGTAAAAAGTAGAAGAGGGCAAGTACAAGTAAAAGTGCAGCTCAATTATGACATAAGAGAGTCTGTTGTTTTCTTGCCTATGCATTGGGGTAAAGTATTGAACAATGATTTTGGTAGGGCAAATAACCTGACTAATGATTTAGTGGATCCCGTTTCAAAAGAGCCAGATTTTAAGTATTGTGCCGTTGAGGTTACCAAGTTTGTCAAAGAAAAACAGAAGGTTGTTGTAATTGGAGCAGGTGCTGCGGCATATCGCTTTATACAATCATATAGAGAGAAAAATAGTATTGATGAACTTCATGTATTTTCAAAAGAAAAAGACCCTTTTTATAATCGTGTTTTACTCCCAGAATATGTAAGTGATGAACTTTCTTGGGAAGCATTAGAGAAACTTAAAGATGGGGAGTTGAAAAAGTTAGATGTAGTATTACATTCCGGAGTAGGAATTGAAAATGTAGATTCGGAAAATAAAATTATAGTAGATTCTAAAGGAGAAAAACATACGTACGATTTACTAATAATGGCAACCGGTAGTAGAGCCTTTATACCTAGTGATGTTCAGATACAATTACCCGGTCGTTTTACGATGCGTGAACGAGGAGATGCAGATAAACTAAGAAAATATTTATCTGAAACCGGGTTACAGGCAAAAGACCAAAATGTGGTTATTGTAGGTGGCGGACTATTAGGACTAGAGCTCGCTGCTGCATTGAAAAAAATCAATATCAACATTAGTATTATACAACGTGCACCACGATTAATGGAACGGCAGCTAGATAGCATTGCAAGTCGTTTATTGGCAGAAGATGTTATGGAGCGTGGTATAAATCTGTATTTCGATAATGAGGTAAGTACCGTATTTGAGGATAGGAACCAAAAACATAGTCTTTCTGTAAATCTTAAAACAGGTCGTACTATTCAATGTAATGCTATAGTGTATGCTATAGGTACCAGACCTAATATTGAATTGGCAAAACAAACAGGCATCAATACGCGTAGAGGTGTCGTGGTAAATTCATATTTGCAAAGTAGCGACCCATCTATATTCGCATTAGGAGAAATAGCAGAGTTTAAAAATTCGCTTTTCGGTATTACCTCAGCTGCTGAGCAACAAGCAAATATTGCCGCTAACTTTATTCTTGGAGACTTTAGTAGTATTTACAATGGTTCGGTTTTAATGAATATTTTAAAGTTCGAAAATCTGGACCTCTGTAGTATTGGTATGGTGAATTCTCCCATAGGAGATGCTACTTATGAAGAAATCATTTTAATGGATGTAAGTAAGCGTTTTTATAAGAAATGTATTGTAAAAGACGATACGTTAAAAGGTGCCATTTTATTGGGCGATAAAAATGAATTTGCAGAGTTTAAACGACTGATAGAGGAAGAGATTGAACTATCTGAAAAACGGAATGAATTGTTGCGTGGTGCTTCAACATCTGTTCCTTTAAAAGGGAAACTGGTATGCTCTTGCAGTCAGGTTGGTGAAGGTAATGTTGTAGATGCCATCAAAGGCGGATGTTCGGATTTCAACAAATTATGTTCAGAAACAGGTGCAGGTTTGGGCTGTGGAAGTTGTAAGCCCGAGATAAAAGATTTATTAAAGAAACAACTGGTATTAGCAAATTAAAACAGCGAGACATGAATGATGATCTTCATAGAATATTGATAAAAGGTGGTGTTACATCTCCTGGTGAATTGAAGGATATTATTACCATGCTGGAGTCTGCCGGACTCACAAGTGTTAATTTTGGGTCTCGACAAGATATTTTGTTTCCCCTGAAGGATGCAAAAGAAGAGCAGTTAGAAAGTATCTCTAAATTCAATACAGATATCATTGCTAATCGTTCATTTCAGAATATCGTTAGCTCTTACGTCTCTGCAGATATTTTTGATATGACCCATTGGTTAAAAGGTTCTACCTACTTATATATTTTAGAAGGATTTGATTTTTTACCCAAGTTGAAAATCAATATTACTGATCCAAAACAACGCTTAGTTCCTGTTTTTAGTGGTAACCTCAACTTTATAGCATCTGATCAAGAAGATTATTGGTACTTAAATATTAAACTACCACACTGGAAATCATCTGCTTTTTATCCGGTGCTCATTTATAGTTGGGATATCAATTCTATCTCAAAACAAATCGAAGAAATTTATGAAGATATTTCGGACATAGATGAGTTGTTCTTTGTGATGAACAAGAACTTAGAGACCAATAATAAAACCATGGAAAAGGAACTAAAAGTTCCTTTTCAGACCTTTCCGTATTATGAGGGTATGAACCGTTTGGGTTCAGATATGTATTGGCTTGGTCTTTATTGGAGAAACAATAAATATGACCTGTCCTTCTTAAAAGAATTCTGCGGCTTTTGCCTAGATAATAGTATTGGTAAAATCTGCATTACCCCATGGAAATCTTTTGTAGTAAAAGGTATTAAGAAATCTAGCAGACCAGCCTTAGAGCGCTTTTTAGGTAAAAGAGGAATCAATGTAAGGCATTCTCAATTAGAGATGAATTGGCATGTGCCTATTGATGATGGCGAGGCGTTGGAGTTAAAGAAGTATTTGGTTCGGAGTTTTGATCAAAATGATATTAGTACCTACGGCCTAACATTTGGTATTAGCAATGAGGTGGGTAAACGTTCGCACTTTGCCTCGGTGATTATTGAAAAGAATAGTTTGCCCACCATTGTTAAAGAATTTGAAGTTCGCCCTACGTACAATGTTCTACATTTTGAACATTTTGATCCTAACAGTCAAAAGTATATTACCTATGCCCAAGATATAGATAAGATAGAATTACCTGGGTTGTTGATGGAGTTAAGTAAAATGTACTTTGATCAATTGGGTCGTTTAGATGATGCAGAAGAGACTACAAATGTGGAGGTGGTAGAAGCAAAACAGACATTGTTTCAGTGTCAAGATTGCCTAACCGTTTATGATGAATCTTTTGGGGATGTAGCCTTGAATATTGCAGCGGGCACAAAATTTGAAGATATAGGCGAAGATTATGAATGTCCTGTTTGTTCTGCACCAAAGGCAAAGTTTAAAGAAACAATGATTCAAATGAGTTAAATGAATAAACTTAAAAAGTGGTAGTTGTCACAAAAACAGCTAATTAGTGTATGCGTGATGGAGATAAGAAATTAGTGTATGAGGTTAAAACTTCAACATGTCAATTTTTAACTTTGTGGTATAATACTAAATAAACCACCACACATGACCAGAGTAAATGTCGATAATCAAAGCAAAGAATCAGTTTTAGCGAAAGCTTTAAAATTTACTATTGTAATCGCAGCCATTGGCATACTTTTATGTGTGTTTATAATGGCTTTTGGAATATAATTGCCTTTTTAGGGCTGCATAACGGGGAGTTCTAAAATTCTTTCCGGACCATAAAACTTAAGTGCAATACCAAATACAATTACTGAAATAATCATACCGGTCATAAAAACGGTATATGTCCACCGTAAAATTCTGTACTTCCTTTCCAGAACAATCCCAAGAAAATAAAGATCTTTTGTTAATGAGCTGTAGATATAGTCCTTATCTTTAATTAGCTCTGTCATTGCCCAGTTATACTGCTCTAATTTCATCTTATGAAAATTTCCGAAGAATAACAGGTTAACCTTTTTGCTGGTTACTTCTTCTTCTGTAAACTGTCCAGATGTTACATTGGGTCTAGTGGCAATAATTGACATCACCATAGAAACTACGCTGAAAACTATAAAAAGAAATGTTGGGTAAAATAGATAATCGTTTGAAGGGTTATCCAATTTTGGAACTAAATTTGCCAATGCCATAGAAACGATAATTGCATTTACAGAGAGGAGAATGTTCGCTTTTGTATCGGCAATATCACTAAGCTTTAAATGGCTCTGTAACGTAACCCTGTACAATGTTTGTATTCCTCTGTCGGGCAATTCCCCTTTAAAATGAGCTTTTAAATTCTCTTTTTTGACTAGTTCATTATTTTTCTTTTTAGCCTTAATAAGCCTTTTAATATTCTTATCCTTTCCCTTTTGCCAGGTACGAATTGCATAGTCAGTATAAAACCTATGTTTGGTGCGTAAAAGTTTAATGTTTTCTTCTCGCCAATCTACAGGGGTATTGTTTTGAATACCTAATAACGAAAGTTCTTCTCTCAGTAGTTCGGTAGTCGCCATGAAATTCTTTATATGAAAATGAGAAGAATCTGCATCGCGCATAATTTTCTCTAACTCGTTAGCGGGCGAGTAATTTTTCTTAGTTGCCATTATTAGGCTACATACCTGCTCTATAAATGGTGTTGGATAATTGTTTTCAGTTAAAAAGTCTTTGGCCAATTTACAACTATGCTCTTCGTGATTATGGTATGTAATAGTATAACCAAGGTCATGAAACCAAGCTGCTACTAAAAGCAATTCACTTTCGTTGTCATTAATATTTTCCCCCTCAATTAATTCTTTGGTACTATCGACCACGCGTTGTGTATGCCTAAGGTTATGATAGAGATAGTTTGGGTTAGTATTACCGGTTAATTTATCGGTGGCAAATACTTCGGCTTTAGAAACTATTGAAGACATGATATCTATATGGTTGGAATACTTTAGAAAAGTACAAAATAAATTTTGTGTTATATGGAAAGTCCAAAACCAACTTGAATTAGGTTACTTTCTTTAGAATTGAAATATCCGATATTAAATGTAAGTGCTTTCAGGCTGCTGATCCAAAAACCACCACCTTGTGAAGTGTGCCACACATTTGAACTTTCATCTGGCATCCATACCCTACCATAATCAAAACCGCCATACATACCAATGATAACTGGTGACACTGCTGTAACATATCTTTTTAGTTTCAGCTTAATATCAGAGGATTGATAAAAGTATGATTTACCGGTAAAACGCTCATCTCTAAAACCGCGTAGTCCATTTCCGCCACCAAGAGAAGGGGTGTGATAAAAGTAAACATCGTTATAATCGAAAAGACCTTTATATTCAGCCATGGTGCTATACACTAAATTACCTTTTGATTCTAATTTGTGATCAAAACCAACTTTTAAAGAAGCGTATCCAAATTTGTTTGTGTTATTGTTAAGATTCATTTTATAGCCTCCAGAAAAGCCGAAATAAATAGCTTTGGAAGGAAAATCACCAGCATCGTCACGATCATATTCTCCAGTTAATTCGGCTCCACCATAATTCTGATTTTCGAAAACATTATCATTTAAGTTACCGATAGTGAAAAGTCGGTCAGGGTTGTCGGCCACCTTAAAAGACTCAAACAATCCTTTAATTCTAAGACTGTAATATGCTAAGCCGGCACTTGCTTTAAAAGTTCTAATTCTTCCTCTGTAATAGTCTCTATCCAGTACCTCTTCATTATTTACCGTTTCGTTACCAAAACCAAAGAAGTTACTTACATAACGGTCATTGGCATAATAGGCATCCATTTCAAAATTCCATCCAGGGAAAACACTGCCATAGATTCCTGAATAAGATAATTCTGCAGCCTTAAATTTAAAATAGTAGTTAGCACTTACAGTGTGTTGTTGCCTAAAAGTATTGCCATCAATACCGTTCTGCGTATAGGTGTTAGATGCTCCCAAGAACATACCATCATCGGTTCTAAAACCTAGTGTAGGGACTAACACGTTTGTGTTCGGTTTAAAATATCTAAAATGAAATGTATTGGTTTTGTAGTTGTCCGTTAATAATGCCGGCGGTGTTAAATTTTCAAAACTTATTTTTTCATGTTCCCAGTCATATAATTTAATCTTTCTCTTGTTCGCAATGTTATAACTGTCTTCGCCATATCCTCCAACAATTCTTAATTTGGTCTTAGGGTTTTCCATTCCTTCAACAACAAAAACATCATCATCTCCAAGTCCATAAATCCATATTTCTTTAGTGAGGCTATCGTTAAAAACCCTAGAATACATTTCTTTATTTTTCTCATCAGATAGAATACGTTTTACTACAACTTTAGTGTCGCCATTTTCCATTCGCGTTATGGTAAAAATGTCATCTTTTTCAGTTCCAGTAACAGCAACTATTTTGTTGAGGTATTCCGCATAATCCTTTGCAGTTTCTGTTAATGTTGCTAGACGCTGTTTTAAACTTGTTTTTATGTATTCAGAAGTTTCGTCTTGTACAGATATGGGTAGGCGTGTAAAAGCTTTTTCTATCACGTCTGCCGTCATTCCTTCTTGTATAGCCTTGGCTTCTTCTACCCAAACCTCTGGACCATATGAAGTCAATAAAGTTCGGTCTAACCTATTACCGGAAAGATTGAGCCATTTTACATTATCAATGTCATCATCATAAGTTTCCCAATTTCTTGCGTTGGGCATAAACCATTGAATGAAGGGTATAACTTTACCATCAAATTTTGGGAAGGCATTATCCCGATCACGAGGTACGGGCATAAATTCTTTTTCACCGTCTGGGCTTTCATATTCTATCCACCTCCATTGATCTTGGTGGCGGTCCCAATCGCCAATCAACATATCAAAAATTCTAGCTCTTATAAAACTTCTTTCATCTACGTAGTAAGACTCGTCGCTTTTAATTTTTTCAAGCATATCGGTAGTGCTTTCATAGTCGGTAACCTTACCAGAAGTTTCATTAATAGTTCTTCTATAGCCTTTGTAATGCGCTTGTTCTTCAGAAGGTCTTCTTTCTATATAATAAAGCTCATCACCATAATTTTCATTGAACTGCTTTAGACTATCCTGCTTTGGAACATAAAATAAATCTGTATCTGAATGGTTAATATCTACAGATGCAGCAAGTGGGTCTATTATTAATTGCATGTAAGGGTGAGCTGTTGTAAAAAAATCTGAAATAGCTTTTTCTGCCCAAGTGTCTTGATAGTCTTGTGTATTATATGAAATACCTGGCAGCTTGAATTTTAAAAACTTTAATGCACTTTTCTGCAAGGAACGCATTGCATATTGCTTACCGTTGCCATCTTCTAAACGCAGCGAGAAAGATTGATGCCCACCACCTTCTTTTACGACGGACAGACCGCCATAAAGTGTGTCTAATTTGACAATTGGAGCTTCAACTGATTTGCCATAATATTCACGATAACGATTACCCCATAAAAATTTGTAAAAGCCACTTTTGTCATAGTCTTTTGGGTCGTGGAGGATTGTTGTCTCCTCTATTTTATTATTATTACTTGTAAATTGGTTATATACTTTTACGGGTTCTTTTGCAGGAAGAACTGCGAATGTTTTACTATTGTTAAGGTCGTTTTCTGTAATAAATGTCACTTTAGAGCTACCGTCAGCGAAATAATCTAAGCGCGCAAATCCTCTTTCTCCGTAAGCATATTCTCCTTGATAATCAATAGAACCACCAATAGCAGTTATTCTACCAGGGCCTAATTTAGTTGCGCTTTTTTCACCAAGCGATCCACTTACTATTTGATGAATACCCCCACCTTCAAGTAATTGTAGACTCTCTTCATGCCCAGAAATTAATGTTATTCTGTCGTTAGCCTGCGCTAGTGCACTAACCGCTATTCGTAAATAGTTATATCTTCTAGAGTTAACATGTTCTGGATTAAAAGCACCCATGTCCATTACGGCATTTTTAATGGTACCCAATACAGGAAGTGGTGTTGCGTGGTCGGTTACTGTAGTTTTGCCCGCATAAGTTCCATTAGTGAATACCGGATGATGCATGGCAATAACAATGTTCTTTCCTTGACCGTCACCAATGTATCCTTCCAATTCTTCCATGAATCTTCTACGGGTAACAATATCTGTGCATTTGCTGTTAATACCTTCAATTCTAGACCAGTTAGATACAAACCATTTAGAGTCTACTAATATTAAATCTAAGTCATCGTTAATGACCCTATAATCTATAGGGCAACCATTATTAGGAACAACTGCTGTATTTTTTCGTTTAACCTCTTTTAAGTAATTCTCAACTTTTTCAATTTTATCAAGCTCATAACTTTTCCACTCATTATTACCAGGAAGAAAAACAGTTTCACCTTTAAAACCAGCCGACAATTCTAGTTGTTGTTTTACCAGTAGGCTGTCTACTTTCCAATTACCAATTTCGGGAGAAATATTATCACCGGTGAGAACTAATGTACTATTCTCTGATGCATTATTAAGCTCTTGTTTAAAACGCTTTAACAGATCATGATTTGGAATTCCAGAAGCATTTCCTAAACCACCAGCAATATAAAACGAGTACGTAATTGTATTGCTAGGGGTCTCATTTACAATATTGGAAATACCTTGTTCCTTAAAAGTTGCGCATGAAGAAAGTAGTAGTAATACAATTGTAAAACTAAAAGACTTGGCAATCTTAAATTTTGTCCAATTAAGTTGGCCGGATTGGTTGGTCATAAAAATTTTTAAGTTAATTAGCTTTTCTAATTATTGAAAAACACATTAGAAATTATTATTCCAATAATTAAAAGCACTAGAAATGCCGTAAGAATAGTAACTCCTAGCTTTGTTTTCTTATTTTTCTGAAGGATGTATTCTCGTGTGTCTTCTTCAGGTTCTTTTACAAATTTTGTTTCTTCTGTATTTTCTTTCATGTCTTTTATTTTTTAATGTAAACTGTCTTTTTGTTTACGAATTCTAATATTCCTTCTCTAGATAATTCTCTACCATATCCAGAAGCTTTTGTTCCGCCAAATGGTAATCTTGGATCTGATTTTACCATATCGTTTATAAAAAATGCACCATCTGGTATTTTGGAAATAATAGCCATTGCAGCATCTACGTCTTCAGTAAATAACATACTACCCAAACCTAATCTAGAATTTGCTGCAGTAGCAATTGCCTCATCCCTATCCTTAACTTTGATAATTGCAGCTACGGGACCAAAGGTTTCCTCCTTAAAAACAGGCATATCTTCTGTAACATCTGTAAGTATAGTGGGTGAAAAGTAGGCTTCGTTTCGCATGTTGCCCAGAACAACTTTAGCACCTTGTTTAATAGATTTATTTACCTGTTCTTGTAGTTCTTCCGCTAAATCTTCGCGAGCCATAACACCGATAAATGTTTCTTCTTTCATGGGGTCACCGCTTTTAAGTGATTTTACTTTTTTGGTAAATTTTTCTAGGAAAGCATCATAAATGTCCTCACAAACTATAAAACGTTTGGCGGCAATACAGCTCTGCCCTGTATTCTGCATACGTGCAGTAACCATTGTGTCTATATATTGGTCCAAATCAGCATCTTCCCATACAATACAGGCATTATTTCCGCCAAGTTCCAAAACCGTTTTCTTCAGGTTTTCACCTGCGGTACGTGCTATTGATTTACCAGCTTTTTCGCTTCCGGTTAAGGTTACAGCTTTGATTCCGTCGTTGGCTATTAATTTTTCAATTTCTTCGTGTCCTGCTTTTAAACTTTGAAAACATCCTACAGGATAACCTGCATCCAAAAACAATTGTTCAATAGCTAGAGAACAACCTGTTACGTTTTGTGCATGTTTTAATAAAGCTGTATTACCAGCGGTCAATGTTGGAGCGGCAAAGCGAATAACTTGCCAGAAAGGATAGTTCCAAGGCATTACGGCAAGAACGCATCCTAGTGGATCATTGCTGATAAAACTTTCATCAGCATCTGTCTCTATAATTTCATCGGCCAGTAAATCTTCTGCATTATGAGCATAAAAATCACAGACCCAAGCACACTTTTCAATTTCAGATATACCTTGAGAAAAAGGCTTGCCCATTTCTTGTGTCATCAGTTTTGCATAATCCTCTTTACGGTCTATCAACAATTCTGCAACATTGGTCAATAATTGACACCTATCTGCAATTTCCATGTCTGCCCAAGTAGCTTCAATTGCTATGGCTTTATCTAATTTAGAGTTAATAGTAGCTGCTGTATCTTGAGAATACGTAGCTACAACACTACCGTTATATGGATTCTTTGTTTGATATTCTTTCATGAGTACAAATTTAGAGGTAAACAAGATTATGAATTAATTCGTTTCATTTAATTCTTAACCCTTTCGAGCTATTGTTAA
>TARA_R110002033_G_scaffold13250_4_pt1 | contig 14416 bp, 14 predicted proteins | sample TARA_R110002033 | Tara Oceans TARA_R110002033 (sample SAMEA4397051) | marine metagenome | biome: Polar Biome; feature: [SRF] surface water layer (ENVO:00010504); material: water (ENVO:00002006), including particulate matter (ENVO:01000060) such as... | depth 5 m
TATGTAAATATTCTTCACAATACGTCATCTCTTCTCCTTATTTCATTGGTTTTTACTTCTCTTCAACCTATAATTAGACAAAATTTATCCACTCGATATATGGACACTAATTATGAAATCAGCTCTTTTACTTTCGACTGCTTTGTTGGCAAGTGCCGCTCATGCTGATGTGCTTGGTTTAACCGCTGAAGCTGGCTCCTACATAACCAATGACGGCGAAGACTTTAACACCTACTTTGGTGTTGCAGTAGAACACCCAATCCCACTGATTCCTAACTTCCGTATTCAACACCAAGATTTAGAAGGTAAAGTAGGAAGTACAAAAATTGATACGTCCTATAATGACTACACACTTTATTACGAATTCCTAGACGGCCTTTTATGGCTAGACCTAGACGCAGGTATTACCTTGCGCAGTATCGATGGCTCTATCGGCTCAACCGATGTGAGCGATTCCTATCCGCTAGGCTATCTATCTGCTTACGTTACCTTCCCAGGTACAAGCCTGTCTGTCGGTGGTGAATTGAAAACTGGGGGCGGTAGCGATGCCAACATTACTGATACAACCTTTAAGATTAAATATCAGGCTCTATACTTCGCAGGCTTAGAAGCAGGCTACCGCAAGGTTAGCGAAAACATCGACGACATCGACGGCTCATCATTTGATGTTGACTTTACAGGTGTATTTATTGGCGCCTTCGTAGACTTCTAATTATTAGCTCTCTAGGCTCTAATCTTAGCCATTAGTTTTCAAAATAAAAATCCCGCTGAAATCAAAATATTTCAGCGGGATTTTTTACATTATTTGTAAAATATTAAATCTAATACTATTTAGCTTTAGAGAAGCTAATCACGCCTTCAGAAACATCCGCAACAATACTATCTCCCGTAACAAAATGTCCTGATAGCAACTCATTTGCCAGTGGGTTTTCTATCCATTTCTGTATCGCACGTTTCAATGGACGAGCACCGTATACAGGATCATAACCCACCTCAACCAACTGATCGGACGCGGCATCCGTTAATACCAACGACATCCCCATTTCAGCCAGTCTATCATTCAAATGCGAGAGCTGAACTGTAGCAATACCTTTAATTTGCGACTTCATCAATGGATGGAAAACAACGGTCTCATCGATACGGTTAATAAACTCAGGACGGAAGTGCATTCCAACCACCTCCATCACTTTTGCTTTAATTTCTTCATATTGATCAGCAGACCGATACTCTTGAATCAAATCAGAACCCAAGTTCGACGTCATGACAATCACAGTGTTTCTAAAGTCCACAGTACGTCCTTGCCCATCGGTTAATCGGCCGTCATCCAGAACCTGCAAAAGAATATTGAAAACATCAGGATGCGCTTTCTCCACTTCATCCAGTAATAACACTGAATAAGGTCGGCGTCTTACCGCTTCAGTCAGATAACCACCCTCTTCATAACCCACATAGCCTGGAGGCGCACCAATCAAACGAGCAACAGAGTGTTTTTCCATAAATTCAGACATATCGATTCGAACCATGGCCTGTTCAGTATCAAAAAGGAACCGCGCCAGAGATTTACATAACTCAGTCTTACCCACTCCTGTAGGGCCCAAGAAGAGGAAAGAGCCATTAGGTCGATTAGGGTCAGACAAACCGGAGCGAGAGCGACGAACTGCGTTAGAAACAGCTAAAACGGCTTCATCCTGACCCATAACAGATTCATGTAACGCATCTTCCATACGCAACAATTTATCACGCTCTCCTTCAAGCATTTTATCTACCGGAATACCTGTCCATCGCGAAACGACCGTCGCAATCTCTTCCTCGGTAACACGTCTTTTCAGCAATCGCGTTTCTGTGGTTTCTTCCGCCTTACTGGCTTTTTCTATTTCAGCCTCTAACATTGGAATTACACCATATTGGAGCTCTGACATTTTCGCTAAATTGCCACTACGGCGAGCTTCTTCCATTTCATGACGCACGGTTTCAAGATCTTCTTTAAGTTTTTGAGCACCTTGCACTGCAGCTTTTTCGGCATTCCAGATCTCTTCTAAATCAGAAAACTGTTTCTGCAAGCTATCAATTTCAACATCCAACTCCTCCAAGCGAAGCTTGGACGCTTTATCTTTTTCTTTTTTAAGCGCTTCTTTTTCAATCTTCAATTGAATCAAGCGACGCTCTAAACGATCCATGTCTTCTGGCTTAGAATCCATTTCCATGCGAATGCGACTACCAGCCTCATCAATCAAATCAATCGCCTTATCCGGCAATTGACGATCTGTAATATAGCGTTGCGAAAGCTTGGCGGCTGCAATGATGGCAGAATCGGTGATATCAACACCATGATGGACTTCGTAGCGCTCTTTTAGACCACGTAAAATAGCAATGGAATCCAATACACTTGGCTCTTCCACCAGCACTTTTTGGAATCGTCTTTCCAATGCCGCATCTTTTTCAATGTACTGGCGATATTCATTCAATGTTGTCGCGCCAACGCAATGTAACTCGCCACGAGCAAGAGCAGGTTTAAGCATATTGCCGGCGTCCATTGAACCTTCAGACTTACCTGCACCAACCATAGTATGAATTTCATCAATAAATAAAATCACTTGGCCTTCTTGCTTAGCAAGCTCATTAAGAAGGGTTTTTAGACGCTCCTCAAACTCACCTCGATATTTAGCACCAGCAATCAAAGCGGCCATATCAAGAGACAAAACTCGCTTATTTTTCAGACCTTCAGGCACTTCGCCGTTAATGATTCGCTGCGCCAAGCCTTCGACAATAGCGGTTTTACCCACACCAGGCTCACCAATCAAAACAGGGTTATTCTTACGACGACGCTGCAAAACTTGAATAGTACGGCGTATTTCGTCATCTCGACCAATAACCGGATCAAGTTTTCCTTCCGCTGCTCGTGCTGTTAAATCGACGGTATACTTGTCTAACGCTTGACGGTTTTCTTCTGCATCTGGATCATTCACAGAATCACCACCTCGAATACTATCAATTACCACTGCGATATCTGCCTTAGTGACGCCACTTGCTTTTAAACTTTTTGCAAGGTCATCTTTACCATCAAACATCGCCATCAACACGAGCTCAGAAGATATATATTGATCTTTTCGCTTCTGCGCCTCTTTGTCAGCTAAGTTAAGCAATCTACCCAACTCCGGAGACATCTGCACATTGCCGTCGTGATCATTTACTTTTGGAAGACGAGACAATAGCTCATTGAGGCTCTCACGGAATTTAGCAACAGGAATACCTGCTTGCTGAAGAATCGGACGAGTACTACCACCCTGTTGATCCAGCAGAGCCATCATTAAATGAAGTGGTTCGATATAAGAGTGATCTTGCCCAAGTGCGACGGATTGAGCATCGGAAAGTGCTAGTTGTAATTTACTGGTTAAACGATCTATACGCATGACCTGACATCCTTTGTAAAATAAGATGGAATATTTCAATTAAAAACTTAATAGCCTTTAAAAATGACTTTTCAAGATCCTTAGTGTCATTTTTTTGACACCCATCAATAAAACAGAGGATTATCTACTCAGCAATCCAAATAACAGAGGCCATTCGCCCTGTTTTACCATCACGCCGATAAGAATAAAAACGCTCCTCATCGGTAAACGTACAATAGTCGCCACCGTATATTTGTGTAATACCTGCGGCCACTAAACGCTGTTTCGCCAATAAATACAAATCACCTAGCCACTTACCAGCTTCATCAGCAGGCTTAAAAGCCGCTTCAGCATCTGAAATAACTGACATAAACGCCTCTCGCACCTCATCTCCCACTTCAAAAGCATTTGGCCCAATAGCCGGCCCCAGCCAAACCATAACACCGTCCTTTTCATCAAACTGCGTCAAGGTAGATTCTAAAACACCAGTACAAAGTCCACGCCAACCAGCATGAGCCACAGCTACCTGCGTCCCAGCTTGATTGCAGAAAAATACTGGCAAACAATCCGCCGTTAGCACAGCACAAACCTGATTAGCAAAGCTAGAAACAGCCGCATCAGCACTATCTGGCAAAGACTCACAAGGCAAGCAGGCCACATCCGTACCATGCACCTGATTTAGCCAAGTCGTTGAATCTGGCATATCAATATAAGAAGCGAACAGTTGGCGATTCTGCTGAACCGCAGCAGGATCATCCTGTACATGAAGACCTAGATTCAGACTATCAAACGGCACGCTACTAACTCCACCAATACGAGTGGAGACATAAGCACGAACAGATGAAGGCGCAGGCCAAGTAGGGCTAATATAAGATGAGGCATGAGAAGACATTATAATCTCCAAAAATAAAAAATAAAAAAGGCAGCCGAAGCTGCCTCTATAACACGACCAAATTAGAAATATTCAGAGTCGTTACTACCAGACTCCACCATATCTTTCTTAAGGGCGTCTAATAGTTTCTTCATATCATCTGGTAAATCAATTTCCCATTCCATCCATTCGCCAGTAATCGGATGAGACAATTCTAATTTTTTAGCATGCAATGCTTGGCGACGGAAATGACGTAGCTCATCCTGCAACTCAGGAGAACACGCCTTTGGCATTTTCAAACGACCACCATATTGAGGGTCGCCAACCAACGGATATTGAATAAACGCCATATGAACGCGAATTTGATGAGTGCGCCCTGTTTCTAGCTTTAAACGAATATGCGTGTGATTTTTAAAACGCTCAACTAAGCGATAATGCGTTACCGCATCTTTACCATTAACAGGCTCTACCGCTTGTTTTTGACGATTATGTGGATGACGACCGATAGGCTCATCCACAACACCACCGCCAGTCATCACACCAATAGAAACTGCTTCGTATTCACGACCCATACTACGCTCTTGCAACTGAGTCACAAGATCTGTTTGCGCAGCCAAAGTCTTAGCAACCACCATCAAACCAGTTGTTTCTTTATCAAGGCGATGCACGATACCAGCACGCGGAATATGAGCCGTCTCTGGTGCATGATGAAGAATCGCATTCATCAAAGTACCATCTCGGTTACCAACAGCAGGATGCACAACCAAACCCGCAGGCTTGTTTATGATCATGATGTCATCATCTTCATAAACAACATCGAGATCCATTGCTTGAGCTTCATGCTCTTCTTGAGCTTCGATAACAATATCCAATGTCACTACTTCACCGCCAAATAATTTTTCTTTTGGTTTAGTGATTTTACCATCGACCTTCAAGACACCTTCTTTGATCCAGCTCTGTATCCGCGAACGAGAATAGTCACTAAACAATTCTGTTGCGATCTGATCGAAACGGTTGCCACCCAAATCGAAAGGAACTTGGGCTTCTTTTACTATGCGCTCTGCCATACAATGTACTTTAGTCTGTTGTTTTCAGCTCAATAAATTTATCATTGGGCTTGAATGTGAAAAAACGTGTAGCGCCTTGCACTTCATCATCTTTCGCAATATAACGCTACAAAATGCCGATTGAGGCTTACCTACTACCATATCAAGGTTTTGATTATACATGGGATTTCATCACTCGTTGCTCCGATTCTCTGGAATAGTTAGTTTTTCTTTATTCATTGTTGCCTGTTCAAGCAAACAGGTACAAGAACCAGACCTACCTGAACGCGTCTATTACGACAAAGCTCAGCAAGCTCTAAAAGAAAATCTTCCTACTACCGCCATTAAACATCTAAAAGATTTAGATTCTCGCTATCCATTTGGTGAATTTAGTACTCGCGCGGAATTAGACTTAATTTACGCACAAATGGAGGCAAGCGATTTTATCGCAGCTCATGCATCAGCTGAGCGATTTATCAAAAATCACCCAGAACACGATTCTGTAGATTATGCTTATTATATGCGTGCTTTATCAACCTACAAAGGTGCAGAAAGCTTAATGTCTCGCTACTTAAATCTTGATCCAAGTGAAAGAGATTCGAAAGAACTTGCCAAAGCATTTAATGAACTTGCAGATTTTACATCTCGTTTTCCCAAAAGCACTTATGCTCCTGATGCAAAAGCACGTATGTATTATTTGCGAGAAATGGTGGCCCGTCACGAACTACAAGTGGCACGCTATTACCTTAAAAGGAAAGCACCGCTTTCTGCACTACGTCGTAGCCAAGAAGTAATTCAACATTACCCAAGCACACGCTCTGTAGAGGAAGCGCTGGCCATAAGCATTCAATCATACAATGATTTGAAACAAACAGATTTGGCACAAACCAATCTAGCAGTATTAAAACAAAATTTTCCAAATACATCGTACATTGACAATAATGGTAACTTTGTCACCCTGAAGCTACCAAGCGATGCTGACCCCGGGTTTCTATACTGGGTTTCATTTGGTCTAATTAACTAGATACCATCTAGTTAGGTAGCAGGGTACAGAGTATTTTTAGTTAGGTAGCAGGGTACAGAGTATTTTCTTGCCCTGCGTGCCAAGCTGGATGTTTTGCCATGACTACAGAAATAAACCTATCCGAGTTTACGAAATAAGCAAGCCAACGTTTCACATTAGTGTACTCAGACAAATCAAACCATTTCGGATTCACAGCTGCAAACTGACGGATGAAGGGAAAAATGGCAATATCCGCCAAACTTCTCGCCTCACCTGCTATAAATACCCTATTTTCTAAACGCTTTTCCAGTCGAGACAAAAATACCGCTCCTCTACCGCGATAATAGGCTTCGCTACGTTCTGGGTGTCGATCCGCATATTTATATCTATCCAGCCAGTACTTAAAAAAATGATCATTGTAAGTAACCCAAGACATTATTCGATGCCGTTTCTGACTGTCTGCAGGCCACAATTCATCAGCCTTTTGCTTATCACCTGCCCGCGCTAGAGCCCAAAAAATAATATCCAAGCTCTCAGGATATCGCGCCCCATCAAGGTCAATTAACTGAGGAACCGTCGAACGCCCTCCCAATAACAATAATTCTGGCGGTTTAGACTTTAAAACCACCTCGCGCAAATACACATAGACATTCAGTTCAGCTAGCGCATATCTAGAGCGCATTGCATAAGGACAACGCCTAAACGAATACAAAACCGGCAGCAAAAATATCTCCTACTTTTTATAAGCTATACAAATTATAAACATAAAAAAACCATGCTCATAATAAATACCTCATATAAAGTAAGATATTCAAGCGCATGGTTTTTTGGTCAATCAAAAGCTTAATTAAACTGGTGTAACATTCTCAGCTTGGGGACCTTTCTGTCCTTGGGTCACTTCGAACGTTACTTTTTGACCTTCTTGTAAAGTGCGACGACCACTACCATTTATTGAACGAAAATGAACGAAAACATCAGGTCCGCCTTCACGCTCAATAAAACCAAATCCTTTTTCATCATTAAACCATTTAACAATACCTGATACTAACTGACCTGACATAACAACCTCATTATTTATGTTGCCCTTAAATGGGCAATCTTTTAACTATGCTAAAAGCCTTTAAAGCTTGAGTAACTTCTGAATGTTAAGCATATTAAGTTAAGATTTATCCTAAAAAATACACCAACTCATCGATAATAAGTCGTAAAAAATAAAATAGAAAGCGGATGAAAAACAAGTATTGTTAAAAAAAGTAATAACGCTCAACCAAAATATTAGCCCTATCCTATAAAGCCAACCGAAAATCATAACCATACTAAGCCATAAAACAACAAAAACTCCTAAAACTTCAAAACAGTGCAATTTAGGAAGAGTTTAATTAAATAGCACCAAATAAAAGCACAGATGGAACGTTTATTGCTTAATCCAAAATAAATTTGAATTAAACAATCTAAAAAAACCAATAAAGCCCCAAAAAAGAGCAATTAAGGACAATAGCAAACCTTTTCGGTGCAAAAACAAACGTTAGGAGCCACCTTTGACATCCACAAACAGTGCAGTAGAGATGCTAGTTTCCAGTTCAAATACTCTTTTTATACTACTTGGCGCCATAATGGTATTCGCCATGCATGCAGGGTTCGCTTTTTTAGAAGTGGGAACGGTACGGCATAAGAATCAAGTAAATGCGTTAGTCAAAATAATGACTGATTTTGCAATTTCGGCGCTCGTTTACTTTTTTGTTGGCTATCAAATTGCCTATGGCATTAATTTTTTTGACAGTGCAACAGTACTATCGCAGGAGCATGGCTATAGTTTAGTAAAGTTTTTTTTCCTCATGACTTTTGCTGCTGCGATACCTGCCATAATTTCTGGTGGTGTTGCTGAGCGAGCAAAATTTTATCCCATGCTAATTTCTGCAGCAATAATTGTTGGCATTGCCTATCCATTTTTTGAAGGCATTGTATGGAATGGTAATTATGGTCTTCAAGATTGGCTAGAAAAACAATACGGGGCGCCTTTTCATGACTTTGCAGGCTCCGTTGTCGTTCATGCTTTTGGGGGCTGGGTTGCCCTTGCTGCCATTATCCTACTTGGTACACGCAGAGGCCGTTTTAGACACGGAAAATTAGTCGCATTCGCACCGTCAAACATCCCATTTTTGGCCTTAGGCGCTTGGATACTTTGCATAGGTTGGTTTGGTTTTAACGTCATGTCAGCACAAACGCTTGATGGCGTAAGCGGTTTAGTGGCTGTTAATTCTTTAATGGCGATGGTTGGTGGCATCATAGCGGCCATGTTATTTGGAAAAAATGATCCAGGCTTTATCCACAATGGTCCCTTAGCAGGTTTAGTTGCCGTATGCGCAGGTTCCGACATCATGCACCCTATTGGCGCTTTAGCCACAGGAGCATTTGCCGGTGTAATATTCACCACTTTGTTTACTATTATTCAGCAAAAATTCAAACACACAGATGATGTTCTCGGTGTTTGGCCTCTGCATGGCGTTTGTGGAGCCTGGGGAGGCATTGCAGCAGGTATTTTTGGATCCGAGACACTTGGTGGCTTAGGTGGCGTTAGGTTCTTCTCTCAGCTCTTAGGAAGCTCTGGTGGAATCGTAATAGCAACACTAAGCGGATTCATTGTTTATGGAATAGTTAAGTTAGTGAGCGGATTACGCCTCAGTGAAGAGGATGAATTTAACGGGGCAGACTTGTCAATTCATAAAATAGGCTCTATTGGCAAAGAATAACTCTACCTCGTATAAAAGCCTGATGTCGTTTTGGTTTATTTTTAACTAAACCGACATCAGGCTTTTTTATTTTCTAGTTCATCTAGAGATCTGTATAATTGCCCATTTATTGAAGCGAAAATACTAATGAAGATTTGGCTACTCACACACAGTGAAGAACTAAAAAAAACATCAGGAACAGGAAGACTAGTAAAAGAGACCCTAGGAAAAGAGTGTGAAATTATCGTATGGTCCAGAGTCGCGCCAGATGAAGCGATATTAAACCTATCACCATCCGACACTCTACTAATTTATTTGTGTGAAAATGAAGAGCAAAAAACTGTTAGTGATAGCCAGATATCCAAGGATAACACCATTATTATTGACGGAACTTGGCAACAAGCTCGCAAAATATACAATCAATCTCCCTACCTACAAAAATTCAAACATCATGAAATTCAAGGTGTAAAATCCGTATACAACAAACGCCGTAATCAAAAAAACATCGGTCTTTGCACTGCTGAAGTCGCTATTCATATTTTGACTGAATACAAGCATCCAGCAGCGGCAGAATTATCTAATAAATTCACTAAATTCAACCAGTAACACTTACTCTGATTTCACCCAAATGCTCAACCCAAGCCTGCATTTCATCCCCAACAACTACAGCCCCTACATTCTCAGGCGTCCCCGTCATTATTAAATCACCTGGTCGTAACTCAAAGACCTCTGATAACTTACAAATAACCTCTTCAATAGACCAAGTTAAGTTTGTAACATTGCTAATTTGCTTAAGATCACCATTAACTTTTAATCCAATTTCAGCCTTTGAAACATTATCAGCAAGTAAGTCTGTTTTTAATAAAATAGGGCTTATTGGTGCAGACTCATCAAATGATTTACCCACCTCCCAAGGACGTCCTTTCTTTTTAGCTTGCGACTGAAGATCTCGACGAGTCATATCCAAACCTACTGCATAACCGAGAATGGCCTCTCTAGATTGCTGCATCGTTAAATTACGACCACCCTTTCCTATCGCAATAACAAGCTCCACCTCATACTCAAACTGTGATGTAGCCATGGGATAAGTAATAAGAGTTGATTCAGAAAAGCAAGCAGGTACAACACAAGAGGAATCTTTTGCAAAAAAGAATGGTGGATCTCTTTCAGGGTCATCACCCATTTCTTTTGAATGTTCAGCGTAATTACGGCCAACACAATAAACACGACCAACTGGATATACTTGATTACTTTCAGCAATGGGTAAATAAACTCTATCTTGCTCAGGTACAATATTTTTCATTTAAGTCTCAATAAAGAATAGTAGGATTTAGAAATGGCCTGACTTTAACCAAATAAAGCAATTTGACGGCACAACCCAATGATCTAATCTGAAGCTAGGCTCTCGTAGCCATGCTCCAGAAGCCATTTGAAGGTCTCCGTACTCAGCTTGCCCAGATAGAATAAATAACTCAACGGAAGTCGCTAAGTCCAATTCACTTAATATATCTTCACCATTCTGAATACGAACAAACCAAACTCGCTCAGCGCCAAATTCGTAAAGAGGAACAACTTCGGATTTTTGAGATGACCAGATATTAGGAGTATCTATATAGATTTGATTTAAATCGGAGACTTGAAACTGATGTAATTTAACCAGTAAAAAGCAGCCATCACGGCTATGAGGAGCATGACTACTCCCGGGAGGATTTCTAAAATAGCTTCCTGCTTTAAAATCACCTTTTTCATCCGAAAAAACACCATTTAAAACCAGTATTTCTTCTCCAAGAGGATGTGGGTGAGCACGAAATACCGAGCCAGCCTCATATCTAACAAGACTCGTTGCATGACCTCGCTCTGCCTCCTCTCTTGCTAAAGGCTTTCTATAAACACCAGACATAGGACTAGCGATCCAATTAATTTTATCCGTATCCATGAATACTGTCTGAGCAAAATCCATGTTAAGCATAACTGACCGCCAATCTCATATTAAAAAATCAGTTTAACGGTTTGATCAAATAACAATCAAGTTTTTATTAATAACAAAACCTAAATATCAGACATAAAAAAAGCACCAGATGCTGCCACCTGGTGCCGAAAAATGTTCCAACAAATCCGCCTACAAGAGAAGAAATATGGAACCTTGAATGATCTTACTTAACATAAGGCTCCCACCTTATTATTAGATAGGAGCCTTAGAGTAAATAAAATCCTCTAGGAGAAGATCTTAGAAACCGTAGTAAACACCAACAGCTGTTTGAGTGTCTGTAGTGCTAGATGTAGCATTTTCAAACTCACCTAATTCAGCATATACATAAACATTTGATGCTAGGTCATAAGTTACACCAGCAGCATATTCATTAAAGCTACTAGAACCAGCAGCATCAGGATCTACATTTTGGTAAGAAGCATATACATCACCAGCACCGTAACCGTAACGAGCAGCTAGACCTAGGATATCCTGAGTACTTTCTGTTGTTTCATATTTAGCAGTAACAGAAAGATTTTCTAGTGGCAAAACAGTCAAAGCTAGACCAGTTGTCGCTTTAGCATTTTTAGATGTAGTAGGACCTGCAATATTGCTACGAGTATCATGAGCTAAGGCAACAGAGAACATATCTGTTGAGTATTTCAAAACAGTCATGCTCGACATGTTATCGCCATTAGGATTAGCTGCAGTATTTGTTTCACTAGCTTTACCCTTAACTTGAATAGCTACTTGCATTTCAAAGCCACCCATAGAAGGTGTAAAGAAGGCAATAGTGTCACCTTCTGAGGAATTAGAAGCTTTTGTTGGGCTTAAATACTCAAACTGGTTGATCTTATCTTGGATAGCATTGTTATAAATAGTATCAAACGAACCAATTTGAACTTTACCGAAAGAACCCTTCAAACCAACATACGCTTGGTCTAAGTTAGATTTACCAGAATCAGTAAGGCCAGATTTTTGATCAGCTTTGATTTCAATTTCATATTTGAAGAAAGCAGTCAAATCGTCATTGATTTTCGTGTCGCCTTTCAAGCCAATAGTTGAACCATTGTCTTCAAAGTTTCCGCCAGCTTCTTTATCAACGTATACGTACTGGATGTTACCGTAAACATCTACTGTAGAACCTTCAGCAGCTTGAACTGATACAGAAGCAAGTGCTGCACTTGATACAGCAATAGCAATAATCGATTTTTTCATTCTCGTTTCCCTTTTAAATGTGTGTACGCTTTTCTTGTAGGCGCTTGATATGTGCAAGCAACAATCAAACAATTTAAACATTTCGTAGAAATAGACAACCACATGCAAGCTAATTGCATCAAGTATCCACTATAAATGCTTATTTCGTGAAATATATCATATATAAAGGATTTTTTGTATGAAAAATAGCCGTGCAAAAACAAAAAAAACAATAGATTAAAAATAATTCGATCAGAATGTGCATAAAACAACTAAATGTATAAAATACTAAATAGTCACTCTAGAAACACATCGTAAAATAGACACTTAATGCCGAATGAAAGCTATCAAAGGGAAATAAAGAAAGTAGAAAAAGGCGGGGCTAGAGGGCTAAAAACCCTCCAAGCATAAAAATATATTTACCACATCAAATCATCAGGAATCTGAAAGTCAGCATAGGGATCGTCATCAATACTTTCAACCCGGTTATTACAAACAAGCACATAAGATGGATCACGCTCAGTTATCTTTACAGCAACAGGCTCAGGAACAAGTTCATACTGCTGCTCAAGCTTAACAATTGCCAACCGACCTCGACTCAAGTCATCGTGCATGGATTGACTAATATATAGCTGCTTTACCTTTTTATTATCTGTGAAATGATAAGCAATATCCCCATCCTGCTTTCGAATTCGATTTTGCTCTATCATTTGTCGAATTTGCCCCTGTATTGCTTTCTGCTCAGCGAGCTTTTGTCGCTCCATATTCAAAGCTCTATCTTTCTCAGCTTTTTCTTCCCTTTGACGCTTCAACTCCTCTTGACGGCCATCATCTCCAGTCGCTAAGGCTTTACCTTTTTTAATTTTCTGCTTGAGCTGTAAAGATTCCGCCTTTAACTTCTTAACTTTCTTTTTATCAACAAGCCCAATACCTAATAATTGTTCTTGCAATGATTTCGTAGCCATATTTTCCTCCCTCAGAACATCTAGCCAGTACTTTAAAGTATTATTGTAGAAGCCCCCTTATAGCTTTAAACAAATCAAATACCAACCTATAAAAACAAAAAAAGCGACTTTAAAAGTCGCTTTTTAGCATTCGCACTGCTGAGAGTATCCTCAGCAACGTTACCTTATAAAGGAGTAACGTTTTGAGCTTCAGGGCCTTTTTTGCCTTGAGCTACTTGGAATTCAACTTTTTGGCCTTCAGCCAAAGTTTTGAAACCAGAAGTGTTGATTGCAGAGAAATGAACAAAAACATCAGGACCTTGATCCTGAGTGATGAAACCGAAACCTTTAGTTTCGTTGAAAAATTTTACTGTACCAGTTACTACGTCAGACATGTCTGTTTATCCTGTAGGTTAAGTTAATTTATACGAAGATGTAAATCATCTACGTTATAGTGCTAAAAAAACTCGGTATTACTTATGACTTAACAGGACCGAACATACATGACGTAATATTCGCAACTCTGGACATAAATATTGCCAACTCTTTTAAACGAAATTGATTGTAGTCCGCTTTGAGTCACTGGGTCAATCATGTTTTCCATAATTTTTATCTATTTAGATAAAATAGGGGTTATCTAAAATCTCAAAAAAAAGCTATCTCTATGTATTATAAGCATTTATTACTAAATGAGAGTCGGAAAAATATCTATAAATATATCTAAGAAATCTTATTTAAAAATCACTTCCAAACGTTTTTCAGGATAAGTTATCGCAGGAGAATGAGTTCTATTTTATATTTCAAGCATAACTTGAAGATCCCCCCCCCTATTATTACTAGTTGCATTAGCCTTATCATGAGTTTCTGTAGATTAAAATAGACGCAATCTAAAACATTAATCCGCAAACCGCGCTCCCATAGCAATGCGTAAGTAGAGAGCTCCCTCCACAAGATAGCTAATCAAACCGTTATTAAATATTGAAAAAATCAAATTTTGTTTTTTCTCGTCCAAATGAAATCACTTATTACACTATATGCATGTAATATAAGAAAAGGCTCATCAGAAATTGCATTGCTTCACCCAGAATCATATATTTTCAAACGTCTCCCTATACACAAAAGAGCTTGGCAACATTATTAAGGTTCTTATGCTTACCCACGAATAAGAGCCCTACACGACCTCTCATTGCCTTATAGTCAGTGTCTTCACAATTTTCCGAAACACTTTCCTTGAGACGAAAAAAAGCCCTGACAGCGTTAGCTATCAG
>TARA_R110002033_G_scaffold747_9_pt1 | contig 14411 bp, 13 predicted proteins | sample TARA_R110002033 | Tara Oceans TARA_R110002033 (sample SAMEA4397051) | marine metagenome | biome: Polar Biome; feature: [SRF] surface water layer (ENVO:00010504); material: water (ENVO:00002006), including particulate matter (ENVO:01000060) such as... | depth 5 m
ATGCCAAGAAATAGCCTCACCCTCGCGATCCTCATCACTTGCTAACCAAACCATTTCGGCTTTCTTAGCCAGTCCTTTCAATTTTGTGACTAAAGCTTTTTTATCAGATGAAACTTCATACTTTGGTTTGAAATCATTTTCAACGTCAACACCTATTTCTTTAGAAGGTAAGTCGGCGATATGGCCGTAACTTGACTCTACTTGATAATCACTACCAAGAAATTTCTCGATTGTTTTTGCTTTTGCTGGGGACTCAACTATTACTAAATTCTTTGCCATTGCTCTATTTTTCTCGGACAAAAGTAGAAGTTTTTTTTAAATATTGGGCTTTTGAAAAATTTTAAAATATTTTAAAAACAAAAACTCAGTCAACAAAGTATAAAAATATCTTTTTCGCAATTGGTTTAAATGTAAAATAAAACACAGTATATATTAAGGTATAACATTATTCAACCGCAGCAACAATAACATCGATTCCCAGCTCCTCTAGTTTCAATTTTGTTTCACTGTCAATACCGCTATCAGTTATTAGAATGTCAATTTTTGTCAATTCGCAAATTTTCCCAAACCCTCTTACATTCATTTTTGTAGAATCTGCCAGCACGATTACCATTTCAGCAACATCAATCATTGCCTTATTTAAATGTGCTTCTAAAGCATTTGAAGTACTTAATCCAAATTCTAAATCAACTCCATCAGCCCCTAAGAATAGTTTGTTGCAAGAAAATTGATTCAAAGTAGCTTCAGCTATTGGACCTACCGCAGATGTCGAACTATTGCGAATATCTCCACCCAACTGTATCGTATCTACATTAAGCTCTTTGCATAACTCTAATGATACCTTCAAAGAAGGAGTTAATACCGTTAGTTTTTGAAAACCTTTGATAATTCGAGACAAATAATGAATATTAGACCCTGACCCCAAAATAATATAATCATTATTAGAGATATATTTCAATGCTTCATTTGCAATTTCTTTTTTTTGCTCTACTTGTAATGTCTCCTTGTCATTCACATCTCTTTCATAGGCATATATGGGCTGTTGACTAGCACCTCCATGCGTGCGATGCAGCAGCTTTTGATTTTCTAAAAAGTTCAAATCCTTTCGAATGGTTACGGTTGAAACATTATGAGTTTCGCATAAATCAACCACATTAACATATCCCTTTTGATTCAATTCTTTTAATATATCTTCCTGCCTTCTATTGATTATAGCCATATTCTTGCCCTAGTATTAATTTCACTTCGATTTAAAGGTACAAAAATAAAATTCATAAAATTATTTCATTTTATTTTATTTGGTTTCGTTTTATTTCATTAAGTTTGTTATTCGAAAGAGAATGAAGGCGTTAAACAACTTATACAACACACAATGAAACTATCTGAACAATTATCAAAACTAAAACAAACTCCAGAATGGGATGTAATCATTATTGGTGGAGGTGCTAGTGGTCTTGGAACCGCATTAGACTCCGCTAGTAGAGGATACAAAACGGTTTTGGTTGAAGCAGTAGATTTTGCAAAAGGAACATCAAGCCGAAGCACAAAACTCGTTCACGGAGGAGTGCGTTATTTAGAGCAAGGTGATGTTTCACTTGTTAGAGAAGCATTAAAAGAAAGAGGATTACTTGCGGAGAACGCAAGTCACCTGGTTAAAAACCAATCTTTTGTTATTCCTAACTACAATTGGTGGGGTGGCTATTTTTATACCGTTGGTTTAACAATTTACGACATGCTAGCAGGCAGATTAAGTCTAGGTAAATCAAAATATATTTCGAAAAAGAAGACAATCGAATTACTCCCTACTGTTGAGCAAAAAGGATTAGTAAGCGGAGTTGTTTATCAGGATGGACAATTTGATGATTCACGTTTAGCAATTAACATTGCACAAACAGCTGTAGAAAAAGGAGCTTGTTTATTAAATTACACCAAAGTTGTTAATTTATTAAAAGACAGTAACAACCAAGTCACCGGTGTCCAAATAAAAGACCAAGAAACCGGAGAATTACACGAATTAAAAGGAAAAGTTATTATTAATGCCACTGGAGTATTTACCAATGCAATAATGAAACTAAACGATACCGTTTATAAAAAATACATTGTACCAAGTCAAGGTATCCACTTAGTGTTTGACAAATCATTTTTACCTAGTGATCACGCTTTGATGATACCTAAAACTAGTGACGGACGTGTTTTGTTTGCTGTGCCATGGCATGATAAAATCGTTGTAGGAACAACAGATACTTTAATAAAAAGTCACAGTCTTGAACCTATCGCATTAGAAAAAGAAATCGAGTTTGTACTTGAAACTGCGCAACGCTTTTTGGCTAAAAAACCTACCCGTGCTGATGTACTTTCTGTTTTTGCTGGTTTACGACCACTTGCTGCTCCAGAGAAAGAAGGCAAAAGCACTAAAGAAGTTTCTAGAAGTCATAAAATATTTGTATCAGACACTGGTTTGATCACCATTACTGGAGGAAAATGGACGACTTATAGAAAAATTGCCGAAGACATTATCGACAAAGCGATATCAGAAAAAAAATTACCTAAAAAAGAATGTAAGACAGAACATATTGCCATTCATGGTAATCAGCCTACTACGACTCTTGATCGTGAAAACCACTTATATATTTATGGAACCGACATCCCTAAAATTGTGGCCCTGCAAAATGAAAGTCCTGCTATGAGTGAAAAGCTACACCCTAATTATGATTATACCGTAGCAGAAGTTGTTTGGGCAGTACGTTATGAAATGGCCAGAACAATTGACGATGTACTATCGAGAAGGGTTCGTTTATTATTCTTAGACGCTCGTGCTGCAGTATCAGCCTCTGAGAAAGTAGCACAGATAATTGCAAAAGAACTAGGACACGATGAAGTATGGATTCAAAAACAAGTAGCTGAATTTAAAGCATTAGCTAATGGATTTTTACTTACTGAATACAAATCAAATTAATTAACCACCACATATAACAAATCATGAAAGACAAATTAATCTTAGCACTTGATCAAGGCACAACGTCTTCAAGAGCAATTGTGTTTAATCACAAAGGGGAAATTGTAAAAATTTCGCAAAAACCATTTGAGCAAATTTTTCCTAAACCAGGATGGGTAGAACATGACCCTAACGAAATTTGGTCTTCTCAAATTAGTGTTGCCGCAGAGGTTATTGCTAAAACAGGGATTAACGGTAAAGAGATTGCTGCAATTGGAATTACCAATCAGAGAGAGACAACAATTGTTTGGGATAGAGAAACAAGCGAACCAATATATAACGCAATTGTATGGCAAGACCGTAGAACTGCAAAATATTGTGACGAATTAAAAGCACAAGGTCATGCTGAGATGATCCAGAAAAAAACAGGTTTGATACTTGATGCCTATTTTTCTGGAACAAAAGTAAAATGGATTCTAGACAATGTTCCTGGAGCTCGTGAAAAGGCAGAACAAGGAAAATTATGTTTTGGTACTGTAGATACTTGGTTGATTTGGAAACTAACACGTGGTGCTATGTTCATGACTGACGTTTCAAACGCAAGTAGAACATTATTATTAAACATTCACACTTTAGAATGGGATGACGAGCTGCTAGAGTTATTTGACATACCTAGAGCAATGTTACCAGAGGTAAAACAAAGTAGCGAAATATACGGTGAAACATGCACAACTCTCTTTGCTACAAAAATTCCGATTGCAGGTGTAGCTGGAGATCAGCAAGCAGCACTTTTTGGCCAACTTTGTACAGAGCCAGGAATGGTTAAGAATACTTACGGAACAGGATGTTTTATGTTAATGAATACAGGAGACAAACCTGTTTACTCTAAAAACAACCTACTTACAACAGTAGCATGGAAGATTAATGGAAAAACTACTTACGCGCTTGAAGGAAGTGTATTTGTAGGCGGAGCAGCAGTACAATGGTTGCGCGATGGTGCTAAAATGATTGAAAAATCAGAAGATGTTGAAAAATTAGCAGCACAAGTACCTGATAACGGAGGTGTATATTTTGTTCCTGCATTAACAGGACTTGGTGCACCACACTGGGATCAGTATGCTAGAGGGGCTATTGTAGGAATCACTAGAGGAACTACAAATGCACATATTGCACGTGCTACGCTAGAAGGAATTGCTTACCAAGTTTATGACCTAGTAAAAGCAATGGAAGGTGATTTTGGAAAAAAAGGAAAAGAACTACGTGTTGACGGTGGAGCTGTTGCAAATAATTTATTAATGCAGTTTCAATCAGATTTATTTGATTTTAATGTTATTAGACCTAAGACCCTTGAGACAACAGCATTAGGAGCAGCTTACCTAGCAGGACTAGCTATAGGTTACTGGGATAGTATTGATGATTTACAACAACAATGGTCAATTGACCGCGAATTCAAACCTGAGATGCCTCGCGAAGAAGTGGACAAGCTAGTTCATAACTGGGATAGAGCTGTAGGGCGCGCAACAAACTGGATCGAAGATTAACTAACCAACCAAAAAAATAAAAAATATGACACCATTTATTGCAGAGATTATTGGGACGATGTTGATGATATTATTGGGTAACGGAGTAGTTGCCAATGTTGTGCTTACAGGTACAAAAGGACATAATTCAGGATGGATTGTAATTACTACAGCTTGGGCTTTTGCCGTATTTGTAGGTGTAGTAGTTGCAGGACCTATTAGTGGTGCCCATCTAAATCCTATCGTAACTCTTGGTCTAGCCTTAGTAGGTAAATTTGCTTGGAGTCAAGTTGCTTCATATGTACTTGCGCAAATGATTGGTGCAATAATAGGTGCTTTTTTAGTTTGGCTTTCACACAAAGACCACTTTGCAGCCACTGAAAGCGAAGAAGGAAAACTAGCCTGTTTTAGTACGGGTCCTGCGATTCGTAATTACAGCTCGAATTTAATTAGCGAAATCATCGGAACTTTCGTTTTGATATTTGTGATATTTTACCTTTCGGGTCCAGATTTAAGTATTGCAGCCGCTGCAGATGCTAAAATTGGATTGGGATCTATTGGTGCCTTGCCAGTGGCCATTCTTGTATGGGTAATCGGGTTAAGTCTTGGTGGAACTACAGGTTATGCCATTAATCCTGCCAGAGATTTGGGTCCGCGTATTATGCACACTATTTTATTTAAAGCAAGTAGTGACTGGAGTTATGCTTGGGTACCTATTGTAGGACCCATCGTAGGATCTTCATTAGCCGCATTGCTTTATATTATGCTCACCTAACAATCCCCTACTAAACAAACCGATACATGAAAAACCAAATTATTGCCGCTGTAATGTTACTTACAGGGTTAGCAAACTACGGTCAAAGCTCAACTGCTATTGATACCGTAGCTGTAGATAAAAAAGAAATAAAACCTTCACGATTAGACTTTAATGTAGGATTAGAAACTAGTCATTTATGGAGAGGCCTAGTAATTAATGATGGGATGACTGCCACTGGAAATATTCATTATGCGTTGAATGAGAGCCAAACTTTTAAAGTCGGTTTTTGGGGTGGTGCAGGTTTTGACGGAAATTATCGCGAAATAAACTATTATGTACAATACCAAAAGAATAATCTATCCATTGCAATATGGGACTTATTTAATACCACTGGAATTGCTACTCCTAAAGTTTTTAACTATGATAAATTGACCACCACTCACATCATTGATTTAAGAACATCGTATCGCTTTCCAGAGTCTTTCCCTCTAAGAATTGAAGCCGACGTTCTTTTATACAGTGGTTTGAACGACCGTGAATTAAATAGCGACAACGACTTTCAAAGTAGACACTCTACTTATGTAGAATTAAGCTACCCTTTGATCAGAGATCAAAAAGTGAATTTGAATGCTTTTATAGGAGCTGCTTTTCCATTAAATGGAAGCAAACACTTATTTACAAACAAAGTGGCTAGCGATTTTGATATTGTAAATACCGGTATCAAAGCTACAAAAGACATTGAAATTTTTAATTACCACTTACCTGTTTCGGCTACAGCAATGTGGAATCCTTCGAACAAAATTGCCCGAATTCAACTGGACGTAAGTCTGTTTTAAAATTAGTAATTTTAATTTGTTATTTAAAAGCTTCCTTCTATCTAAGGGAGCTTTTTTGTTTTCTAGAACACCACACTCCCCTAGCCTGGATAGAAGTGAAAAGCTCGTAGCAAAAAAAGCTGCTATTTTAAGTACTATAAAAGCGACTGTAAGAAGCTCTTTATACTACTTTAAAAATAGCGCTTATTTTGTGAGACCTTGAAACGGATGACCAGAAACAGCTCCTAAAACCAAGTATTGATAATTAAAAAAAACTATGTTAAATCTTCGGCTGACATCTTGTCATAATGCTTCAAATAATTGTACCTTTGCGCACTTATTAAAACACACTTTTGAAAGTGACTTATGGAAAAGATTATTGAGGAAAGCAAACAAGGGGAAGCGCTTGTTTTAGAAAATAAATCGGGAAATACTAAAAAATTATTCATCGAAAGTTATGGCTGCGCTATGAATTTCTCTGATAGTGAGATCGTGGCTTCTATTTTATCGGAGAATGGATACAACACCACTCAGACATTAGAGGACGCTGATCTAGTTTTGGTAAATACCTGCTCAATCCGTGATAAAGCGGAGCAAACGGTACGTAAAAGATTAGAAAAATATAACGCTGTGAAACGCATCAACCCAAAAATGAAAGTGGGCGTTTTAGGCTGTATGGCAGAGCGATTGAAAAGTCAGTTTCTTGAAGAAGAAAAAATTGTCGACCTAGTTGTAGGTCCTGATGCTTACAAAGATTTGCCAAATTTATTAAGTGAAGTTGAGGAAGGCCGTGATGCTATTAATGTGATTTTATCGAAAGATGAAACTTATGGTGATATTTCACCTGTGCGTTTAATGAGCAACGGAATTACTGCCTTAGTATCTATCACTCGTGGTTGTGATAACATGTGTACTTTTTGCGTAGTGCCTTTTACTAGAGGCCGTGAGCGTAGCCGTGAGCCGCAAAGTATCATGAAAGAAATTCAAGATTTATGGGATAAAGGTTTTAAAGAAATCACACTTTTAGGTCAAAATGTAGATAGTTACCTATGGTATGGTGGTGGATTGAAAAAAGATTTTGCCACAGCTTCAGAAATGCAAAAAGCTACCGCAGTAGATTTTGACCAACTATTAGAAATGGTTGCTGTAGGATTCCCTAAGATGCGCATTCGTTTTTCGACTTCAAATCCGCAAGACATGCACGAGAGCGTTTTACATGTTATTGCAAAACACAATAATATTTGTAAGCACATTCACTTGCCTGTACAATCAGGAAGCAACCGAATTTTGAAAGAAATGAACCGCTTGCATACTCGTGAAGAGTACATGACATTGATTGACAAAATAAGATCGATTGTACCTAATAGCTCCATCTCGCAAGATATGATTGCTGGTTTCCCTACAGAAACAGAGCAAGATCATCAAGATACATTGAGTTTAATGGAATATGTAAAATATAATTTTGGTTACATGTATTCTTACTCTGAACGTCCGGGAACACTGGCAGGAAGAAAAATGGAAGATGATGTTACTGATGAAACTAAAGCAAGACGTTTACAAGAAATTGTTGACTTGCAACAAAAGCATGCTTGGGCAAGATCAGAAGAGTTTATTGGTCAAACAGTAGAAGTTTTGGTCGAAAAAGTTTCTAAAAAGTCTACTGAAGAATTCTCAGGAAGAAACTCGCAAAGTATTACTGTTGTGTTCCCAAAAGAAGAATACAAAATAGGTGACTTTGTAAATGTAAAAATTACAAGTTGTACCAGCGGAACATTAAAAGGTGAGGCTGTAGGATATTCTAATATGAACTAAAATGTTTAAAGTTTAAGGATTTGAATTATCGTAAGAACTTCAAACCTTAAACAAGAAAAAACTTTAAACTAAAAATAATGGAGTCTATTCAAAATATAAAGCAGCGATTTGAGATTATTGGGAATGACCCAAAGCTGAATCGTGCCATCGAAAAAGCAATTCAGGTTGCTCCTACTGATATTTCTGTATTGGTTGTAGGAGAAAGTGGTGTGGGTAAAGAAAGTATTCCTAAAATTATACATTCTTTATCGCATAGAAAACACGGGAAATACATTGCCGTTAACTGTGGTGCGATTCCTGAAGGAACAATTGACAGTGAACTTTTTGGCCATGAAAAAGGGGCTTTTACAGGAGCTACTAGTACGCGTGAAGGCTATTTTGAAGTAGCTGATGGCGGAACTATATTTCTTGATGAAGTAGGTGAATTGCCATTGACAACTCAGGTTCGTTTACTACGTGTTCTAGAAAATGGTGAATTTATTAAAGTGGGATCGTCTCAAGTTCAAAAAACAGATGTTCGTATTGTTGCCGCTACAAATGTAAATTTGTTTGATGCCATCGAAAAAGGAAAGTTCCGTGAGGATTTATATTACCGTTTGAGTACCGTAGATATTTTGTTACCGCCCTTAAGAGATAGAAAAGAAGATATTCATTTGCTGTTTAGAAAATTTGCTGCCGATTTTGCTCATAAGTACAAAATGCCACCTTTAAAACTAGATGATAACGCAGTTCAGGTTTTGCAAAAATTTCGCTGGAGCGGAAACATCCGTCAATTACGAAATGTAGCCGAACAATTATCTGTTTTAGAAACAAGTAGAGATATAACTGCAGCAGCTTTACAATCGTATTTGCCGGCTGAAGGAAGCAATTTACCATCAGTTATAAAAAACAAAAAAGAAGAAAGCGACTTTAGCACAGAACGTGATATTTTATACAAAGTACTTTTTGACATGAAAAGTGATTTGAACGATCTAAAGAAATTAACACTAGAGTTAATGAAAAATGGATCCAGCAAAGCGCAAGATATAAATCCGAATTTAATTCAGAAGATTTACGGTTCTAAAGATGAGGATACTGAATTTGATTTTGAAGATGAGCCACGAACACCTTTATTGTCATCTGCTCAAAAAGAAGAAAATTACAATGAGAATGAGGAAAACTATCTCTTTGCTGAAACTATTGAAGAGGAAGAGGTGTTGCGCTTAGAGCAAAAAGAAATCGAAATGATTAAAAAATCATTAGAAAAAAATAAAGGAAAACGTAAAGCCGCAGCTGACGAATTGGGAATTTCTGAACGTACTTTATACAGAAAGATTAAGCAATTTGATCTGTAAAATATGATCACCTCTTAACTATTTATTTTTAAAAATATTCGAACATTACAACAAGATGAAAAAAATCTATTTATTAGTAACACTTGCATTAACCTTCACTTTTAGTAGCTGCAGTGTTTACAATTTTACTGGAACCGGTAAAATTGATGCTGACACTTTCCAAGTTAGTTTTTTCCAAAACAATGCACCGTTAGTCGAGCCAGGTATTGATCGTACATTCACACTAGCACTTCAAGATCTTATCCAGAATCAAACAAACCTGAATCTAGTAAAAAATGAAGGAGACTTAAGTTATGAAGGAGAAATTATAGATTACAGGATAAGTCCCATGACAGCAACCGCTGATCAACAAGCATCTCAAAACAGACTAACTATTAGAATTAACGTTCGTTTTGCTAATCGAAAAAAAGAAGCTGATAATTTCGAAAAAACATTCGAATTCTTTTATGATTACCCCGCAGAAACACAACTTACAGGATCAGTGTTAACAACAGCACTAGATGAGATTTTTGATAGAATCACACAAGATATTTTCAACGAGTCACTAGCTAAGTGGTAACATCTTAAAAAAGAAGCAGCTTTATGAACGTTAACGATTATACTAGTTTATTAAACAAACCTGATACCATTACAGAGCAAGAAACCCTTGATTTGTCATTGCTATTGGACCGATTTCCTTATTTGCAAAGTGCGCGCGCTTTGCAATTGAAAGGACTTTATAATCACAACAGTTTTAAGTATAATTTTGCGCTTAAAGTTACTGCAGCGCATACAACTGATAGAGCAGCATTATTCGAATTCATTACTGCTACTAGTTTCAACTCTTTTCAAAAAATTGTGCTAACTAAAAGTGAGTTAGACATTATGAATATCAATGTTGTTGATAGTGAAGTTATCGAAGGAGAAAAACAATTACAGCTTAAAGAACAAAGTATTGAACAATCAATTTTAACATCAATAGCTGTTGCCACAAGTACTGCTGTTGAACCTGAAGAAGTTATAGAAAAACTACAAATAGGCGAACCATTAGATTTCACCCCAAATGAAAAGCATTCATTTCAAGAATGGTTGCAATTATCTAAAATCAACCCTATTGATAGAGACGACGAAGCGGTTGAAAAAAATGTCCCCGAGGAATATTCAGAAGAAGAACTAGAAGAAAAAAAGAAAAAAGCTTCCTTAATTGATCGCTTTATTAAAACGAGTCCAAAAATTTCGCCTGTTAAAAATGGAGCTGCTCCTGTTATTCAAATTGATATAAACAAGGACGAGCATTCATACCTAATGACAGAGACTTTAGCCAAAGTATATTTAGAACAAAAAAAATATCAGAAAGCGATTCAAGCATATGACATATTAATTTTGAAATATCCAGAAAAAAGTAGTTTCTTTGCAGACCGTATCTCGGATATTAAGATTTTACAACAAAATAATAATTAAACAATGAGCACATTTTCAATTTTTTTAGTTTTGATTACAATAGTTTGTTTTCTATTAATAGTAGTCATTATGGTTCAAAATCCTAAAGGTGGTGGATTATCATCTTCATTAGGTGGTTCAACTCAAATGGGAGGTGTACAAAAGACTTCTGATTTTTTAGATAAAAGTACTTGGACACTAGCTACTGTTTTAATAGCATTAATCTTATTATCTAGCTTAAGCTTTACGGGAAGTTTAAGTGATACAGATTCAAAAATTATCGAGAACACATCTACTGCAGCCCCTGCCACTCCAGCAGCAGCTCCAGTTCAAGCTGAGCAAGCTCCGGCTGCTCCTGCAGAATAACAATATATCACATTTATTTAAAAATGCCAGCTTGTCAAAGCTGGCATTTTTTTTAAGTAAATATGGCAGATTAACTAGCATGGCATAGTTTCTGAACCCTATAAACATCAATACAATAAAACAATTAAAAATATATAATTATGGCTTTAAACATCAAACCACTTTCAGACAGAGTTCTTATTGAACCCGTTGCTGTAGAAACTAAAACTGCTTCAGGGATTTTTATTCCAGATACAGCCAAAGAGAAACCGCAAAAAGGAACTGTAGTTGCTGTAGGAAATGGATCAAAAGATCACACTATGACAGTAAAAATTGGTGATACTGTACTTTACGGTAAATATGCGGGTACTGAATTAAAATTAGAAGGTACTGACTACTTAATTATGCGTGAAGACGATATTCTTGCAATAATTTAAGCTTCGAGATAACTTGAAACTTTAAACATAATAAATTTTAAAAATACTACAGAAATGGCAAAAGATATAAAATTTGATATTGAAGCACGTGACGGATTAAAACGTGGTGTTGATGCATTAGCAAATGCAGTTAAAGTAACTCTAGGACCAAAAGGTCGTAATGTAATCATTGGGAAATCATTTGGTGGTCCAAACGTAACCAAAGATGGAGTTACTGTTGCTAAAGAAATTGAATTAAAAGACCCATTAGAAAACATGGGAGCTCAAATGGTTAAGGAAGTAGCTTCAAAAACTAATGACTTAGCTGGAGACGGAACAACAACTGCAACAGTTTTAGCTCAAGCTATCGTAAAAGAAGGTTTGAAAAACGTTGCTGCAGGTGCTAACCCAATGGACTTGAAACGCGGAATTGACAAAGCGGTAGAAGCAATTGTTGCTGACTTAGCAATCCAATCTAAAGTAGTAGGTTCTGACTCTGACAAAATCAAACAAATCGCATCTATCTCTGCTAATAATGACGAAGTTATTGGTGAGTTGATCGCTACGGCTTTCGCCAAAGTTGGAAAAGAAGGAGTAATCACAGTTGAAGAAGCAAAAGGTACAGATACTTATGTAGACGTAGTTGAAGGAATGCAATTTGACAGAGGATACCTTTCTCCATACTTTGTTACAAATTCAGAAAAAATGGAAGTAGAATTAGAGTCTCCTTACATTTTACTATATGACAAAAAAGTGTCTTCTTTAAAAGAATTACTTCCAGTATTAGAGCCAGTTGCTCAATCAGGAAAACCATTATTGATTATTGCTGAAGATGTTGATGGTGAAGCACTATCTACATTAGTAGTAAACAAATTACGTGGTGCCTTGAAAATCGCTGCTGTTAAAGCACCAGGTTTTGGAGACAGAAGAAAAGCGATGCTTGAAGACATTGCGATTTTAACTGGTGGAACTGTAATCTCTGAAGAAAGAGGATACACTCTTGAGAACACGACTTTAGAAATGTTAGGTACCGCCAAGAAAGTAACTATCGATAAAGACAACTCTACAATTGTAAGTGGTGCTGGTGAGGCTGACATGATTAAAAATCGTGTAAACCAAATTAAAGGTCAAATGGAAGCTACGACTTCTGATTATGACAAAGAAAAATTACAAGAGCGTTTAGCTAAATTAGCTGGTGGTGTTGCGGTACTTTATGTAGGAGCTGCATCTGAAGTTGAGATGAAAGAAAAGAAAGACCGTGTAGACGATGCACTTCATGCAACTCGTGCAGCTGTAGAAGAAGGTATTGTTGCTGGTGGTGGTGTTGCTTTATTAAGAGCAAAAGCTGCATTAGCAAACTTAGTAGCTGAAAATGCTGATGAGGCTACCGGAATCCAAATTATCTCTCGTGCTATAGAAGCTCCATTAAGAACTATTGTTGAAAATGCAGGTCTTGAAGGTTCTGTAGTAGTTTCAAAAGTTGCTGAAGGAACTGGAGATTTTGGTTACAATGCTAAAACTAACGAATATGTAGACATGTTATCAGCAGGTATTATCGATCCTAAAAAAGTGACTCGTGTTGCATTAGAAAACGCTGCATCAGTATCAGGGATGATCTTAACTACTGAATGTGCTTTGATTGACATTAAAGAAGAAGGAGCTGCAGGCGGAATGCCAATGGGCGGTGGTATGCCAGGAATGATGTAATACCTAATTTCTTAAACATAAAAAAGGCGCTTCTTAATTGAAGCGCCTTTTTCTATATATACTGAGTTTAAATCTTATAATTAATTTGAGGTTTTATTAGTGAAAATAACCACAAATTCATCAAGATATTATTGCTCTATTTTAGGTGTTTTTTTAGCAAATTTAAAGATTACAGGAAGTAGTGTAATTGCAACAAGAGCTAAAACAATTAATTCGATATGCTCTTTTAAATTGATATTGTAATTGTCTAGTAAAAATCCGTACAAATAATGTCCTGCAAAAATCAATGTGAAAGACCATAGAAACGAACTCACAATATTGTAAAACATGAATTTTTTCTTATCCATAGTAACAATTCCAGCTACAATAGGCGCAAATGTTCTAAATATAGGTAGGAACCTTGCAAAAATAATAGCTCTACCTCCATGCTTCTCAAAGAAGTCCTTAGATTGAACTAAGTATTTCTTTTTGAACCAGAATGAATCTTCTTTATTATAAAGATAGTATCCACTTTTTGAACCAAACCAGTATCCTACAATATTTCCTAGTATTCCTGATAAAGCAACAAGAGTAGAAAGAAGAACAACATTAACAAAATCGCTTTCGATAAAAAAGATATTTTCTATCAATTCGCGGCTGTAAATACCCGCAAGGAAAAGCAAACTATCTCCTGGAAGGAAAAAGCCAGCAAAAAGTCCTGTCTCTGCAAATACTATAAAAAGTACGATATAAATACCCATCTTAACTCCATTCACATCAAAGTGAATATAGAATAAGGGGTCTATTAAATTCTTCCAATCAAAGCTGTTCATTCTTAGGTGTTTTTGTGCTAAAATATTTTGAGCGTGAAAGTAAGTATTATTTATCTCAAGTACAATTTATTAATTCACTTTAAATATAAATTAACGATTAAAAATAAGCTTTTTTCTACCTATTTGATTTATCTTTTAGAACCATAGCTGTTAGCACCACTAATTATAAATTTTTAAACGAAGATATTAGAATAAATGCCCAAAATATTCATTCGATAAAATAACAATAACTGCAGTTTCTCGATTCAATAGTATTATTGAAAAAGCGAACTTAATAAGCTATCTATTCAACTCTTGCCTACCAGAGTTACAACCACTTTATAAAAAACAATAAGACATTATATTTAACAAAAATATGCACCATATAAGTTACATATTAAATACTTTTGTATAAAAATACTATTATGACATTTCAGGAATTACAACCTAAAGTAACAGAGATTACTACGGCAAGTGCTCTTTCGAGAGATGAAAAGCTTTTAGCAATTTGCCAACTATTAAACGAGAATATCGAATACTATAATTGGGTTGGCTTTTAT